>CESJ01020614.1_pt1 | contig 64944 bp, 58 predicted proteins | sample 356311 | NCBI WGS metagenome assembly CESJ01 (sample SAMEA2621487, study PRJEB7988) | marine metagenome | biome: marine biome (ENVO:00000447); feature: surface water layer (ENVO:00002042); material: "saline water (ENVO:00002010), including plankton (ENVO:xxxxxxxx)" | depth 5 m
CATCACTGCGGTGATTCTGCCAATCACCGCAGTTGACCATCAGTTTGTCTAAAAACTGATTGCCGTCAGCCGCCTCGACGGGTATGTTAATGGTCTATACCGCAGTTGTGTTGCCCAGAACTGCCCCGCAACGTCGAGTGCGCCGAACCGGCTCGTATTAATCTAGGTAGGTCTGTTGTATGAACGGCGATAGTGCAGAGCACAACCGGGCTCTGGATGGCGCTATTGTGCCGACCTTTATCCAGTATCTGCTGCCGTCATTGATCGGCCTGCTGGCCATGACCTCGGGGTCGCTGGTCGATGGTATTTTTATCGGCAACTACGTTGGCGTTACCGCGCTGGCCGCGGTCAACCTGATCATCCCAATCCTGACGTTGAGCTTTGGTATTTGCATTATGGTGGGCGTCGGCGCGTCGGTGCGCGGTGGTAAGTATCTCGGCGAAAAGAATATTCCGGCGGCCTCAGCGATCTTTAGTAAGACACTCATATTCATGGTGTTTTATGGCTTTTTGGCGATCGCAATGGCGCTGCTATTTGAGCGCCAGTTGTTTGCCGGACTCGGCGCTAGCGCCGACTTATTTCCGGTGATGAGCGAATACTACCGGATCGCTGCGCCGTTTTTACTGCCACAATTTATCACCATCGCGCTGTACTTTTTTGTTCGCCTCGATGACTCGCCCAATCTGGCGGCCGCGGCTCTGGGTGTCGGCGCAGCGCTCAATATCGCCCTCGATTATCTCTTTATTGCTGTCTATGACTGGGGTTTGGTAGGCGCAGCAATCGCCACCGGATTGTCGCAGGTGGCGTCGATGCTGGTATTGCTTAGCTATTTTTTAAAGCACAAGCGCGTGCTGCGCTTTGCCTGGCGGCAAAAAGACTGGATGGAGGTGTTGCGCGCGGCCTATAACGGCTTGTCTGAATTTATTAATGAGGTGTCGGGCGGAATTATCGCGTTGATTTTTAACTGGATGTTGATTCAGCGCGCGGGGGTGGAAGGCGTCGCCGCGATCACCGTGGTCAACTACATGTTAATGGTTGGTTTTATGGCCTTTTTTGCCATATCCGATAGCATTCAGGTGATGGTCTCACAAAATTTCGGTGCGCGTAATCCCGAGCGGATACGCGCATTTTTGAAAACCGCGCTGGTCGCGGTCGGTCTGGTCGGCGCTCTGTGTATCGCTGTGTTGTTGAGCGCCAGTGAGCCATTGATTGGACTGTTTATCGATCATCGGGTAGGGCAGGGCGGTGATACGCTGCAACTCGCGATGACCTTTGTCGGCTTCGTCTGGCCGCTGTTTTTATTTGCCGGTGTCAATATGTTGATATGCGGTTATCTGACCGCCATCCATCGGCCGTTTCAGTCGGGTTTGATTTCGATTAGTCGCAGCCTGATTCTGCCTGCCGCTCTATTGACCCTGTCGTACAGTGTTTTGAGCGATTACCGGTTTATCGCCGCGTTGCCGGTGGCCGAAGGATTGACCTTTGTACTGGCGTCTTTCATCTATCTGCGGGATACGCCCTTGCGTGCGGTGCGTCGCGAAGAGCAAGAGGTTGCGCGCTCAAATGCCCCAATAGAGTAGCCAAACAGATCTGCCGGAGCGTCCCAATTGCTGTGCAACGTATCGGTTTGATGATGCCAAAAGGTTTAGCAGGCCTGGTAATAAACGGCGTAATAGACATACTTATCGACATCGTTGATAAGGTCCTCTCACACCACTGCATGCTTCCAGAAATCGGGTGGTTTCAAAAAACCGTACCCATCAATACTTTACGTTGACGTAAAGGTCATATTATACTGGCTCCTCGTTCAGGCTATTTAGCTACGGTGTTTTATGCGCGAGTACAGCATTTCGCAACTTTCCAAAGAGTTTCAGGTGACCACGCGCACCATTCGTCACTACGAGGAGCGCGGGTTGGTGGCGCCGAGGCGACGCGGCCAAACGCGCATCTATAGTCCTGCCGATCGCACGCGGCTAAAACTGATTTTGCGGGGTAAGCGTCTCGGCCTGTCGCTAGAGGACTCTCGCGAGATTATCGACATGTACGAGCCGGGCAAAAGCAACATCGATCAGCTAAAAAAATTAATTACCGCCATTCAAGTCCAACGCCTGCAATTAACCCAACAGCTCGACGATATAGGCAGCCTGTTAAAAGACCTCAATCAGGCCGAAGCCGACTGTGTCGACGCACTAAAATCCAACCGGACAGATCATTCATGAATACTTCTTATCCCAGTTTAAATTTTAATCTTGGTAGCGATATCGACATGCTCCGCGACGCGGTATTTCAATTCTGCGCGGCAGAAATCGCGCCGCGCGCCAGTGCCATAGATCAGAGCAACGATTTCCCTTCTGATCTGTGGCGAAAACTGGGTGATATGGGCTTACTCGGTATTACCGTCAGCGAGCAATACGGTGGCTCAAATATGGGCTATTTGGCGCATGCAGTGGCTATGGAGGAGATTTCTCGCGCCTCGGCATCGGTCGGCTTATCGTATGGCGCCCACGCTAACTTATGCGTCAATCAGTTGTACAAAAATGGCAGCGAAGCGCAAAAAATGCGCTATCTGCCCAAGCTCTGCTCCGGCGAACATATCGGCGCGCTGGCGATGAGCGAACCGAACGCCGGTTCCGACGTCGTAAGTATGCAACTCAGTGCGCGGCGTCAGGGTAATCACTATGTGTTGAACGGCAACAAGATGTGGATTACCAATGGCCCGGATGCCGATACCTATATTATTTACGCCAAAACCGACAGCTCAGCGGGCTCCAAGGGGATTACTGCATTAATTGTCGAGCGTGATACAGCGGGCTTTTCGCGCAGCCCAAAGCTCGACAAACTCGGCATGCGCGGCTCCAATACGTGCGAGTTGGTTTTTCAGGACTGCCAGGTGCCGGTAGACAATGTCCTCGGCGGCGAGGGGCGTGGCGTGGCGGTGCTTATGTCGGGTCTCGATTACGAGCGCACGGTACTTTCCGGTGGGCCGGTAGGCATCATGCAAGCCTGTCTGGATACCGTCTTACCCTACGTGCATCAGCGCCAGCAATTTGGCCAAGCGATTGGCGAGTTTCAGTTGATGCAGGGTAAGATTGCCGATATGTATACCGAGCTGAATGCCTCGCGTGCCTACCTGTACGCCGTAGCGCGGGCCTGCGATCTCGGTCAGGACTCGCGCAAAGACGCTGCGGCGGTGATTCTATACACCGCCGAAAAGGCCACGCAAATGGCTCTCCAGGCGATTCAGGCGCTCGGTGGTAACGGCTATACCAATGACTATGCCGCCGGTCGTTTGTTGCGCGATGCCAAGCTCTATGAAATCGGTGCGGGAACGTCCGAGGTGCGGCGAATGCTGATTGGCCGCGAACTATTTACCCAGAGCGCATAGCGAGTCGCCCATGACCATTATTCAATCCACACTGAATACCCGTAGCGCCGAGTTCGCCGCCAACACCGCGGCAATGGCAGCGCGAGTCGACGATTTGCGCAGCACCCTCGAAGCGATCGCTCGCGGTGGTGGCACAGCCGCATGCGAACGGCACGTCGGTCGCGGCAAGTTACTGGTGCGGCAGCGGATTCGAGCGCTGCTCGATCCGGGTTCGCCGTTTTTAGAATTTTCGGCGCTGGCAGCCCATCAGGTCTATGGCGAAGACGTGCCAGCGGCGGGTATCATCACCGGCATTGGTCGAGTGAGCGGGCTGGAATGTCTGATCGTCGCTAACGATGCCACCGTCAAGGGCGGCAGTTATTACCCACTGACGGTAAAAAAACACCTGCGCGCTCAGGCCATCGCCGCCGAAAATCACCTACCTTGTATTTATCTGGTCGATTCGGGCGGGGCCAACCTGCCGCGTCAGGATGAGGTGTTTCCCGACCGCGAGCATTTTGGTCGCATTTTCTTTAATCAAGCCAATATGTCGGCGCAAAATATACCGCAGATCGCCGCAGTGATGGGTTCGTGTACTGCCGGAGGGGCCTATGTGCCTGCCATGGCCGACGAGTCGATTATCGTTGCCGAGCAGGGCACGATTTTTCTCGCGGGACCACCGCTGGTAAAAGCGGCCACCGGCGAAGTGGTCAGCGCCGAGGAACTGGGCGGCGCCGACGTCCACTGCCGAACCTCGGGCGTGGCTGATCACCTAGCTAACAATGATAGACATGCGCTGGATTTGGTGCGCCGCGCCATTGCCCGTCTCAATCGGGTGAAGGTTGCGCAGGGCGACATCCGCGAGGCGCGCGAACCGCTCTACTCGCCGCGTGAAATATACGGCGTGGTGCCTGCCGATGCGCGGGTCGCCTACGATGTGCGCGAGGTGATCGCGCGGATCGTCGATGGCTCTGAACTGGACGAATTTAAGGCCCTCTTCGGCACCACCCTGGTGTGTGGGTTTGCGCGCATCTTGGGTTATCCAGTGGGCATTGTCGCCAATAATGGCATTCTGTTTGGCGAGTCGGCCCAGAAGGGAGCGCACTTTGTCGAACTCTGCGCGCAGCGTAAAATCCCACTATTGTTTTTACAAAACATCAGCGGTTTTATGGTCGGTAAGCAATACGAAAACTCCGGTATTGCCAAGCATGGCGCGAAGATGGTGACCGCAGTAGCGACTGCCAATGTACCCAAGTTTACGCTGTTGATCGGCGGCTCGTTTGGCGCAGGCAACTACGGCATGTGCGGTCGTGCCTACGATCCACGATTTTTATTTATGTGGCCCAACGCGCGTATTTCGGTGATGGGCGGCGAGCAGGCAGCGGCGGTTTTAGCCCAGGTAACGCGTGACAAACACGAGCGCGATGGTAACGAATGGAGCACCGAACAAGAGGCGCTTTTCAGGCGACCGATTGTCGAGGATTACGAGCATCAGGGGCATCCTTACTATGCCTCGGCGCGGCTTTGGGACGATGGTGTGATCGACCCCGCCGACACCCGCATGGTATTGGGTTTGGCGATTTCAGCGAGCTATAACCGACCGATCGGCGAGACCAAGTTTGGTATTTTCAGAATGTGATGGATGCACTGGGTCGCACGTCACGCGAAGGATGACGCGTGTCACAGCCATATTTTCAACGCTAGGTTTCCACTGCAAGGTTTTCACCGGTGAGTTGTCTAGGATAGGTTGTCGAGAATAGGCCATTGAGAATAGGCCCATGTGAATAGCGTGCACAGACTAAATAGCGGCACCGATTAATACGAGTAGTACGAGTTTCACAGGAGTTGAGCACAACGATGGACAAAGTCACCTGGACAACCGACAGCCGCGGCGTGGCCACAGTTTGGTTGAATAATCCAACCAAACATAACGTTTTTGACGACCACAGCATCGAGCAATTGAACGCGGCATTTACGGCGATCGCCGCCGACACAGGCGTTCGGGTGATGGTTTTGGCTTCCCGTGGTAAGAGCTTTTCTGCCGGCGCTGATCTCGCTTGGATGGCGCGCATGGCCGAGTACAGCCACGCTGAAAATTTGCGCGACGCCGAGGCCTTGGCGACCATGCTGGCCAACCTGGCGCAGGTGCCGCAGCCGACCATAGCCCGAGTGCAGGGCGCCGCTTATGGCGGTGCTGTGGGCCTTGTAAGCTGTTGCGATATGGCAGTGGCGGCACGTTCTGCTCGCTTTTGTCTGAGTGAGGTCAAGATCGGATTAATACCTGCAACCATCGGCCCCTATGTAGTGGCCGCCATTGGCGAGCGAGCCGCGCGGCGTTATTTCACCACCGCTGAGCCTTTCGATGCGCAGCGGGCGGCTCAGTTGGGGTTGGTCAGCGAGGTCGTCGATAGCGATGAGTTGGATCGTCAGGTCGATGCGCTGGTCGATGCGTTGTTGGCTAATGGGCCCGAGGCGGTGATGGCCGCCAAGCAGTTGGTGGGCGACTTGAGTGGCAGGTTGATCGATGGCGAGTTGATCGCTGAGACCTGCTCCGCCATTGCCGATATTCGCGTTAGCCAACAGGGTCGCGAGGGTCTCGCGGCATTTTTAGAAAAGCGCCGACCCGACTGGCGTGGGGAGTAATGGTGGCGATGTTTAACAAAATACTGATTGCCAATCGCGGCGAGATTGCCTGCCGCATTATTCGCACCGCTCGATCGATGGGCATTACGACCGTCGCCGTCTATAGCGACGCCGACCGCCATGCCCAGCATGTTGCAATAGCCGATGAATCCTTTTACATAGGTCCTTCGCCGGCGCGGGATTCTTATCTGGTGGTTGATAAAATAATTCAGGCGGCGCTCGAGTCCGGTGCCGAGGCGATTCACCCGGGCTATGGGTTTCTCTCTGAAAATGCCGATTTGTGCGGTCGCTGCGCGGCGGCTGGTTTGGTATTTATCGGCCCACCGGCGGAGGCGATCGCCGCCATGGGCTGTAAGTCGACCGCTAAGACACTGATGGCGGCGGCCGACGTTGCCACAGTACCGGGTTATCATGGTGACGATCAAGATCCCGAAGTGCTAAAACGGGCCGCGGCCGAGATTGGCTATCCGGTACTCCTCAAGGCAGCCGCCGGCGGCGGCGGCAAGGGCATGCGCACGGTTGTCGATGAGGGCGAGTTCGACGCTGCATTGGCGTCAGCCATGCGCGAGGCGCAGGCGAGTTTTAACGACAATCGTATGCTCATCGAAAAATACCTCATGCAACCGCGGCACATAGAAATTCAGGTATTCTGCGATGCGCAGGACGGCGCTGTACATCTTTTTGAGCGCGATTGTTCGGTGCAGCGACGCCATCAAAAGGTCATCGAGGAGGCGCCAGCGCCGGGCCTTGCAGCCGATATACGCGAGCGCATGGGCGCAGCGGCGATTGCTGCGGCGCGGGCGATCGACTATCGCGGAGCCGGCACCGTGGAGTTTTTACTCGATCAGCGGGGGGCATTCTTTTTTATGGAAATGAACACCCGTCTGCAGGTCGAACATCCGGTGACCGAAATGATCACCGGCCAGGACTTGGTCGAATGGCAATTGCGGGTGGCGGCGGGTGAGCCGTTACCCTGCGCGCAACAGGATTTACAAATCGATGGCCACGCCTTTGAGGCGCGTATTTACGCCGAGGATCCAGAGCGCGACTTTATGCCCGCTAGTGGTCGCTTAGAGCAATTGTTGACGCCCATCGAGAGCCCTCATGTGCGGATCGATAGCGGGGTTATCGAAGGCGACGAAGTGAGTATCTACTACGATCCGATGATCGCCAAACTAATCGTTTGGGACAGTGATCGCGAACGGGCGCTGGCGCGTTTGCAGCGCGCGCTTGGCGATTACCGCGTCGGCGGCGTGAGCACCAACGTCGGCTTTCTTTACAACCTCGCTAGTAGTTGCGCATTCCGCGCCGGCGAGGTTAATACAGGCTTTATAGATCAGCACGCCGATGAAATTTTTCGCCGTCGCCCGCTAGACATCGACTACGCCGCGCCACTTGCCGCGGCGGTGCTGATAAGACGGCGTGCGGAGCAGTCACGTCGTGCCGCAGAGCGTTCATGGGAACCCAACTCGCCGTGGTATTTAACCTGTGGTTGGGGACTGCCCGAGCCGCCATTACAAGTTCAGGTGCAGGGTCAGCAACGCAGTGTTGCGGTCGCCGAGGCCATTGATCTGACGCCGGCGCAATCGATCACCACCGCCGCCGGCTTCGATTTGCTCACTCCAGACGGTTTTTTTCGCTGCGCCGAGGTGCCGCCAGATTTTGGCTGCGATCGGATCGCGGCGACTACCGAGTCGTTTAATGCGCCGATGAATGGCACGCTAATCTCGTTGCTGTGTGAGCCTGGCGCAGCGGTCAAGGCCGGCGATACACTGCTGGTGATGGAGGCCATGAAAATGGAACACGCGATGGTCGCGCCTTGCGACGGGGCTGTGAGTGAATTTTATTTCATCGAGGGTGATCGCGTCGAGGGTGGCGCGATTTTACTGATGTTTGAGCCGACCTAATGAGCTATCCAAAATCTGTGCGGATCGTCGAGGTCGGTCCTCGCGATGGCCTGCAAAATGAAACTGCAGCTTTGTCGGTGGCGACGCGGGTTGAATTGGTGGATCGATTGGTCGCTGCCGGGCTGGGTTATATCGAGGTCGGCAGTTTTGTGAGCCCGAAATGGGTGCCACAGATGGCCGGTAGCGATCAGGTTTTTGAACGTTTGGTGCGATCAAACGAGACCACTTATGCTGCGCTGACGCCAAATATGCAGGGGTTGCAACGGGCGACCGCCTGCGGTGTTCGCGAGGTTGCGGTGTTTGCAGCCGCATCGGAAAGTTTTAGCCAGAAAAATATCAATTGCTCGATTGCCCAGAGCCTGCAGCGCTTTGCGCCAGTGGTGGCGCAGGCACAGGCGAGTGGTATCCAAGTGCGCGGCTATCTATCATGCGTGTTAGGTTGCCCCTATGACGGCGTCGTCAGCGCTGATGCGGTGCTTTCGGTGACCGAACAACTACTGGCGATGGGTTGCTACGAGGTTTCTTTGGGCGATACCATAGGGGTCGGAACCGCCGCCTCGACCGAGGCGCTGCTGGCCCACCTAGTGCACTCAATACCGGTTGACAGGCTCGCGGTGCATTTCCACGATACCTATGGCCAGGCGCTGGCAAACATACTGGTTGCGCTGCAGATGGGCATTGCGGTGATCGATAGTTCGGTAGCGGGTCTCGGTGGTTGTCCCTATGCGAAAGGAGCTTCCGGCAATGTTGCCACCGAGGATCTGGTGTATATGCTCGATGGCGCAGGGATCGAGCACGGTGTCGATTTGCATCGATTGATCGTGGTGGGCCACTGGGTATGCCAGCAGCTTAACCGCGCGAATGGGTCGCGCACAGGTTTGGCGCTGGAGCGCGCCCAGGGGTAATACCGTCAATCGCGGTGCATTTTTTGTTCGGGTGTCAACACCGCTGATTTTTTGCTTTATATGCAACGTTTTTTAAGCCCGTCTAAGAGCTTGAATTTAATCTATTGGGTGGCGACCCCTAACTATAAGAACAGCCGTTCGGCGCCAGCCATACTGTTTGTCAACGGAGGCGGCTGCCTTTAAGATTCTATGTTGGGTTTTTTTGCCGATGAGCGCTTTGGCTGATGAGTGCTATGGGTGAAACGTGGGCGATCGGCTTGCGCTTCACCCAATGGTTTGACAGTGCGCAAAGTTGCCAGACTACGGCGCGCTAATGCTTGGTATTCCTCCGTCCCGCGCGTTTTCCAAGCAACCTCTTTGTCGCTGAGTTGACGCCGAATCTGGGCTGGATTTCCAGTCACCATGCTACGCGCTGGGCAGCTAAAGTCAGTTTTAACAAAAGCGGTTGCGCCAACCAGAGACTCTTCGCCGATCACCGCGCCATCCATTATTACCGCTAGCATACCGACCAAGCTGTTGGTGCCTATTAGGCAACCGTGCAATATGGCGCCATGGCCGATATGACCATTCGTCTCGACCGTGCAGTCTTGGCCGGGAAAACTGTGCATTACGCAGTTGTCTTGAATATTACTGCCCTGATGCAAGTGGATACGACCGAAGTCGCCGCGCAATACGGCATTTGGGCCAACATAACACTGTGGGCCGATGATCACGTCGCCGATCAGCACTGCCGTAGGGTGAATGAAGGCATTGTCGGCGACGACGGGAATAAGGTTTTCTATCGCATAGATGGGCATGTGGATGTCACCGGTGATTTTTTGTGAAAGAAATAAATCTTCTGCGCGTTCATTTTACAGCCTAACGAAGTACTAAACACCTTTGGCGCATCAAATCGCTATTTTGAGTGATTGGCAATCGAGGTATTTGGCGCGACTGATCAGGTCAACGGGCGCTGTTGTGGCGATTGCGCGCAGGGTTTTATTAGACGCTTGAGCATAGTTTGCAGTAGGGCAAATTCTTTTACACTGAATTCTGCGCTCAGATCGGTTTGGTACTGCTCGGCCGTTTTACGTAATTCGAGGTAGGCAGCACGACCGCTGACGGTTAATTGCAAAGTTTCTTGACGTCGGTCGTCGGCATTGCGCTGGCGTTTGATAAAACGTTTCTCAGCCAACTTATGCACCGCACGGCTAATTTTGGTTTTGTGTATTTTCCCCCGCACGCCGATATCACGCGCCGTCATTTGTCCAAAAATGCCGAGATGAAATAGTACCCGCCACTCGCCGCGCAGCATACCGTAGCGCTCTTGATAGACGCGTTGGAACGACAGGCTACTCGCCTCGGCCGCCTGATTTAGCAGGTAGGGTAAAAATGCTTGCAGATCAAAATTGTTGGAGTCGGACATAACCGTTGCTTGCGCCTTGTTAGTTACAAAAGTAACTATTACACTAAGACGAAACCCATTCAAAGACAATATTTATTTTGCCGTCTTCGACATCAACCCGTGAAACGAGGTTCAATGAATGACCCAGCAGGCAGATTCACCGCAGATAATGGACACCAGTGACGTACAGCAATCGCCATTGCGCTACATGTCTGGATTCTGTAATGACTTTCAGACCGAGGCGCTACCAGATGCCTTGCCACAGGGCAGGAATAGCCCACAAAAATGCAATTATGGGCTCTATGCGGAGCAACTTTCAGGCAGCGCCTTTACCGCTCCCAGTGGCAGCAACGAGCGCACTTGGTGTTACCGCATCCGGCCCTCGGTCAGACACATGCAGGCTTTTGAGAGAGTTGAATTGCCCTATTGGCAAAGCGCACCGCGGATTGACCACAGTTTCATTAGTCTCGGCCAGTATCGTTGGGATCCCTTGCCGCATGCGGAGCAGGCGCTGACGTGGCTCACCGGCATGCGCACCATGACCACTGCAGGCGATATGAACACCCAGGTTGGCATGGCGAGCCACATTTATTTGGTCAACCATTCGATGCATGATGCGTATTTTTATTCAGCCGATTCAGAGCTTTTAGTGGTGCCTCAAGAGGGCCGATTACGCTTTGTCACTGAGCTTGGGATTATCGATCTGGCACCTTCAGAGATTGGCATTATTCCGCGCGGACTCCTCTATCGGGTCGAAGTACTGGAGGGGCCTGCTCGGGGCTTTGTCTGTGAAAATTATGGACAAAAGTTCAATTTACCTGAGCGTGGCCCGATCGGTGCCAACTGTATGGCCAATAGGCGCGACTTTAAAGTGCCGGTAGCCGCATTTGAAGACCGCGATATAGCCTCCACGGTGACCGTCAAGTGGTGTGGCCAGTTCTATCAAACCGCGATTGACCATAGTCCGTTAGACGTCGTGGCTTGGCACGGCAACTATGCGCCCTATAAGTATGACTTGAGCAGTTACTGCCCAATTGGCGCGGTCTTATTCGATCACCCGGACCCATCCATTTTTACCGTACTGACTGCGCCGTCGGGGATCGAGGGGACGGCAAATATAGACTTTGTCCTGTTCAGTGACCGCTGGCTGGTGGCCGAAGACACCTTTCGCCCGCCCTGGTATCACCGCAATGTGATGTCGGAACTGATGGGTAATATCCGTGGTCAGTACGATGCAAAGCCTCAGGGTTTTGTGCCCGGCGGTATGAGTTTGCATAATATGATGCTCCCGCATGGGCCGGATAAAAATGCCTTTGAAGGTGCTTCGACGCAAGCATTAACCCCACAAAAGCTCGAAAACACCCTGTCGTTTATGTTTGAAACGCGCTTTCCCCAGCACCTGACCCGGTTTGCCGCAGAGGAAGCGCCATTGCAGGACGACTACAGCGGGTGTTGGCGTGACTTGGAAAAGAAATTTGATGGTACACCGGGTACCAAATGACGGTTCAATATATTGACGACTAACTCAAGCATTAGGAGGCTCCTATGACATTGTTGCAAAGCTGGGTGACCTCAGCGAACCATCCGGACTGTTCGTTCCCGCTGAATAATTTACCCTGTGGCGTATTTTCGATAGCCGATGATGAACCGCGTTGCGGCGTTGCCATCGGCGATATGATTCTCGATCTGCGCGCTTGCGAGCGGGCCGGTCTCGTAGATATCGGCGGCGCTGCGTTGTTTGACGAACCCCACTGGAACAAATTGATGGCTGAGGGCTATCGGGTCTGGAATGACTTGCGCGGGCGCTTGTTGGAACTTCTCGATGCCTCCAGTACCGCGCAAGGCGAACTCGAATGCCTACTGGTGGCGCATTCTTCGGCGACGCTGCACCTGCCGTTTGAGGTCGCTGAGTACACCGATTTTTACGCTGGCAGGCATCATGCGACCAATGTCGGAACGATGTTTCGGGGTGCCGAAAATGCCTTGCCGCCAAACTGGCTACACATGCCGATCGGCTATAATGGGCGCGCGTCTTCGGTGGTGGTATCGGGTACCGACATTCGCCGTCCTTGGGGCCAACTCAAGGGTCCCAATGACAGTAAGCCTCGATTTGCGCCGAGCGCACGCTTCGATTTTGAGTTGGAACTGGGAGCCATCGTCGGCGTCGATAGTGACGTGCCGGTCGGCATCGATCGCGCGGATCAAATGATTTTTGGCTACGTGTTGTTAAACGATTGGTCCGCCAGGGATATTCAAGCTTGGGAATATCAGCCGCTGGGGCCGTTTCAAGCCAAGGCAACCGCCACCAGCGTCAGCCCGTGGATCGTTACCAAAGCGGCGTTGGAGCCCTTTCGCTGCGCTACCCCCGAGCGTGAATTTCCGTTGTTGGCACATCTTCGCGACACCACGCCTATGCTCTATGACATCGATCTGGCGGTTCAACTCGCGCCTGCAGATCGCTCGGCGACCACCATCACGCGCACTAATTACCGCGAAATGTACTACTCCTCAGCTCAGCAACTAGCCCATCACAGCAGTTCTGGCTGTCCGATGCGAACGGGCGATTTACTTGGTTCTGGGACCATTTCAGGCGCCGAAAAATATCAGCGTGGTGCCCTGCTCGAGCTTAGTTGGGGCGGTGCCGAGCCGATTACGTTAGACAGCGGCGAGAGTCGCAGTTTTCTCGAGGATGGCGATAGCGTCGTGCTGACTGGAGCCGCCCATGGGGACGGCTACACTATTGGATTTGGCGATTGTACTGGGGCTGTTCTCTCGGCTGTCGACGATCCTTATCAACCTTAAGGTAACCACTATTATGAGCAAAGTCTTCGCATCACAAGGCGATATGTCAGAGAAAAAAATTAGCTTTACCGAGGTCGGTGACGGCCTCTTTGCCTTTACTGCTGAGGGGGATCCCAACTCCGGCGTTATCATCGGTGATGACAGCGTCATGATTATCGAAGCGCAGGCGACACCAAGATTGGCCAATAAAGTGATCGAAAAGGTTCGCGAGGTGACGGATAAACCGATTTCGCATTTAGTACTAACTCATTACCATGCGGTGCGGGTGCTTGGCGCCTCGGCGTTTGAGGCGCCGCAAATTATTATGAGCGATGCTGCCCGAGCGATGGTGGTGGAGCGCGGGCAGGAGGATTGGGATAGCGAATTTCAACGTTTTCCGCGGTTGTTTGAAGGGCACGAAAGTATTCCCGGATTAACCTACCCGACGGATACCTTTAGCGATCGTATGACCGTCTATTTGGGTAAACGTCGCGTCGATCTAATGCATTTGGGGCGCGCGCACACTGCCGGCGATATCGTTATTCAGGTACCCGATCAAAATGTGATGTTTACCGGCGATATCGTCGAATACCGTAGCGCCTGTTACTGCGGCGATGGTTACTTTTCCAGTTGGGGCAAGACCCTCGATAACATCGCGGCGTTTGACGTCGATGCTATTGCCCCCGGTCGGGGTGATGCGCTAGTGGGTAAAGAAATGGTCGCGACGGCGATTGAGAGCACGCGGGATTTTGTCGCCAGTACTTATCGCCCAGCTGCGCGCGTTGCGGCTCGCAACGGGAGCCTCAAGGATGCGTGGGATGCGGTGCGCGATGAATGCGATGATAAATTTTCCGACTATGCGATCTATGAGCACTGCTTACCCTTTAACGTAGCGCGTGCCTATGACGAAGCCCGAGGCATCGAGACGCCGCGCATTTGGACCGCGCAGCGCGACCGAGAAATGTGGGACCAATTGCAGCCATGAAGCTCACCTCATTCGTAGTGTCCAGGCGCGCGATGTGAATGCGGTCTTTGACGTGCCGCTGTACCCCTATCAGCGGCACGCTGATCAAAACGCGGCAGATCCGCAACGCCATCAGGCGGTCATCGTCGGAGCCGGCCCAGTCGGCTTGGCGCTGGCCATTGATCTAGCGCAGCAGGGGATTGAAACCTTAGTCGTGGACGACAACGACAGTGTTTCATCGGGTTCACGTGCGATCTGTTTTGCCAAACGTACGCTTGAGATCAGTGATCGATTGGGTGTTGGGCAGCAGTTGGTCGACAAGGGGGTAGAGTGGCATCTAGGCAAGGTTTTTTGCGATACCCGCAAAGTCTACGAATTTAACCTGTTGGCTGAAAGCGGTCACCGCAGACCAGCTTTTATCAACTTACAACAGTACTATTTTGAGATGGCGATGCTCGAACGCGTTCGCGTGCTACAGCAACAGGGTGCGCCGTTGCAATTGCGCGGCGGCAACCAAGTTACCGCGGTGGTATCCGAGTCCGATTGTGTCCGCGTACAATTGACTACACCCGACGGTGCTTACGATCTAGAAGCCGATTGGCTGATTGCCTGCGACGGCGCCAATAGTCCGGTGCGGCATGCCTTGGGTCTCGACTTTGTCGGCCGCGTCTTCGAGGACAATTTTTTGATAGCGGATGTCGTCATGGATGCCAATTTTCCGATCGAGCGTTGGTTTTGGTTCGACCCGCCATTCAATCGCGGCCAGTCAGCGTTGTTGCACAAGCAACCGGACAATGTCTGGCGCATCGATTTGCAACTGGGTTGGGACATTGATCGCGACGCGGAGAAACAACCTGAAAAAGTCCGTCAGCGCCTCGAGGCGATGCTCGGCGGCGATATCGATTTTCAATTAGAGTGGGTATCTATTTATACGTTTCAGTGCCGAAGAATGGAAAAATTTCGCCATGGGCGAGTTATTTTTGCCGGTGACAGCGCGCATCAGGTGAGTCCATTTGGGGCGCGTGGTGCCAACAGCGGGGTTCAGGATGCGGACAATCTCGGCTGGAAACTCAAGGCCGTTATCGATGGCAGTGCGCCCCGAGAACTGATCGATAGCTACGACAGCGAACGTATTTATGGGGCCGATGAAAACATCCGTAACTCGACGCAATCGACCGATTTTATCACTCCAAAATCGACCCTGAGTCGACTATTTCGCGATGCCGTTTTGGATCTTGCCGAGCATTATTCGTTTGCGCGCGGCTTGGTTAATTCTGGGCGTCTGAGCGTCCCCTGCGTGTACGACGACTCGCCATTAAATACGCCCGATGGGATGATCGACGGACCATCGCGCACGCGCCCCGGCGCACCTTGTCCAGATTTGGCCTTGAGCGATGGTTACTTGTTACAGCGTTTGGGTGGGAGTTTTACGTTGCTATTGTTAAATATTGATCGATCGACTGCGGTCGATGATATTGATGGCGCTTTAAAACGGCTAGTTTTGGACTCCAGTAAGGATTCGACAGGTGCCCTAAATGAACGCTATTTAGGGTCGGCCAAGCAAGCGGTCTACCTGATTCGACCCGATCAACACATTGCCGCGCGCTGGTCGACTTTTGAGCCAGACGCAATTCGCCGAGCGCTTTCCAGAGCCCTAGCCGGAGGACCTGCGAGATGACTTTGATTTTAAGCCCTAACATGACCCAACCAGACCCATTTTATGCGGCCTTGCTGTCGGCCCATGAGGGTCTCAGTGATGCCGAAAGTCAGTCTTACAATGCTCGACTTGTGCTCATTTTGGCCAACCATATTGGCGATTTTAAGGTGTTGTCGCAAGTGCTCGATGCCGCCAAGGTAGGCTCTCTAGGTGACGATTCATGAGTGATACGGTGCTCTATGATTACTGGCGGTCCTCTGCCAGTTACCGTGTACGTATAGCACTGAACCTCGGAAATACGCCCTATCGCTCGCTGAGTATCGATCTGGTTAGTGGTCAACATCGGCTGCCGGATCACCTATCCCGCAATCCACAGGGTTTTGTACCGGTGTTAGATATCGATGGTCAGCGGCTGACCCAGTCATTGGCCATTTTAGAGTACCTCGACGAGACGCGTGATCTTGGTTTACTGCCTCAGGATGCCATGGCGCGCGCTAGAGTGCGCGCGTTGGCGCAGCTGTTGGCGGTCGATGTACACCCGGTATGCAATCTTTCGGTGGTTCGATACGCGATCGATCAGATGGCCGATGAAAGTTTGCGTGATCGTTGGATGGGGCGTTTTATCGGCGCTGGTTTGACTGCCTTTGAAGCGACCTTAGGGAACTTTGAAAGCGCGCGGTTTTGTACAGGGATGACACCGAGTTTGGCGGATATTTGCCTCATCCCGCAGTTGTACAATGCGCGCAGATGGCAAGTTGATTATAGTCAACTTGCCAAAATTTGCGCTGTCGAAAAGGCCTGTAAAAGTCATCCAGCCTTTATTGCGGGCCACCCCGATCAAGCCCGGTCGTCGCCTGTAAACGGTTGATTAAATCCGCTAGCTAGCGGATTATTTTTGGTCGTAATCGATGGTCACCCGATCGCTGACCGGGTGTGCTTGGCAGGTGAGAATAAAGCCTGCGGCGACCTCTTCATCACTCAGAGAATAGTTGAGATCCATCTCCACCTCGCCCTCCATTACTTTGGCTTTACAGGTCGAACAAACGCCGCCTTTGCAGGCAAAAGGTAAGTCCCGGCGGATTTTTAGCGCGGCATCAAGCACAGTTTCGCCGCCGCGAGCCAAATTTAACTGGGTTCCCTTACCATCGATCATGACCAACACTTGACTGATATGTTGCTGTTCAGCTTGGCTGACCGATTGTTTGGTCTTTCGAACGAGATTTTTGAGGTCGTCCGGCGCGCCAAAAAGCTCGCTGTGGACATGCTTTTTCTCGACACCGGCATCGATAAAGGCGTCTTTGGCGGACATCACCATCTCGAATGGGCCGCACAAAAATACATCATCAATGTCATTGGCATCGATCAGTAAATCGAGAAAGCGATCTATCTTTTGCCCATCGATGCGGCCAGTGAGCAGCTCTGCGTTTTGTATCTCGCGACTCAATACATGGAATACTTGCAGTCGTTGTGGGTAGCGGTTTTTTAGTGCCTCGATATCCTCTAAAAACATAATAGTGTCAGTGCTTTGATTACCATAAATCAACGTAAAATGGCTCGCCGATTCAGTCTCTAAAGTGGTTTTTAAAATGGATAAAATCGGGGTTATTCCACTCCCAGCAGCCACGCCGACGAAGTTGCGCTGCGCGTTGGGATCGAGCTCGACAAAAAAATTCCCAGTCGGCGGCAATACATCCAATTTATCGCCGACCTTTAGTTGGCTGTTGGCCCAACCGGAAAACACGCCATTCTCAACGTGTTTGATACCGACCCGCAGTTCAGAGTCATCGACGCTGCTGCAGATCGAATAACTACGGCGCACTTCTGCGCCATTCAGACGCTTAACAAAGGTTAGATTTTGACCCTGCTTATAGCGGTATTTTGCGCGCAGTTCTTCGGCTACCTGCACGGCGACGATAACGGAGTCTCGTGTCGCCTCGACAACACGTGTAACAATTGCTTCATCAACCATGGGATGCGCCTAGATGGGCTTGAAATAGTCAAAGGGTTCGAGGCAATCCGCGCATTGCCAAAAGGATTTACAGGCGGTAGAGCCGAAGTGACTGACTAGCTTGGTGTTAAAAGAGCAGCAGATCGGGCAGGCCACGATGACGGTAACGTGGGGGTCGCCTTGTGAATCGTCCAGCAAGCTCGTTTTACAGGGCGGCGCGATACCGTATTGGCGGAGTTTTTCTTTTGCTTCATCGCTCATCCAATCGGTGGTCCAAGCGGGTGATAGTACCAGTGCGACCTGCGTCGACGGATAGTTGTGTTCCGCCAGCACCTTGGTGATGTCATCGGTAATTTGGTCGATCGCCGGACATCCGGAGTAGGTCGGAGTAATCGTCACTACGACCGAATCCCCCTTGATCTCGACACCGCGCAAGATACCCATTTCATTGATCGTCAACGCAGGGATTTCAGGGTCGGTGACGGTGTCCAGTATGCTGCGTATATGGGACAGGACGCTGTCGGTATTGTGGCTATTTATTGGCATGACGTTTTAATTACCACTGGTGGTTGGGCATGCTGCGCGGCAGTGCTTGCATTTCTAGCAAAAGATCATCTAGGTGCTCGGTATGCTGACCTTGGCGGCCACCTACGATGGCCTTAACGTCGATCGGTTTGCTCAACGTGGCGTTGGCCAACAGCGCCGATACTTGAGATTCCCACGCAGACTGCAGCGCACGCAGATCGACACCTACATCGATTTCGAGCATGCGCTGGTCTAGTTCATCGGCGATGAACATTTCTGCGATAAATGGCCACACCGCGGTGATTGCATCTTGCATGCGCCGGTGGCTGACCTCGGTGCCATCGCCCAAGCGCTTGACCCACATCGAGCTGTGGCGGACATGATACCGGGCCTCTTTGACAGACTTGGCGGCAATCGCGGCGAGGGTAGTGTCGTTCGATGCGGTCAATTGCTCGAGAAAGGGCAGGTGCCATGCGTCATAGCAATACTGGCGAGCGATGGTGTCGGCAAAGTCGCCATTCGGTTGCTCCACTAAGAGTAGGTTAGACCATTCGTGCGGGTCGCGTAAAAACGCCAGATCGTTCTCATCAACGGGTCGGTCGAATAGACTTGCTGAGTATTGGTAGAGCGATCGAGCTTGACCGATTAAATCTAAGCCGATATTGGTAAGGCCGATGTCTTCCTCTAACTCGGGGCCACGCGCCGCCCATTGGCACAGGCGTTGGCATAGTACCATCGAGTTATCCGCTTGGCGCAGCGTGTACGCATAGAGGTCGTTTTTGGTCGGAGCTAGTGGAGTACTCACATGTGTTCCAATTCGTCGGGTAAAGAATAAAACGTGGGATGTCGATAAACCTTGTCTTCTGCCGGATCAAACAAGGTTTCTTTATCGTCGGGATCCGAGGCAACAATCTGGTTGGATGGCACTACCCATATGCTCACACCCTCAGATCGACGAGTATACAGATCGCGGGCATTTTGCAGTGCCATTTCGGCGTCTGCGGCGCGCAGACTGCCAGCATGCTTGTGGTCGATGCCACGGTTACTGCGGATAAATACCTCCCACAGCGGGTAGCCTTTTTTGTGCGTCATATAAATCGCCTAGGTCGTCTTGACACGGATCTTATGCGGCCTTGGAAAGGGCGGCCTCGGCGTGTTTCTTGGCGTATGCGATAGCGGCATCACGCACCCACTGACCGTTTTCGTGGGCTTCTCGCCGGTTGCTCACTCGCTCTTTGTTGCAGGGGCCATTGCCGCGAATAACCTCGAAAAATTCTTCCCAATCTGGTTCACCATAGGTGTAGTGACCAGTTTTTTCGTTCCAACTAAGATCCTTGTCGGGAATCGTTAAACCGAGGATGTTGGCCTGGGGCACAGCGATATCGACAAACTTCTGTCGGAGCTCATCATTTGAGAATAATTTAATTTTCCACTTCAACGACAATTCGGAGTTGGGAGATTGATCATCGCGCGGTCCAAACATCATAATTGCCGGCCACCACCAACGGTTGAGAGCGTCTTGCGCCATTTGCTTTTGTTTGGCGCTGCCGTTACTCAGCGTCAGCATGATTTCGTAGCCCTGGCGTTGGTGAAAGCTCTCCTCTTTACAGATTCTTACCATGGCCCGCGCATAGGGCCCGTAAGATGTGCGGCACAGTGGCACCTGATTGCAGATAGCGGCACCATCGACCAGCCATCCGATGGCGCCCATGTCGGCCCAGCAAGGGGTTGGATAATTAAAAATGCTCGAGTATTTCATTTTACCATTATTGAGCTTTTCCAACATATCGGTACGATCGGCGCCCAGTGTTTCGGCTGCGCTGTATAAGTACAGGCCATGCCCCGCTTCGTCCTGGACTTTTGACATCAAAATAGCTTTGCGCTTTAAGCTGGGTGCACGAGTAATCCAGTTTCCCTCGGGTTGCATGCCAATTATTTCTGAATGCGCATGTTGCCCTATCTGTCGAATTAGCGTTTTACGATAGTCATCGGGCATCCAATCACGCGGCTCGATTTTAGCGCCCATGGCCAGAAGTTCTTCGAATTTGACCTCATTTTCTGAAAGAGTCGGACTGTTTTCGGTGACTGTCATGATATACCTCGCTTATTGCAGACGATTGGCAACGCCCGTGAGGACGTCATATTGAGCACAAATTTGGCCATTTTGGTTGATGATCGTGGTGTCCCAGCGCACCTCCCCCCAAATTTCTGTTAGTCGATCTTTTTTCTGTTTGCAGGTGAACTGTACCTGAATAATATCGCCGGGGTATACCGGCGTCTGAAATGACAAATTCTCGAGTCCGGTGTTGGCCAGAACCGGCCCTTCGCCGGGCCACACAAAAAGTCCAGCGGCTGCCGAAATCAGCAGGTAGCCATGGGCTACGCGGCCATCAAAAAATGGATTTCGAAGCGCCGCTTGATGATCCATGTGGGCGTAGAATTTATCGCCCGTCAACTCGGCAAATGCCTCGATGTCCTCGAGCGTTATTTCACGTTTATCCGTGACCACGGTATCGCCAATTTCGATCTCTTCAAAATGCTTTTTAAATGGATGAATGTCGCTTATTTTACGCGTAGCGCCTTGCATGTGGGTGCGAGTTATCGCGCTTAGCATGTCCGGAGATCCTTGCAGCGCTGTGCGTTGCATGTAGTGTTTTACACCGCGCACACCGCCTAATTCTTCGCCACCACCGGCGCGGCCGGGCCCACCATGAATCAATTGTGGCAGCGGAGAGCCGTGCCCAGTAGACTCTTTGGCGCAGGCACGGTTGAGCACCAGCACGCGGCCATGATGGGGTGCCATGCCTAGGGTGAGTTGGCGAGCGACATCGGCACTGTTGGTGATCAATGAACCAACTAGGCTGCCCCTGCCGCGCGCGGCGAGCGCCACTGCATGTTCATTATCGACGTAGGGGATAATAGTGCTAATCGGCCCAAAGGCCTCGATTTCATGCGCGCTACTCTGATCTGGATTGTCAGCTAACATGACCACTGGGCTCATAAATGAGCCCGTATCTGCACTAGCATCAATTGGCGAGACTTGGTCTGGATCGCCAAAAATGAGTCGATTGTCGCAACGCAATTGTTGCACCGCACTGCGAACATCACGGCGCTGGCGTTGACCTGCAAGGGCGCCCATTCGCACAGATTCGTTGTCTGGGTTTCCCACCGTGATTTTGCCAAGTTTATCGCACAGCGCCTGAGTCACTGCATCGACTCTGTTGTCAGGCACAATGGCACGCCGTATTGCGGTACATTTTTGACCGGCCTTGGTCGTCATTTCTTGTACAATCTCATGGATAAATAAATCGAATTCAACGCTGTCAGGCTCGACATCACTGCCCAAAATACAACAGTTTAAAGAGTCTGCCTCCATCACAAAACGGGTACATTGTTTGGCGATCACTGGGTGCTGTTTTAGTTTAATGCCGGTTGCGGCCGAACCGGTAAAGCTAACTATATCTTCGTAGGTTAGATGGTTGAGCAGATCGCCAACATCGCCACAAATTAGCTGAATAGCGCCGGCTGGCAGTATCTCTGACTCAACCATATGCTGCACCATAAGCTCGGTAAGAAACGCTGTTTGACCGCCGGGCTTGATGATACAAGGCACACCCGCGACGAGGGCAGGGGCCAGTTTTTCTAACATTCCCCAACAGGGGAAATTGTAGGCATTGATATGCACCGCAACCCCGCGAACGGGTGTGTAAATATGCTGTCCAGTAAAGGTGCCGTTGCGCGATAGGTTTTCCTGCTTACCATCGATATAGATTGTGCTGTTCGGCATTTCGATGCGCGCTTTGCTGGAGATTGAAAACAGTGTGCCAATGCCCCCTTCGATATCTATCCACGAGTCGCCGCGGGTCGCGCCAGTTGCTTTGGAACACTCATAAAATAGTTCTTTGCGCTCCATGAGATAAACGCCGAGTTGCTTGAGCATCAGCGCGCGTTGATGAAATGTCATTTTTTGTAGCGCGGGATTACCTACCTGCCTGGCGTAGTTAACCATGTCTTGAAAATCGAGACCGCTGCTGGATATTTCAGCAACTGGCTCGCCGGAGATGGCACTGTCGAGTATCACACCGCTCTCAGGCGATTGATACCAGTGATCCATGGCAAAGTTTTGAAGTTTCATAAATTACATTCTCTGGAGTTTCGCTGCTGGCACTTTAACATTGTGCTGCGCTGTTTAGGCGAGGACAATTAGCATCCTCGCAAGTTCATCAGCAACATGGTATTCACGATTGGTTTAATATGATACAAAAATATCACAAAAAGTTAAAAAATGGTATCAATAAAAGTTTTCTTGGATTATTCTTGGTACACAATAAACGTTACTGATTTGGGTACTTTAAAGCTTTTTCCGAGGGTTATGGATGGTATAGAGCAGGCTAAAAAATTGCGTTGCAGTCGCGAGTTATTTGCATCCTCATTGATTTTTTAGGCGAGGATTCGAGACGAATACTGACCTCGGTTAGTCGCACACAAGCCCGTAAATCGGTTGATGTTAGCCACTGTAGAGCTCGCTAAGGTTTACTCAGTGTCGTGCGAGCTAAAACCGTTTCAGTCGTAAAGGCCTGCAACCAAAGTTACCTAAATTGAAGCCGTTATCGGCGACTGATGACGCGCGTGATGCGAAAAATAAACCTTAATAGAGGGCGGTTGGATGGATCAACAAAAATATCAAAATATCGAGTTTTCAATTGTCGGTGGTCTGGCTACATTAGTGCTTAATCGCCCGAATCGATTGAACAGTTTTAATACCGAGATGCACATCGAAGTGAAAACTGTCCTCAAGCAATTGTCGGTCAACGGTGCCGCTCGATGTTTGTTGATTACCGGTTCTGGACGGGGCTTTTGCGCCGGTCAAGATCTCAGCGATAGATCGGTCAGCGGCGGTGATCAGGTACCCGATTTGAGCGCGTCGATCCGAGATAATTACAACCCGCTGATTCGCGCCATCACCGCGCTTGAGATGCCAGTTATTTGCGCGGTCAACGGCGTCGCCGCAGGCGCCGGGGCCAATATTGCGCTGGCCTGCGACATCGTCATTGCGGGCAGGTCGGCAAGCTTTATCCAGTCGTTCAATAAATTGGGTTTGGTGCCTGATTCTGGAGGCACCTGGATGTTACCGCGGCTCATAGGGCATGCGCGGGCAATGCGGCTGTGTTTGCTGGGAGAGAAGGTCAGCGCAGCTAAGGCACTCGAAATGGGCATGATTTCAGAGGTCGTCGAGGATGATGATTTGTTGACCAGCGCTTCTGATATGGGTCGGCAGTTGGCGAATGCGCCGACTCTGGGTCTTGCACTCATAAAGCGAGCCCTTCTCGTGTCCGGTTGCCACAGCTTGGATCAGCAACTCGATTTAGAATGTGAATTACAGGGCGTCGCCGGGCGAAGTAACGACTACAGAGAGGGCGTCAGTGCATTCATGGAAAAGCGCTTACCGAAATACCAAGGGTGTTAGTGCAGATGTTATCAAGTCTGTCATTCACAGTCGTCGGTGATACCCGCGAGGCCGCACTAGACAATAATGTGCAAGCGGCGGTGATTGGTGTCGGCACCGGCGATGCAGGCATCGCTCAAGCGGTTGCTGCCTATAGATGTACTCGGTAGGCAAGTCTTTTGGAGTGGCAGTATGCTGAACAATGAGCCCTGATACCGCTACCCACCCAAGAGCAGGCGAATTGCGCGGTGGATTTGGCTATAGGCGGGCGCTGCTTATCCGCCCGAGCCATTGCCTGGGGACGTTTTCTCGGTGTGGATTATAGTGTTCGAGTGTTGGGGACTATTAAGCCTGACTACGAGGTTCGACTATGGCAAAGAGCGTTACCGCATGTCACCGTTATCGATGGATAAATGCCATCGATGGCGATTGAAAATATCTCTTGAGGAGAGGATGGTTTGAGCAAGGTTGAGGATCTCACTACGCAACAGATTGCCGAGCAGGCCTCTGCTGCGATGCACAGCACTGACCAGTGCTCGCAAGCAATGGGCATGCAGATTGTCGCGGTTGGGCCGGGGTGTGCCAATGTCGAAATGGCTGTGCGTGAGGATTTTGTCAACGGACAAGGATACTGTCATGGCGGTATCATCACTTGTCTTGCCGATACGGCTTTCGCTCACGCGTGCAATTCTTATAATCGCCGAACCGTAGCGCAGGGCTTGTCGATTGAATTTGTCGGCTCCGCGATCCTAGACGATCGACTCACGGCTGTCGCTTCGGAACAATCGCGTGGCAGACAAACCGGCGTTTATCAAGTGCTGGTTTACAAGGCCTGCGGTAAGCTAATCGCTCTGTTGACTGGAAAGTCCTTTGAACGTGGCGGCACTCTGACCGCAGAAATCTGACCAGCCTGTGGAAGCACTATGACACCAGCCTATATTTGTGACGCAATACGCACACCGATTGGCCGCTATGGCGGAAGCTTGGCATCGATACGTGCCGATGACCTTGCGGCATTGCCGATAGCGGCGCTGATCGCCAGAAACCCGAACGTCGATTGGCGCGCTGTCGACGATTTGATTTATGGGTGTGCGAATCAGGCGGGCGAGGACAATCGCAACGTTGCACGGATGGCCGCGCTGCTTGCTGGCCTGCCGGTTGAGGTCGCAGCCACCACCGTCAATCGATTGTGCGGTTCGGGTATGGATGCTGTGAGCATCGCCGCGCGAGCGATCAAAGCGGGGGAAGCACATATGATGATCGCCGGAGGCGTAGAGTCTATGTCGCGCGCACCGTTGGTGATGGGCAAAGCCGAGGGTGCTTTTGGACGCAACCAAACGCTTTACGATACCACGATGGGGTGGCGTTTTATCAATCAAAAATTGGCTGAACAGTACGGTGTTGAATCGATGCCCGAGACCGCTGAAAACGTCGCCGAACAATTCTCCATCGGCAGAGAGGATCAGGATAAATACGCCCGTGCCAGTCAAGGCAGGGCGGCGGCCGCGCAGGCAAGCGGTTTCTTTGCTGATGAAATATTGCCAGTGACCCTAATTCAGCGCAAAAAACCACCGCGGGTGTTTGACAACGACGAGCACCTGCGCGCCGATACTACGCTGGAGGGTTTAGCTAAACTTCGTTCGCCATTTCGTCCGGGTGGCAGTGTTACCGCAGGCAATGCGTCGGGGATCAACGATGGTTCCTGTGCGTTGTTGCTGGCCTCGGAATCAGCGATGGCGGCACATAATTTGACTGCCCGCGCCCGAATTGTAGCTACCGCGGTGGTGGGTTTAGAACCGCGGATTATGGGCTGTGGCCCGGCGATGGCGGTACCTAAGGTGCTTTCACTGGCTGGACTTTCGCTGGCGGAAATGGATGTTATTGAATTAAACGAAGCCTTTGCCGCACAAGTTTTAGCAGTCACTCGAGCGCTTGATTTAGACGATCTAGATCCACGTATCAATCCCAATGGCGGCGCCATCGCGCTGGGCCATCCATTGGGTATGTCGGGGGCTCGATTGGTTACAACAGCGATCAATCAACTGCATAAAACAGGCGGGAAATATGCAATTTGTTCCATGTGCATTGGTGTCGGACAGGGCATAGCGATGATTGTAGAGCGCGTCTAGGCGCGGCTGCTCAGATTATCCATTCGTCAGATGATCGACAGTAAAGCAATAACGATGACGTTATTAACGAGATTTTAGGGAGAAATTATGACCACAAAGGCGGAGGTACCAGACCAAAATAACGCCCAGTTGGAGTCGATTGAACGCGTCAGCATTGACGAATTGAGAAGTTTACAATTGCAGCGATTGCAGTGGTCGATAAAACACGCCTATGACAATGGTGTGTTTTATCGACAAAAGTTGGATCGTGCGGGTGTGCATCCCGACGACATTCAATCGCTCGACGATCTCGCCAAGTTGCCGTTCACCGAGAAAAGCGATCTGCGCGATAATTACCCCTTTGGTATGTTTGCGGTCCCGCGTGAACAGGTTTCTCGTATTCACGCATCGAGCGGCACGACGGGCAAGCCAACCGTGGTGGGTTATTCGCGTGGAGATATTGACGATTGGGCTCATGTGGTGGCACGCAGCATTCGCGCTGCCGGCGGCCGACCGGGAGATATTCTACATAATGCCTATGGCTATGGGCTATTTACCGGAGGTATGGGCGCCCATTATGGGGCCGAAAAACTCGGTTGTACGGTGGTGCCTATGTCGGGCGGACAGACCCCCAAACAGGTACAACTGATCAATGATTTCAAACCCAGAATTATCACCGTAACACCGTCGTATTGTCTAAATTTGATCGATGAATTTGAGCGGCAAGGTCTCGATCCGAGCGCTTGTTCGTTGGAAATCGGTATTTTTGGTGCGGAACCCTGGACCAATCAGATGCGTATCGAAATAGAGGCTCGGCTCGGCATTGACGCAGTGGATATTTACGGGCTTTCAGAGGTCATGGGGCCCGGTGTGGCGCAGGAATGTGTCGACCGTAAAGATGGCCCGACCATCTGGGAAGATTATTTTTATCCCGAAGTGATCGATCCGCAGACCGGTGAGGTGCTCCCCGATGGCGAATTGGGAGAACTGGTGTTCACTTCGCTGACCAAGGAGGCGATGCCGATCCTACGCTACCGAACCAGGGATTTGACCCGGCTACTCCCGGGCACATCGAGGCCGATGCGGCGTATGGAGAAAATCACCGGGCGCTCAGACGATATGATGATTGTCCGCGGCGTCAATGTATTTCCGACGCAGATAGAAGAGCACATTTTAGCCGTCGAAGGCTTGAGCCCACACTATCAAATCGAGTTGGAAAAGCAGGGTCACCTCGATAGCATAAAAGTGCACTGCGAGTTGCAAAGCGATGATTTGGACGCCGACAGCGTCGCGGAGCGCCTGAAACAACGAATCAAGAATATGGTTGGTATCAGCGCACAGATTCATGTTCACAAACAGGGCGGTGTGCTGCGTTCAGAGGGTAAAGCACAACGTGTAATCGACTCGCGCGGAACATAACTCTGAGATTTTTAATGACTCGCCGTCTCCCGCGCGTCCAACGCACTGAGGCCGCGGGTTTTGTTTGGTTTAACATGCTGAGTTTTTGACATAGGCAAACATGATACCTGCACGAACATAGCCCCATAACTGTGGCTTGGACTCGGCGGCAATGCGCGGCATGGCCCTGTAGTGATTGATCTCCAAACACTTCCTCGCCCGTGGCGGCCGCGCCGGTATCCACTGGCGTTTTTGATCTTCGCGTGCCTGTTCGCCGCGCACAATATTTTTATCGGCGTAGATCAGTAGGGTGCTCTGGCTGAAGCTGCAGAACTCGACCGGTTGGATGAGCAGATCCAAGATTGCGGGGCGCTCCACGTTATGTTCACCGCGATCAAAGACAATATTCTCGTAGCGGGGATTGCCAATACAGCTAGCAGCCCACCAGCTTTTGTTACTCCGGCCGGTGAGCACGTCGCCAGTTTTGATGATCAGTTGCAGCTATGCATGCAATTTGGGAAAAACTATTTAGTCTTATCCCACTGAACTAGAATCTTGTAGGGCGTCGGACTTACTCCTTAGGCTTATTGCCAGATTATCCCCAGAGGATTTTTCTATCGGTTGACTCCTTGGGGAGAGGCTTAATCAAATGCCGGTCGGGACTCATTGTGTTATGAATACTTGACCATAGTGAATTTTTGTTCGTCAAAACCTGCGCGGGGAGTGCTATCATAAAAATAAACTGGAGCATCAATAAGTTCAAAAATAGCTTCTTTGTAGATCGGAAATAACGCCAATGGAAAATCAAGATCAAATACTGGATAGCATTCGCTCGAAAGTCCGTCAAAGGTTTTTGTTTGCAGCAATGACGGTTTTTTTATACGGCACCTTTGTTCTCTGTTACGTCGATGAAGGGCGGGTTTTAAACCACGTCACTGGCGATTCAGCGATTTCGGGTGGGTTGGTGTTATTTTTTGCACTCATCGTGGTATTTCTTTTTTTGGAATACATTTTTCTCACCCTCAGCAAAGACAAATAACGAGAGCCAATTCAATGCCGGTATCTTCCCGAAGTCTCTCAACAACTGCGCTCGTGCTCAAAGTGATCTTTTGCTCGTTGTCGCTGCTGCTAGCATTGGCTCCTTACCAGCTTGCATGGGCCGCGCCTGCCGTTGCTAATGAGGGACAAAGACAGCCCCTAAATACCGTAGCGATAGTGATGTTTGTGTTATTTGTTACTGCGACAATTGTCATCAGTTATTGGGCGTCTAAACGGATACAGAGCAGCAGCGATTTTTACAACGCCGGAGGCAATCTTACCGGCCTGCAAAACGGGGCGGCCATTGCGGGTGACTTTATGTCCGCCGCATCATTTTTGGGAATTACCGGTTTGGTCTTTGCGTTTGGCTTTGACGGTTTAATTTTTGCCATTGGCGCCTTTGCTGGTTGGCCGATTATGCTGTTCTTATTTGCTAAACGCGTGCGCAATATAGGTAACTATACTTTTACTGATGTCGTCTCGCGACGATTGCAGCGAACCAAAATTAGCGTGGTTGCGATAGTCGGCACCATAACCGTCGTGGTTATGTACTTGATTGCGCAAATGGTGGGTGCCGGTAAATTGATCGAACTATTATTCGGTCTTCCGTATGAAGTGGCTATTGTAACTGTCAGTACGCTAGTGATCGTTTATGTAACGTTTGGTGGCATGCTGGCAACAACTTGGGTTCAGATCATTAAAGCTATTTTACTGTTGCTGGGTGCTACCATCATTGCCTTTTTGGTCATGTCTCATGTGGATTTCAGTCTCGAGGCACTGCTCAACGGTGCGTCGGAGGTGCACCCCAAGGGGCGCGCTATTTTGGTGCCTGGCGTGTTGTTTCAAGACCCAGTTCAGGTCGCGACCATTTTAGTCGCCATGATGTTTGGTCTGTTGGGCTTGCCTCATATTCTGATGCGTCTATTTACCGTGCCGAGTATGAAAGAAGCCAAACAATCAGTGTTTTATGCGTCTTTATTCATGGCATATTTTTATATGTTATTGGTGATTATTGGCTTTGGCACGGTCTTATTTCTCTACGATAATCCCTCGGTATTTATAGACGGAAAACTCTTGGGTGGCGGGAATATGGCGGCCATTCATTTATCGAATGTCGTGGGCGGTGATCTATTAATGGGTTTTATATCGGCAGTGGCTTTCGCGACGATACTTGCTGTCGTTGCAGGACTGACGGTGTCGGGTGCAGCGGCAATATCGCATGACCTTTACGCCGGAATCATTTGTAAAGGAAACCCCGATCCTGAAAAAGAACTTAAGCTCACTCGGGCGACCAGTATCTGCATTGGTGTGATTGCGGTAGCGTTAGGCATTCTTTTTCAGAATGAAAACGTGGCTTTTCTCGCAACGATGCCCTTAGTTGTGGCGGCGTCGGTCAATTTTCCAATTTTGTTTTTATCGTTATTTTGGTCCGGAACTACGACGCGAGGCGCTATCGTGGGTGCCACAATCGGACTGATTACATCCATTGGGTTAATCGTTGTTGGCCCTCAAGTATGGGTGTCCGTGCTGGGATTCGAGTCGCCGTTGTTCCCCTACAATTATCCGGCACTGTTTACTATGCCCTTAGCGTTTATAACGATGTGGTTTTTTTCTGTGACGGATAAATCAGCTCAAGCAACGCTAGATCGAAAAGCCTATCACGAACTATTGGTTAGCTCTGAATATGGTCCAACAGACAATCGCCTGAAAACCTGATGGTAGCCGAAAGATGATAGCGGTTAGTCGACCGATCGCACGTTCGAAACATATGCTGTAGGGTTGGTCGAATGAGGCAACCACCACCCGAAGTCTAAGCGGTGCGTTGGAGAGTTTTTAATGCCGGCTGCGGCCATCTAGAAATGCGTTGTGGTTCTATGATGTACCAGCGTAATTTCGCATTGAGTGAGTGACCATGGTGCTATCCTATGGTTGGGTTAAAAATGTCAAGGAACCGACGAGTAGATTACTGTGGCCCTAGGGCTTACTCAGAAGCAGTGTTTTTGTTATAGAACAGTTCAATGACAAGTTGGATGATATCGATATCAGAGAACAGGCAGGCAGAGGATTACTCGATCCACTCAGAGTCGATTATTTTGCCTCTCATACCTCCGATCAACGCACTAGACTTTACTCTACTCTAATCCAGTATTCCTCAACGTGTCGCGAGATAACTTAGGCTCTTATACACCGAACTATTAATACACCCCATCACCGTAAAAAGTTGCCCGCCGGCACGCAGCTCGAATTTGCGTCGCAGTATTACAAGTAAATCAAAATCGAGCGGTGGTCGGCGTCACAGTTGATTAAATCGACTCTCTTTTCGACAATTTCGTAGCCATTGTCGAGACGTCTTAGCTGATGGGTGTAAGTTCCCGCGAAGAGCGTTTGCTCTTGATAGTACACAATTGCCTGAAAATTTGACTTGATTGTTATCATGGTCGCGCTGTCCGTCAGTACTCTAAAATTCCCCAACACATGCGAACAACGCAACGGATATTGCATCGAGGGCGCCAATCTGTGGCCAAAGTTTTCAACTCTGATGGCCATCATCATCTTATCTTCATACATCAGAGAGATATGATTGAGTGGGTCCTGCTGTTGCCAACTCGCCGGCAACCAATACTTGCCGTCTTCGGCAAATAAGTCGCGCCACTGCCTGAGATTGCCCTGGTCGAGTAGCTCGGCTTCAGACCAAATAAATGCTTCGATTGCGCTTAAATCGACAACTGAAAACTGCTCATCCATGGTCATCTTACTGCGCCTCATCGAGTAGGTAATCGCACCAGGCACGGTACTGATTGCGGACAGATTCATCGCTGGTGCCGGGCGCCACATGCACATTGCCGTCGGGTTCGTTACGCCCAAGATAGCGTCGCATGTCGACCCATGTGGATGCATCCGAGTGCAGTGATTGTTGCATTCGTCGATAACAATCCCAATCATCTGGACCGACCATAGAACCTGGCGAGTTGATTAACCTGGAATAGGTGATGGTCCGGTGCAGCATTTCGTCAGGTGCGCCCTTTAATTTAAAGTGCCATGTCTCTACCAGCGTTTTATCCACCGCTATAGGGCGCGCCACACGCACGATCTGGATCGCATCTTTAACGGTGAAACTTGGGTACACCGTAGTGTTGTGGCGCTGTTGCGAGAGTATCTCGGTAGTTCGCTGCTCGCCGTAAGACGCCTGCATGGCATCCATGTAGCCCGCTATCTCTGAATAAGACGAATGGATACTGCCTTTACCGCCCATAAAACAGTGGCCGTAGGGCATGGTTCTGGAGCCCATACTGTCAAAAAACTCGTAAGAGCCGCCAAACGGCGAAATAATTTCTGCCTCGCTGGGTACCGGACTGCCCTCCGGCAGAGACTCGACCACTTTGCGCGTAGCGTGGCCAACCGATGCATGCGCGACCATTGGATGGACTGCATCATTGAGGTTTTCGACAAACATCTTCCAGTTACAGTCGTGCATATAAGGTAGAGGGGCACCGGCGACTTCAACCTCGCCTTGGGGTGAACGATCGCACATGTTGTTAATGGTCAAAGCAGTGTCACCCAAAAAGGCCAACAAGTCGGGGCCCTCGGGAGATAAACAGGCAAACACAAAGCCACGGCAGGCGTGGATACGCGCTACCGATTGCATGCTGAAACACGGGTTGTCGATGTCAAAATCGGTGTTTTCATAACCACAGGCGTGCGGCGTGGCCTGCAATTTACCGTCTAACCTATAGGTCCATCCATGGTACGGACAGCGAAACACACGCGCGCTGCCGGCGCGTTGTGTCACAACTTTCGCACCTTTGTGACCGCAGCGGTTGTACAACACCTGCACCCGATTATTTTTATCTCGCGCCATCACCACCGGTTCGAGACCCACTGTGGTAGTGATATAGTCGCCGATGTTTGCAACTTGCGATTCGTGGCCCACGTAAACCCATGCGCGCCGCCACAGGCGCTCCATTTCCAAGTCAAATATTTGTGGGTCGGTATACACATCTCGGTGCACTCGGTGCGGTTCAACTAAGCGTTGCAACTCTAGCGATGTGTAACTCATGACAATACCCCTCTTTTAGACCGATTCACGACAGGGATAATCCACCGAGACTGGCTCCCCCGCAGACAAACAAATTTTGCCCGGTGATAAATTGATTTTCTTCGCTACTAAAAAACAATACCGCGCGCGCCACATCGTCTGGCGAGCCGACGCGACCCACGGGGAGACCCTGGCCGATGCCATCGATTTTAGGGTCGCCTTCGGCAAACACCCTGTGAAACATCTCGGTCGCCTGAATAGGGCCTGGCGCGACCGAGTTCACGGTGATTCCGAAGCCACCCAGTTCAATCGCCCAGGTTCTCGCCTGAGCAATCATCGCGGCCTTGGTAGCGGCGTAGTTCGTCCGGCCATGCATGCCCTGTACAGCGCGCGTTGAGATCAACACCACCCGGCCATAGCCGTGCTGTTTCATGTTTGGCAAACAGGCTTGCAGTAAGGTGATGCCGGTCGCCAAATGTACATTGCAAAGATAGTCAAGATCGTCCAGTTGGACCTCATCGAGGGGAGCGCTGCGGATCAAGCCGGCGTTGTGCACCAGGGTATCGACGTTGTAGCTCGCGCAAATGGTGCGGGCCAGAGCCGCAGTCGCATGGCGATCGGACAGATCGATAGAAAAATTGTGCAAATTTGGCGACTCAATAACCAAAGGTCGCCGCGCAAGGTTGAGCACGCGATAGTTTATCGCCAGATAATGCTCGCAGATGGCCCGACCTATGCCACTGCTGCCGCCGGTTACTATCACTGTATGATTTGCCATAACACATTATCCTCACGGTTGGCGTGATGCCTGTAAAAGTTCACTTCCGTCGCTTTGCAGGGCATTTTTCACCGAGACCGGCATGCCTGACCGTATGCCTAAATCTTTGATGTGCACCAGCACTGTGGGCCCACAATCCAGTTTTACCGTGCCGATTCGCCAGGGTAATTGTTGCGTAAAACGAGCTTCAAGGCTGTGGTGCAAATCGCTGGCAGCGACCAATATACCTGGGTGACAGAATGCCAAGTCAGTCAACTGATCTCCCAGGCAGTGCCCGCATAGGTGTCTTTGCGGATATTGATAACGCTGGCATTCAGTGCATTGCTGTAATAACGATGGCATCATGCGCACCGCTTTAATATGGCGGCGGTGCTGCAAAGACCGCGATCGTAGTTGACCATGCCATAACCACTCACCAAGCCCGTTTTGGCGTTGGCTACCTGATTGGCTCCGCTGCGCTGCAAGATTTGCCTGAGGGTTTCAACCACGCCCAAAAAGCCGCAGCCCGCCTGACCCACAGACAGCTGACCGCCATTGGTGTTGTGCGGTAGACCACCGCCGTCAAAGGTCAGAGCGGTGCTGTTGACCCAGCGCGCAGCTTCCCCTAATGGGCAAAAGCCCAAGCCCTCCAACTGGTGCATCACGATCACCGGGTAGTCGTCGTAGGTTTGTAGACAATCTATGGCCTCGGGACCAATCCCTGCTTGGTCGTACAGGTCGTCTTTAAACTCGCACCAACCGCCTTTGATTTGAATGGCGTCTTCAGAAAAACTGTTGTAACGCTCATCAGCAGCGAGCAGTTCGGCGAATGGTAGCCCCAGAGCCTTTGCTCGTTCTACGCTGGTCACCAAGTATCCATCGGCGCCCGCGCAGGGCATCACGCAGTCGTAGAGATGCAGCGGGCCGGCGATTTTCCGGGCGTCGAGATACTCGTTGATCGACAAGGTTTTATTGCCAAACAAGGCCCCCGGATAGTAATTGGCGTTGTAGCGCTGGCTCACCGCGATCTGCCCGAAGTCGGCGCGGGTGGCGCCGTGGACATCCATATAGTGTTGGGTGATGAGTGAAAAGGGCGCGTTGGGTCCCGCCGCACCATAGGGGTAGACCGCGGCATTAGAAAACTCGCTAAAGTTACTCACCAAGTGGGCGAAACTCTGCGGGTTTGCCGTGTCGCCACCGATACAGGCGACTATTTCAGCATCGCCGGATTGAATCGCTCGGGCCGCCTTGCGCAACGCCACAACGCCGGATGCGCCGCCCACACTGACCTGCTCTAACCAGCGCAAGCGTAGGCCCAAATTTTCTACCAAACTGACGGGTGAATCGGGTGCTAACGTAAAGCTCGAAATACTCAGCCCATCGATCGCCTGTTTTTGGAGACCCGCCTCAACGATCAATTTTCGCAACGCGCTTCCAATGAACCAGTCGGCCCCCCGCGTGCTGCTGCGCTCGTAGGGCACAGTAACCGGCGCGATCACGGCAACGCCACTGTAATCAAGGACCTTGGGACTCAAATTGTCACCTTCTTTGCCGGGCGCTTTTTACCCGCGCGAAGATCCTCACACTGACCCGTTTGAAGCAATTTTTCACAGAGTATTTTGAGCTCCGCTCGTCGCGGTTTTTTCGACGCTGTAAGGGGCAACTCTGGCACCACGGCAAGGTAACCGGGGGCCTTGTAGTAGACCATTTTTGTCAGGCAAAACGACAGGATGTCGGTGGCCAAACCAACATTTTGAAGGCTGTCGCTGTTGATGACAATCAGCGCCATGACCTCTTCGCCACGAATTTCATCGGCCACTGGCGCAACCGCGACTTGCGCCACCCAAGGGTGTTGCGCGATGAAGCCCTCGACTTCGAGGCAGGAGATGTTTTCGCCACTGCGACGAATGATGTTCTTTTTACGATCGACAAAATGGTACTGACCATCCTCGCCTTGACGGGCGATATCGCCCGTATTCAAATAGCCCTGCCGCCACGTATCAGCGGTGGCCTGGGGGTCTTTGAGGTACCCATAAAAGAAACCTTTGCGCGGTGATGGTCCCTTGCGGCGCACCCATAACTCGCCGGCTTCACCCATGGGCACTTCAATACCCTGCTCGTCAACGAGCATAACATCAAGTTCTGGTGACGCTCGGCCAAAGCAACAACTGCCTACGTGGCGGGGCTCACGATTGGCTGCTATGGCGCCGCTGCAGCCGCTTTCGGTCATTGCCCAAGCCTCTACCAGAGGTATCTCAAAGCGCGCCTCAAACGGCGCCTGATGGCACGGATTGACACCAGCGCCAAAGCCAAACTTCACCTGGTGTTGAGAGTCTGATAGCTGTTGTTCCATCTGCAATAGCAGTGCCGGCATGATTCCTAAATAATGAATAATGGTCGCTTGAGTGTCACGCACCGTTGACCACCAAGAGCTCGGGTGAAAGCGCTCGAGCTGAATCAGACAACCGCCGGTCATCAGCATCGCCATCGTCGACGTGGCCATGGCGTTCATATGAAACAGCGGCAGCGGTGTCAGCAACCGCTCCGCACCAGAGGTCATTGCACACAGGCCACCGAGCGAACTGTACCACTGGCCACTGGTGATAAAGTAGTCATTGGTGAGTACACAGCCTTTCGGTTTTCCGGTACTGCCCGAGGTGTACAACACTGCGCACTCGCGGTGTAAGCCATCTGCGTCAGCTGAGAGTGGATCATGATCGATCGAGCTTGTGACCTTGGGTCGCGTCTGACCATCGGTATAAATCGGCACCGTCAGACTTTCGGCATCGATAATATTTTTTAGCATCGCGGTATGATCTGACAGGCAGGTGATCAAACAACAATCGCTGTGCCCGATAAGATGGGCTATTTCGTCGGGCATTAATTCAGCGTTTACCGGCACAACGCTCACCCCGAGTGCGTTCAAAGCAAACCAATGCACAAAAAATGCTGGACGGTTTTCTAACATTAGCGCAACCCGCTGCCCAACCCGATAGCCGGCATCCGCATAGCCATCTCGGCATTGATCAACGCGCTGTAATAATTGCCGGTATGTTAGATCGATAGAACTGTCGCTGTAGTTGGAACACGCGACTATGGGGATATGTAAAAAGTGGTTTTGTGGATATTTTTCTGCCGTTGATCGAACTAGGTCATAGAGCGTATTTTGACCATCTGGGGTTGCCATAATCCATCCTTCTTGTCGATTGCAGCAATGGTAACGGTATTTGTGTCAACAAAATAATCAATAATTAATACCTCAATTATTCGTTTTTTATATATCTCGGCGGAGTTTTGCACAAAGTGATAATGATATCGCGCAACCATTGATGCGCGGGTTCTTGGTTTACGCGAGTGTGCCACATAAGATAGTAGTGGGCGACCCAATCGGGCAGCGGCACAGGCAATATGGCTAGATCGTGCAGGGCCGCAAAGTGGTGGGCTACCCGCTCGGGCAGGCAACAAATTAAATCGGACGTTTGAACCAGATAGGGCATGTTAAAGAAGCTTGGTACTTTCATCGCATGATTGCGCCGTATGTCTTGCTGAATCAGGTATTCGTCGAGCTGCGAAACGCGACCTCCCTGTGGGTACAATACGATATGCTCGGCGCGTAAAAACTGTTGTAGGGAGAGGGTTTTATGGATGTCAGGATGGCCTCTGCGCACCAGACACCAGGCTTTTTCTTTATTTAACACGATACTGCTAAAATCGCTGTCGGTGATCGGTATATTGTCAATAACAAAATCGACTTGGCCAAAGCGCATTTTTTCGCACAGGTCGACCTCGTATTGCGGCCATACATTGATTCGAGCAGATGAACCTAGTGCTTGCAGATGTTCCAGCAGAGCTGGAATAACCGTAATGCCCCCGTAGTCGATCGATGCGATACAAAACGTTTTTTGGGTTGTCGATGGATCAAATAAATGCGACGGCGCTAGCGTCGCGCTAATTTGATTTAAAATGTCCCTGATCGGTTGCTGCAGTTCCAAGGCCTTGGGCGTGGGTCGAACGCCGCGTCCGGTTCGCACGAACAATTCATCTTTTAACACCAACCGCAAACGCGCCAAAGCGGCACTAATCGCGGGTTGGCTCATACCGATATGTGCCGCCGCGCGAGACAGGTTTTGCTCGGTGATCACTGCATCAAAAATGGTCAGTAAGTTTAAATCTACGCTGCGAAGATTCATATCTATATCCGTCGATGAAATGGTCGATCTCAGTCATAATAGCCACATAAGAGCAGCGCATCTATCGTTCTAAAACCACCGGTCCAACTACTTTGACAAATCATACCGCACACCTTGGTGACTGCAGCATTTGACGGACGCAACACAGCAGACAAAAACACGCTCGCAGTGAATTATCTGATCAACATCATTTACAGTGTGATGTGCGTGTCACACGCCGCGAGATTTCACCCCGAGTTGTTCTGTCCCACGCGGCGGGAGTGATAATCCGTGGGACTTTATGCGATGAGCTTTACCAGCTTCGGCTGCATCAGAAATGGCTGAGGGCTTGCGTTTCTGAGCTAGTATGACAGTAGCAGCCCTGCCAAATAAAACCACACAATTCTGGTTTTGAGGTTAGATGAATTTTGCTAAAAAGCTGTGCGGTTTGCGTGAGAAAAAAATCCTTTTAAGGTGTGTTGTGCTGCGTTGAGAGCACGGTTGAAATTACTGGCTAGGGCTTCTAATGGTGCATTAACCACGCTATCAATGGGGTCTGGGCAATCGCTGTGCCTGTGATTTAAACATCATCGATGATTGAACCAATTCGCTTGGACTGATTATCTGTCACCCAGCGCATTTTTTCACCTAGCACAAGGGTGGCACAGCGACATAACATGTTCGATAAAACCAGATTTAATCTAGGGGCTCAATCAACTCTTATTACTCATCAATTAAACCTCACTGTTATTACTCTTTTGCTGGCACAGTCGATACGCTTTTAGTCCTGCAAGCCTCCGAAACGACTATAGTAGCTAGATGACGCTTTGGGCAACATACCTTGCGTGGTCTGCATATTATTGCGTAAAAAAGCCATTGCCGGTTCATGGGTTAATCGGTAGAGTTTTGCGGTCAGCATTGAGGCTGCGCGTCCGGGCCAATTACCTGGCAGAACCTGATGGGGCAGATCGGTATCTTTGAGCAGGATACGGCGATACTCGTGGATCAACAGGGTGCGTATCTGAAAGGCATCTTCTGGTTGCAGTGACTTGGCGCGAGACACCGCGTTGAAGACCGGTTTAAATGTTCCAAGAAATTGATTGTATCTGGCGGCCAATTGCTCCAAAGCCCAGCAATCTTTCACCATTTCGTTTAAAACTTGATCAGACTCTATCTCATCCGTGGTGGCGCGCATGACCGCCACGCGATCGGTTAGGTGTAACTCATTTAGCGTCTCGTCCAGCGATTGCCGATTGGCGCCAGGACAGGCCATTAATCCGCTTCCTAGATTGCCGAAGCCGAGCCACTGAAGCTCGCGACGAAGCGTTTCGCGAGAGCTTTCGGCGACCGACCCAGTAAAGACCAGGGTCCACTGTCCATCCCAGTTGCACGGGCTCTCGACATAGATTCGTCGCGCGGCTTTTTCGTAGTGGCGTAACCCGTAGTCGGTAAAACTATAATAACTGCGTCGTCCGGACGGCGCCGACGTTAGCCATCCATCTTGACTGTTGCGGTAGACTGCGGTTCGTACCAACCTGCTGTTGATTCCAAAGGGTTTGAGTGCGGTGATGAGACTGCCGAGCCAAACGCTGTTGCCATGTTGCGAAATCGAGTCGCCAAATACGGTGATAATTAACGAACCACCTCGAATAGGTCGCCGAAGCCGAAAATCCTCGAGAAGTGTTTTTACAGTTTTGAGTTTTTGCATGTGTTTGCGAACTGCGGTGTTGAGCGACAGACCGCATAGTTTACGTTGACTTGTGGCTGACGACAATCGCGCCGATTAAATCAGTCATGGCGTGTTTTTGTGGGAGAATTTTCAGTGATTGAAAGCGCGCCGCAGACCGAGAAAAATCATCTAGCTATTAGCTATGCTAAGCTAAGCATGCTAGCTTCTCTGATTTCTTCAAACTACGCCTATTTTTGCAGCGGGTGCCGCATGAATATCCGCATATCATGGCAATATGGTATGCCTAGATTTTGGACCATACCGATGAAGTTAGACCGTATTACATTGGTGGGTATGGTGGCAATGACGGCGGTTTCGACTGACCTCTATCTCTCCGGAATACCGTTGATCGTGGCTGAGTTCAATGCCACTGAAGCCGATGGCCAACTGACACTGGGCATCTTTATGTTGGGTATTTCCCTTGGTCAACTCGTTTATGGTCCGCTGTCTGATTTTTATGGTCGCAAACCGGTACTCTATGTCGGTCTGATTGCTTATATCATAGCCAGTTTCGGCTGTGCGGTTGCGCTGAGTATGGAGCACTTGTTGTTGGCGCGACTGTTGCAGGGTCTGGCGGCTGCCTCTGCGCCTGTGCTGGCTCGAGCCATCGTGACCGATGTGTATCAGGCGCGAGATGCCGCCCGCGTCATGGCAACTCTGGCCACGTCGATGGCTTTGATCCCCTGTATAGCGCCAGTTTTTGGCAGCTGGATGCTTTATTGGTTCGATTGGCGTGTGCAGTTTTTCGCGCTCATGCTGGTTGGCTTACTCGTCCTTTTGTGTGCCACGTCACTGCCGGAGTCTCGGCCGAGACAAGCGGGCGAGCGGTTAAGTTTTGGTAAAATAACACGGCAGTTTGGGCTGTCTCTGCGCCACCCGATTTTTATGGGTTACTGCCTGATTGGTGGCGCCCAATCAGGCGCTTTGTTTTCTTGGATATCGATGTCTTCTTTTGTGGTGATCGATCAATTGGGTGTGCCGCCCGTGTATTTTGGTTATACCTTTGCCGTGGTGGTGTGCGGCTATTTGTTTGGTGCGCTGGCAAGTTCAAGAATGGTCATGAGACTCGGTATGGATCAGGTAATCATGATTGGGTTGCTCTTCGGTATCGCATCGGCATTGCTGATGCTGGTGTTGGCAATTTTATCTTTGCATAGCTTGGCCTGGGTCCTGATATCAGCCTGCGGGATATTTTTCTCCACCGGAATGATATTGTCGAATGCGCAGGTCGCTGCGATTTCAGTCTTCCCTCAGTCAGCCGGTCAAGCGTCGTCGATCTTTGGCTGCATACAAACAGGCCTGGCTGCCATCGTCGGGTCCCTTGCCAGTCAATGGTATGACCAGACGCTCATGCCGCTGGCGATTGCCCTGACCGCAATGCTGGCCCTTGCGACCTTAGGGGTGCTTAAAATTCGTGCCCTTAAAAGCGTTTAATAAACTGGTTGAACGCTCCAAATCGCACGCGATTTGATAGCCACTGCCGGGTGGGGTAGGCCGTAAAGACGGGTCTATCGCTCACTTGAATCTATCAATGATTCTCTTTGCGCGCGTGTTGGCCGCTCTGGCTTGGTCTGGGGTGTGATGCGCGCAAAAATTATTAAACTGCCTGTGCGCTGACAATCAACTCATAACTGCACAAAATCACTGAATGGGACGCGCGTTTTTCTGATACGGTGTCAAAAAAGGGTATTATGGTGTTTTCATTAGCTAAATAGTTAAGAGGAAGGGGAGTCTAACATGCATAAAAATATAACTAGATTCAGCGGTATGGTTAAAAACATTACGATTTTAGCACTGGTATTTGTCTCTTTGGGTAGCACGTCTATTCTCCATGCTCAGTCCGCGGGCTTGGAGGAAATTATTGTCACGGCAACACGCAAGTCAGAGTCTTTGCAAGATGTGGGTATGGCCATCACCTCTCTTGGAGATCAAGAAATAGAGCGTATGGGCGCCACAAATTTGTTAGATTTTGCCGTCAGAGTACCTAATTTATCGATGGCCTATGAGGCAGATGGCCGGTTTGATTCGAGTTCACCGTCGATAAGGGGCGTTTTTGGTAAGGACACTACCGGCTTTTATTTTGACGATACACCGGTCAATGCCTCGATGTTGCCTCGGGTGATGGACATTGAACGTATTGAGGTATTGCGAGGCCCTCAGGGTTCTCTATGGGGTGCCAAGTCGATGGGCGGTACCATTCGCATGATTACCAAGAAGCCGGATTTGCAGTCTAGCGACGCGCAGGTGCACGCTGTGATGTCATCGGTAAAAGAGGGTGATGAGAACTACAACGTCGATGGCGCCTTTAATATACCGATTGTCGAAGATGTTTTCGCGCTGCGGATTAATGCCTATGCAGGTTCAAACTCGGGTGTTTTTGATGATAAATATGTCGCTACCTGGACTGATTCAGGCGGTGGTGCCAGAACGAATCCGGGGGCCGATTTCGGTACGCTTGAAAATGTCGATGACGAAGACTATTGGGGTGGGCAGATCGCCGCTAAATGGGTTGTCAATGAAGATGTGGTGTTGAATCTGCGTTACATGATGCAGGAGGTCGAGGCCGATGGCTTACCCTTCGCCGACATCGATCCCGAGAGCACGACCAGACATCGCTTTTTTCAGGCAGGTGAACCCGGCACTGACGAATGGAGCATTGGCAGTGCAACGCTCAATGTAAATTTCTCATCGGGCACCTTGACGTCGACGCTGTCGAAATATCAGCGAGAGACGGACGAGACCGAAGAAGAGGCGCACTTCCTACATTTTCTCTTTGATAACGTGATTGGGATCCCCATAGACCCTCTGTACTCAATATTGAGTACCGTCGAGGATTACGACAGCACCGTGTTTGAATCCCGATTCAGCAGTGATCTCGACGGCCCATTTAATTTTACCGTCGGCGTTTTTTATTCGGATAAAACCTGGGATCATGAATATCCAAGGTCGGTCCAAACTGGCTTGGCTGATGCGGTCGATGCACTAACCGGCGCTCCTGGATTGGGTCAAGATTGTGTCGACGGATTTTGTCTCACCGACGACGATTTGATTTTTGTGACGACTACCCTGACCGATACCAAGGAGAAAGCCGTATTCGGTGAATTGACTTGGGACATCAGTGAAACTGTCTCTTTAACCGCCGGCGGTCGTTGGTATGACACCAGCATTGACGCGGTGAACTCCGCGGATGGATTTGCCAATAGCGGGCCGTCCAGTTATGACGAGTCGCAAAGCGAAAACGGTTTCAATCCGAAGGTGCTAGTTCAGGCAGCTATTAGCGAAGATTTTAACGTCTATCTCAGCGGAGCAAAAGGCTTTCGAACGGGCGGCGTTAACGGTAATTTACCCCCCGGCCTTTGTGGCCCAGAATTGACTGAACTCGGGATTAATCCCTCGAATGCAACCACCTATGATTCAGATGATTTGTGGAGTTATGAGTTGGGCTTTAAATCTAGCTTGGCAGATAACCGAGTCACGCTGAACGCGGCAGTATTTATGATAGATTGGCAAGACGTTCAGCAGTTAAATCGTTTGGCTTGCGGCTTCCAGTTCACTCAAAACGCCGGTGAGGCAGAAAGTCGAGGTTTCGAAGTAGAAATCATTGCGATGCCGACCGATGGCCTGACCCTGAGCGCGGCGGTTGGTTACACCGATGCTGAAATTACCGACGCCGGTGGCGTTGCCGGAGTGACCAACGGTGATGATGTGCAAGGCGTAGCCGATTGGACCGGTACTGTGACTGCCCAATACATCTGGCCCGTCTTCGACCAATGGAACGCAATAGTGCGTGCTGATGGCAACTATTATGGCGATAGCTACAGCGCCAATAATGAGTCCTCTGCCGCATCACAAAGGCTGCGACCGTCTTGGAATGCGGTCAATCTTCGCGCGGGTATTATTGACGAAAATTGGGATGTTATGGTGTTCGTAGACAATGCCACTGACGAGCGGGCCAATTTAGCGGATAGTCGGTCGATCGCGGCAGAAACGCCGGGCAGGGCGCGCTTGGTGACTAATCGCCCTCGCACGCTGGGTATGGATGTACGCTACCGATTCTAGTTTAGGCCGACAATAAAAAAGCCGGCTATGCCGGCTTTTTTATTGTCTAATTAATTGTCTGCACGATTATTTTTGCTGTGCCATAAAGGCTTTTTGACTCAGCGTTACAAGGTAAGCCTGAATGCCGTCGACGTTAGCGCTGCTGATATCGCTAGAGAAATTCGGCATGCCATTTTCTTCGAGAATACCCTCCAGCACAATGTTCTTAAAGATAGCGTGTTTTGCGTGTGAGAGCCGGCGTAAATCCGGCAGCATTGGCACGCTCCCATACATACCGTGGCAAGAGCCACAATGCATGACGTAGTCCTTTCGGCCCTGCTCGACAACCTCGGCACTGGCCACCACTGTGGGAGGTTTAAAAAATTGACCGCGGGCTGGAACAGGGGTCGGTAACGCAACGGTCTGACCGTCAAGCTTAAAGCTCATGATCCGTCCAGCATTGCTATAGTCGAGCAATGCTTCGTTACCTTTTAAGGTATTAAAGGCGGGCCCACCCCAGCCGGCCATGATGGCAATAAACTGTTCGCCATCGACCGCATAGGTGATCGGTGGTGCAATCATGCCAGTGCCGACAAAGATGTCGAGTAACACACCGCCTGTATGATCATTGACTGCATAAAAATGTCCGTCTGCGGAGCCATGAATAACGACACCTCCGGCGGTCGAAAGCACTCCGCTATTCCAGGTGTTGGGTAATTCTATTTGCCACGCCAGTTTTTGCTCAACCGGGTCCCAAGCTTTTAAATAGCCGGCAGTTTTGGGGATCACTTGATCGCCGATGAGCGACTCAATATTGTTTGTACCCCATTCAAACCATCGGTCGCCTGCATCATTATGAACCCAACCTGCTTCGCGGGCCGGTACATAAACGAGTCCAGTATTTTGGCTATATGACATGGGATGCCAGTTATGGCCGCCCGCCGCTGACGGAAATACATACTTCTCTTGATGACGATAATCGCCAAACTCTGTCAGTATCGGCCGCCCAGTAGTTTTGTCGACTGATTCGGCCCAATTGGCGAAGACATATTTCTCTGCCGAGATCAGTTCGCCGGTGCTACGATCGATCACGTAAAAGAAACCGTTTTTGGGTGCCTGCATCAACACCTTGCGGACATTTCCTGCAATTTTTATGTCGGCCAATATCATGTGTTGGGTGGCGGTATAGTCCCACGAGTCACCCGGTGTTGTTTGATAGTGCCAAATTAACTCGCCGGTATCCGGTCGCAGCGCCAATATGGACGCTAAGTAGAGGTTGTCGCCGCCTTTTGGACTGCGAATATGTTGGGGCCAGGGACCTCCATTGCCAGTGCCTACATAAAGCAAGTCCAACGCAGGGTCATAGGCAATGGAATCCCATGCGGTGCCGCCCAGACCGGGGAATGCGCTGTTTTTATCCCACGTCTGAGCGGCAATGGCTAATTCAGGGTGTTCAAAAGGCCCCGTCGCACTGCCGGGCACGGTGAAGAAGCGCCACACTAATTCGCCGTTATCGGCGTCATAGGCGTTGATATAGCCCCTGACAGCGTACTCGGCGCCACCATTGCCAATAATCACTTTGCCTTTAATGATGCGGGGCGCACCGGTGATCGAGTAGGCTTGTTGTCTGTCGATAAGCGTATCAACCCGCCACAACACACTCCCCGATTGGGCATCGAGCGCGATCAAGTATCCGTCTAAGGTACCCACGTAAACCTTGCCTTGCCAAACGGCAACGCCTCGATTGACAATATCACAACATAACTTTTTCGCCCAAGCACGTTCTACACCGGGGTCATACTGCCAAAGAACCGCGCCATTTTTTGCATCTAGAGCGATCACTTTTGACCAAGTGCTCGTTGTGTACATTACGCCATCGACCACAATGGGCGTTGCTTCTAAGCCGCGCGCAGATTTCGCCGGAGTTTCCCAAGCGAGGCCAAGGCGATGAACGTTGGATTGGTTGATTTGCGTTAAGGGGGAAAAACGCTGCTCCGCGTAATCGCGGCCATGGGCTAGCCAATTTTCTGGTTCTGAATCTGCCTCGATAATGCGTTGCGTATTGACATGACCGGAATCGGAGTGGCTTTTCTGTGCGGCAATCTTAGCACCAACATCGGGCCCTTTATTACACGCCATTGCACTCGCAAATAAAATGGCGCATAAAACCAGCTGTTTCTGGTACATTTTCTCTCCTAAGCGCTTGAGTCGTCATTTTTGATAGAGTGTCGGTAGTAGTTTAATTCTTGATCGAGAGACGAGCCATGTTAATTATCGGCCGCCTCCAGGGATGCGCGCTACTATGCAGTTTAGTTTAAATCGTCGCTTAACTAAAGGTGGCAGCGAGGCGGCTAATTTGTGAGGCCCAGTGCCATAAGACTATTGCAGATTATTTAAATGTTGGGCAGTGTGATCCTGAACCCTGCGGTTTAACGACTACTGCACAGTGATGTCGACCGTGACAGGGAATCTGGCACTCGCGCCGACCTCTCTGAGGGGCATTGTTTGTGTGAGTTAAACGGTCAATGGGCGCGAAATTTTTCACTAAAAAAGAAGGGTTTTAGGTCGGCAAAATCAACAGATGTTATGGATTCGCGCTACGTCAATTGTTGAGTTCTCTAAGCGTCAATAGAGTAAAGGGCGATTGAGATACTATTGTGTGCATACCTGTTAATGTTGTTTTAAAAATAATCCATGAGGACAAGATGAAAGAGTTTAATAATATTATCAATGGTGAAAAAGTTCAGTCGGATTTAAATTTTGCCGTTATTAACCCTGCGACGGGTGAAGTTTTCGCCCATTGCCAGAGCGCGGATTCTGGCATGGTCGATCAAGCGGTGGTAGCTGCGAGAAACGCCTTTTCGACATGGAGCAAAACTTCTCAACAAGAGCGTAAGGCGAAAATTCATGCGATTGCCGATGCCCTTGAGGCGAATATGCCGGAGTTGATGGCGTTGGTAACAGCGGAAACGGGCAAGCCCATGGCGGGCTTAAACGGCGTGGGCTCAGGCATGGAGGTAGGCGCTTCAATGGCGTGGGCGCACCACACCGCCGAGTTGGATTTGCCAGTCGACGTTATTCAGGAAGATGAGATTGCCAGTGTTCAAGTTTTTCGCAAACCACTTGGCGTTGTGGCGTCGATAACACCCTGGAACTGGCCGCTAATGATTGCTATCTGGCATGTAATGCCTGCTCTAAGAGCGGGCAATACGGTCGTTATTAAGCCATCGCCCCTGACCCCTTTAGCGACGATTCGGTTTGTTGAAATGGCCAATGAAATATTACCGCCCGGCGTTTTAAGCGTGATCACCGGCGATGCCAGTATTGGTGCGGCTCTATCTGAACACCCTGACGTCAACAAGATTGTCTTTACTGGGTCGACCCAGACCGGTCGAAATATCATGCAAGCGGCGTCGGCTCATCTAAAACGTTTGACGCTTGAATTGGGCGGCAATGATGCTGGGTTTGTTTTGAATGATGTCAATGTTAAAGACGTTGCGCCAAAATTATTTGCTGCGGCGTTTCACAACAATGGCCAGACTTGCGCTTGCCTAAAGCGGATGTACGTCCATGAATCGATCTATGAGGAGCTCTGTGAGGAGCTTGCTCAACTGGCTAAGACGGTTGTGGTTGGTGATGGTATGCAGGACGGGGTTGAATTGGGGCCATTACAGAATAAAGCACAATTGGCGATCGTCATTGATCTGGTGGCGGATGCCAAAGCGCATGGCGGGCGCTTTATCGCCGGTGGTTACCCGATTGACGGCGGTGGTTTTTTCTTTGCGCCGACGATTGTTGCCGATCTTGAGGACGGCCATCGTCTCGTCGATGAGGAGCAGTTCGGCCCAGTGGTACCGATCATTAAATATTCTGATATCTCGCAGATCATAGAACGCGCCAATCAAAATGAGAATGGCCTGGGCGGTTCGATCTGGTCCAGCGACTTAGTCAAAGCTGCCGAACTGGCGCAGCAGTTGGAATGCGGTACCGCTTGGGTAAATGATCACGGTGCGATACAACCAGACGCGCCCTTTGGCGGAGTCAAGCAATCGGGCTTTGGCGTTGAATTTGGCTCTTATGGGCTAGAGGAATATACTTCATTACAGACTGTAAAAATCACAAAAAATTAGTCGATAAATTGTAAAGGGGCTGACAATGAACCACGTAAATAAGCTTGCACCAACGGCACTTTTAATCACCACTGCCTTGCTCGTTGGTTGTTTAGACAATCAAGGGGCACAGGACTCTGAAACCGCCGATAAGAGCATCTCAAGCGCAGGTGCAGATAGCACTGGCTACGGTAACTCGGTGGAGCATCCGCTCGATGCGCTGACGCAGGGTGAGTTGACGGAGGTCATCGCGATTCTTGCGGACAACGACCGCCATGATGATTCGACGCGCTTTCCTGAAGTGAGTTTGAAAGAGCCCACCAAGGCCTTTGTGTACGCTTGGCAGGTTGGCGATGCGATCCCGCGCGCAGCTAAAGTAGTCGGCCGTCAAGGTTCAGTGACGTTTGAGGCCGTGGTGGATATTAGTAACAGAACGTTAATCGATTGGCAGCAAGTGGAGGACGTACAGTCAGCATTGTTGCTGGAAGAATGGATGGCCGCGGGCGAGCTTTGGAAAACCAGTAAAGTCATTACCGATGAGTTAGAGCGTCGCGGTTACTCGTTGGATGATATCTTTGCCGCACCCCTCACAACGGGCTATTTTGGCGCCGGTGAAGCGCGTGACAAACGTCTCATGAAGTTATGGCTTTTAGACACCAAAGACGTGCACTACAATCTTTTCGCCAAGCCCATTAAAGGAATTTCCGCCACTGTAGACATCAATCAGCAAAAGATAATCAATGTAATTATTGACGAGGATGTCGGCCGTAACGAGATCATTTACGACTATGATGCTGCGTCTACGCAGGCGCGGACAATGAAAAAAGTGACCATTCAATCGAATCAAGGTGACAATTTTTCTTTTGAAGATGGACTGATCAAGTGGGATAAATGGCAGTTTCACTTTCGTCTCGATAAGCGTTTTGGGGCGATGGTTTCGCTGGCGGCTTTTGACGGTCAGTCGGTCGCCTATCAAATTTCGGCGAATGAAATGTTTGTGCCTTATATGAGCCCTGAGGAAGAATGGAAATATCGCAGTTTCATGGACATTGGCGAATACGGGTTTGGACTGCTGAGTTCGGCGCTTGAGATGGGAACCGATGTGCCGGGTAATGCGACTTTATTAAACGCGGTGATTCCGACCGATAACGGTACGCCCGCTTTGTACGAAAATGTTATCGGCGTGTTTGAGAGAAATACGGGACGACCCATGTGGCGTCATTCAGAGATGGTCAATGGTACCCATGAGGGTAGGGCCGAGGTTGAATTGGTGGTGCGTACTATTCCTGTAGTGGGCAATTATGACTATATAGTCGATTATGTGTTTAGCGCCAAAGGACTTTTAAAAATAGAGGTGGGAGCCACCGGAATGGATGCGGTTAAGGCCGCTAAATCTCGCAACATGGCGGATGCTACTGCGCTGGAGGACACCAAGGTGGGCTCTCTGGTGGCACCGAATTTGGTCGGTGTGAACCATGATCACTTCATCTCTTTCCGTATCGATATGGATGTCGCTGGGATTAATAATAGCCTCGTGACGGATGAGATTACACCGGTACGGTACCCCAATAACAGCCGTCTTAGTGGCTGGGAAGTGGTAGAGCATCCGACCCGGGTCGAAGGGGCGATGCGTCGCTCCCATCACGGGCACGCCGCAAGCTGGCGGGTGGTCAATAAGAACGTCACCAATAAATTGGGACAGCACAAGAGCTATCAGATTCTTGGGCATAGTCATCTGTCGAATCTAGACAGCGAAGATTTTCCACAAAAGCGAGCGGCGTGGTCAGCGGAGCAGTTATGGGTAACTCCGCACAACCCCGAAGAGCTCTATCCCTCGGGCAAATACCCTAATCAGAGCGACGGTAGCGAAGGAATACTGCAATGGGTAGCGCAACAGCGATCGGTTGATAATACTGATCTGGTGATGTGGTATACCATGGGTTTTCACCACGTAACGCTGCCTGAAGACTGGCCAATATTGGCGACGATGTGGCACACGGTAACGCTGCGTCCGGCCTTCAGTTATGAGCGTAATCCAGCCGTTGATATTGCCCGATGAGCGACGTCTTAGGTGGCTTCAACGCTCTTAGATAGACGGGTGAACAGTCCGGCCTGATGATCGCCAACGAGCGCCTTAGATAGTGTCGGTTTTCTGGTTGATGCGCGTCCTTGTCGGGTCACAGCGAAACGCTTAAACTGCCTCGCCTGGGACGGTTTAAAGAGTGCGTTTGGCAGTCAGTCGATTCACTTGATTTTTAGCCCCACCCACGGCTATTTTCGCCCGCAGACATGCAACCTCAAGAAGATGTCTAGACAGTTTTTTCGGCAGCATAATCCGTCGAAGGTGGCAAACGACCCGCGGCAGCGGTTTTGAGCAGCCTCGTTTCGCAATGCGCGGATGCTAATTCTGTCCTTTGATCCTTCGGCAACTGGCGGGTGATTTACCAAATTGCGCGCTAAATGCTCGGCTAAAATGGGATGCGTCATTAAAGCCAAATCGATAGGCTATTTCGGCGATGGTATAACTAGAAGATGCCGGGTCGATAATGGCGGCGTGGCAGAGTTGGAGCCTTAATTTTCGAATGTGGCGCGACACCGATTGATCCTCGTGTTCGAACAGCATATGCAGGTAGCGTGTGGAGATACCGTGGTGTTTTGCGATCTGTGCGGGGGTTAAATTTTCGTCGGCAATATGTGATCGTATAAAGCTTTTGATACGGTGCAGATATTCTATTTTAACACCGGCATCAAAAAATGTGTGTCGTCGTGCATCCGATGAATGCTCCAATGTAGTGTTCAACAGATCTAGCGCATTGACCTCTAGGCGTTGGGCTAAGACGCCGTCAAAACTGTCCAGTCGTGCGCCAATCATCGTCATAAACTGAGAAAATAGGCCATTGGCGCCAATGTCTGAAGACATTGCAATGCCGAGGTGTTGCTGGGGTTGTGCAACGCGTTCTTGCATCAATGCGGCAGGGATAGAGAGTACGATCTGACTATAGTCTTGTTCCATGTGCAGCGAATAAGGCTCTGAACTGAGGCAGATACAGAAATCGCCTGGTTTTAGATGTGCTTCATGGCCCCGATGTTTTATTAGGCTGTTGCCCTGAACTTGGATTTTGATGAGATACATGTCGTCGGTCACTGACGCTATATGGTCTTTTGTGCGGAAGACATCGACGGGGGTGCTTTTTATTGCGGCAAGCCCGAGTTGGCTCAAGGAACGGGTGCCTAGCTGGCCTGAAAAAATATCGCGCCTTTTTCGGTTGTCCTCGATTCGCATGGGGAAAAACGTCTCTGAAACAAGGTCCCTAAAAAAATCGAGTTTCTGGCTTTGTGGTAAACACTCAGTAGTTTGCAGTTCGTACATAACGCCGCCTTTTAAGTTGCCTAACCTTAGAGTGGAATCTCTGCCATTGCATTTTTGTGACGCTTTTTAAAAGACGCTGACGACTTCTTGCAATGGCTGATTAAATCGGGCTTGTTACTCCGTGTATTGTGCGCGCGCGACCTTGTGATACTAATCATAGGCTATATTAAAATTTAAGTATCATATTACTGTGGATATCAAAAGGGTTCCAGCTTCGAATGTGACTCGCTTAAAAGTCAACGCTGGCGCTGCGCGTCAGTACTTTTATGCACCGCTGAGCATTGAACGACGTGCGCTGTAAGTCAACCCTTGGCTTCCCTGCCATACAATTTTTTGTTTTCTAGTTCTGTTTTAATTACTTCATAAATAAAATTAAATGGGGTGAATAATGGATTCTTTGAAAAATAAATGTAACTTTCTTGAGTGTGCTTTTCGCTCTGCGTTCGGCGTAGTGCTGATAAGCGTGGGTCCGTTGGTCATGAGTTCGACGCTTGAGGAAGTTATCGTTACAGCGCAAAAAAGAAGCCAAAGTGAGAACGATATTGGTATTACCATGAACACGTGGACTGGCGATGAGTTGCGAGATATGGGGGTAGTGTCGGCAGAAGATATGGCGCTCAGAACCCCCGGTTTGACGGTTAACGAAAGCTCAGCCACCGGTGTTCCTCTTTACACTATTCGCGGAGTTGGGTTTCAGGATTATTCTACAGGGTCCTCTTCGACTGTCGGAATTTACTTCGATCAAGTCGCAATGCCCTATACGGTGATGACCCGAGGTTTACTGTTTGATACGGAGAGAGTCGAAGTATTAAAGGGCCCGCAAGGAGACCTCTACGGCAGAAATACCACCGCGGGACAAATTAACTTTATCAGCAATAAACCGACTGAAGAATTTACCGTCGGTATTAATGCCGGTATCAGTTCGTACTCAACGGTTGATTTCGAGGGTTTTGTCAATGGCGCAGTGGGGGAGACCATGCAGGGGCGATTTGCGTTTAAAACCATACAATCAAGCGACGGTTGGCAAAAAAGTGTCGACGGTGATGATGAGTTGGGTGAGAAGGATGTCACGGCGCTTCGCGCGTCATTAAATATCGATTTTTCCGAGGATGCGTCACTGCTGCTGGTGGCCCATCATGTTGACGATCAATCGGACAATCAAGCGGCGACTGCGTATGACGGTAGAGATATTGGTTTGGGTGAGTTTTCTCTGCCATACACTGCAATAGCCCCTTATTTGGCGTCCGGAGAAACGCCGCCGTGGTACTCCACGGACGATAACGAAGCGGCCGGTTGGACCAACAGCTACACCAGTCCTGTGACCGGAACCACATTTGATATAAGGCCAAAGCGTGACAACCAGTTAGAGGGTATTTCGGCGCGACTGGATTGGGATTTGGGCGGTATGTCTCTGACGTCGATTACCGCTTATAACCATTTTGAGCGGGTTGAAGCCAACGACTGGGACGGCGGGCAATACAACGATTCTAGTAACATTAACACCACAGAATTAGAGGTTTTTTCCCAAGAAATCCAATTAAGTGGCTCGACGGAGTCACTAGACTGGGTTGTTGGAGCCTACTACTCAAGTGACGAGATGGACGAGTACTACCATTACTTTATGTCGGATTCGATGTTTGGTGGCGCCTCGTTGGTATTTGATATAGCGCCGTTTAATTTGAATGGCTATGGCATACTGGAATTAGATACCAAGTATAAGCAGGAGACAGATTCAAAAGCCATTTTTGGCCATGTTGAATGGCAGTTTGCCGAAAATTTGAAGCTGACATTCGGCGCTCGCCACACCAAGGAACAGCGTGATTGGACCGGATGCACCTATTCTGCCGCGGACAATACGCTGGGCACCTTTAACAACTTTGCGTTCGGAACTACGTTAACTCCCGGTAGCTGCGGCACTGTTGATGATATACCGACGTCGCCCACCTTTATTCTTAACTTGCTCGGTACCGCGAATGCTAACGATGGATTGGCCGTCTTTACCGATAGCATTGATACCAGTCGCACAATGGGTAAGTTAGGGCTGGATTACACGCCATCAAAGGATCTTTTGGTTTACGGAACGATCTCACAAGGCTTCAAATCTGGCGGTTTCAACGGCGCCAACTCGAATACCTCCACGCAGTTGCTACCATATGATGAAGAGATATTGACGGCCTATGAAATCGGTGCGAAGGCGACGTTACTCGATGGGTCGTTGCAGTTGAATACGGCCATATTTAGCTATGATTACGAGGATAAACAGGAAAAAGATAGGGTGATAACGCTGGTAGGCGCGATTTCGGGGATCACTAACGTTGATAAATCCAGCATCACGGGTGCCGAAGTTGATGTTCAATGGATGGCGAGCGATAGCTTACGGCTGGCCTTTGGCGCTGCTTGGTTAGACACTGAAGTCGACGAATGGCAGGCCGTTGACGTTGCCAACAGTGAGTGGCTTGTGACTACGGCACGCTTCGACGCGTCGGGCAGCGAACTGCCCCAAGCACCAGAGTTGTCTTACACTGCGTTGATTAGTTACGACACTAGTATCACCGAGAATCTCGTCTTGGGTGTTGCAGCCGACCTCAGTTATACCGACGAAACATCCGGTGGCGTCGCCCTTGATCGAGCCACAGAAGACTATATGGTGATCAACTCGAGGATTTCCATCGGCGACGTCAGCGAGAAATGGCGCGCGATGTTGTGGGTACGTAATGTTGCCGACGAGGATTATTACCCATCGGCATTTATCGGTGGCAATGGACCCTATGTGCGGAGCATGGGCATGCCGCGTACAGTTGGTGTTACGTTTAGTTATTCTATGCAGTGATCGTGTCGCGCCTTGAATGTGCGAGCGATTGTTGGCCAGTCTCCGAGCTTTTTGAGCGTCCCGTTAGATCGTGTTTTCGTTGAGGTAAAGAAACAGACTGCGTTGATTGCCAAGAGCGGGGTGTCGACTAGGCGAACGTTGGGGTATGTATGATCGGTAGCGGGAGTGGTGTGGCATGAGTGTCTTAAGGTTTACTCGGATCGCTGTGTCGACAGCCTGTTTGATGGCTGTTGTTAGTTGCCAGCAGCAGTCGTCTCAGAGGGCCGCTGATCGGGTGCTAAAAAATGGCCAAATTTATACCCTTGATGCCACGCAACCATGGGCGGAAGCGGTGGCGATCACCGAGGGGCGTTATGTTTTTATCGGCCCTGATGAGGGCGTCAATGACTATGTAGGTGTGTCCACTGAGGTAATCAATCTCGAGGGTAAGATGGCGATGCCCGGTATTAATGACGCGCACGTGCACCCGATGGATGGGGCGATTAAAGACCTCTTTGAATGCAATTTTCCATTCATTGCTAGTCCCAAAGACATTGCCGATGCAGTCGCCAAGTGTGTGGATGAAAATCCCAATGCGCAGTGGATTCGTGGCGGTCAGTGGGGGAGTGATTTTTTTGTCGATCACGCCATAGATAACCCTCGGACGTGGTTGGATAGGGTGAGTGGTGAAAAAGCGGTCATTTTAAGCGATGACTCCCTTCATAATGCCTGGCTAAATTCTAAAGCGCTCGAATTGATTGGCATCAATAAAGAGACACCCAATCCACCCGGGGTGGAAATCGTCAAGCATTCCCTTTCTGGTGAATTGACTGGGTTGGTACTGGAGGGTTTTGGGTATCTTCGGGCGCTAGTCCCTCCGCCTGATAAACGAGAGTACGACGCTGCAGCGCGGCATGTCTGTGCAACGGCCAATGCCGTGGGTATTACGGGTATTAAAGACGCCAGTGCCAGCACTACGCAAGTGGAAGAATTCATAACGTTGGATAATCGCAGTGCACTGACGGTCCACTTTGCCGGTGCGCTTGAAACGCCGTATGGCGTTCGCGAAACCCCGCTGGATGTTGCGGAATTAATCCAACAACGCGAACGATTGATCTCAGAACATGTGGATACTAATTTTGTCAAAATATTCACCGATGGTGTGCCGACAGCCGCACGGACTGCCGCCATGTTAAAAGAGTATACGCTTGACAATATGGGTCAAATTGCCACTAAAGGGCAGTTGCATATTGGCGAATCGCAACTCACGCGTGATGTCATAGCGCTCGATGCTGCGGGCTTTACGGTGAAAATTCATACTGCTGGTGATCGCTCGGTGAGGGTCGCACTAAATGCCATTGCTGCAGCGAGGGATGCAAACGGTGCCAGCGGTTTGCGGCACGAACTGGCCCATGCGGGTTTCGTTGATGCAGCGGATATTCCGCGCTTTCAAACGCTGAATGCGGTGGCCGATCTTTCACCTTATCTGTGGTACCCGTCCCCGATTATCGATTCGGTTATCAGCGCAGTGGGACGACCACGTGGTGCACAGTACTGGCCTATCAACTCTTTATTGCTATCGGGCGCGCCGGTGTTAGCCGGTTCTGACTGGCCTGCGGCGGCCGCTAATATAAGCCCTTGGGGCGCGATTGAGGCGATGATCAGTCGAAAAAATCCTTACGGTGATTATCCCGGTGCGCTGTGGCCCCAAGAGGCCATTAATTTGCAACAGTCTTTGCAGATATTCACGCTACAAAATGCACGAGCCATGAAAATTGATGATAAATCTGGCTCTATAGAGTTGGGTAAACTAGCGGATCTAATTGTTTTGAATCACAATCTATTTACAATCCCAACATCTGAGATTGGCGATACACAAGTGTTGCGGACGCTGTTTGCCGGTAAAACTGTTCACTTAATAGAGGAGTAATGGGCTTGTTGAATACATACTTTTTGACAGATGAACGAACGTTTTGGCACACCACTGGGGTGCAGGCGCTGTTTATGCCGGTGGAAGGTTGGGTTGAACCGCCCGCTGGAAGCTACGGCGCGGATACTCCGGGTTCTAAGCGCCGTATCCTCAACTTGGTTAGGGCCTCGGGTCTCGATCAACATCTCAGTATACGCTCCGCGCCAGAGGCAATCCGGGATCAACTGCTGGCAATACACCCAGCGAACTATATTGATGAATTCAAGAAACTGAGCGATGCCGGTGGCGGTGAGTTGGGACTCTTCGCGCCTTTTAGTAAAGGTGGGTATGAAATTGCTTGTCTATCCGCTGGGTTGGCGGTTGAGGCGGTGGACGCGCTTATGCGTGGCGATGCTCAAAATAGTTATGCGTTATGTCGGCCGGCAGGCCATCACTGCCTTGCGGAGCATTCCATGGGGTTTTGTCTGTTGGCAAACATCCCCATTGCGATTGAGGCCGCGAAAAAAAAATATGGCATCACTAGAGTGGCGGTAGTGGACTGGGATGTTCATCACGGTAATGGTACCCAGGCCATTTTTTACGATCGCGCCGATGTATTGACTATTTCGCTGCATCAGGACCGTTGCTTCCCCCCAGGGTATAGTGGATTTGACGAGCGTGGTAAAGGTGATGGCGCCGGATATAACTTAAACATCCCTTTGCCTGCAGGTTGTGGCCATGAGTCATATCTCTATGCGATGCAAAAAATGGTGCTTCCAGCGTTGCAGGCTTATCAACCTGAGTTGATTGTTGTAGCTAGCGGTTTGGACGCAAACAGCGTCGATCCGCTGGCACGACAATTACTGCATAGCGACAGTTTTCGAGCTATGACCGGTATGATGATGGAAGCGGCTGAACAACTTTGTAGCGGTAGGTTAGCGGTGGTGCATGAGGGCGGCTACGCCGAGGCCTACACGCCATTTTGTGGTCAAGCGATTCTCGAAACCTTGAGCGGGGTGAAAAAAGTTGATGATCCCGAGTTGGAGTTCTTTTCTTTGCAACAACCTTGCGAGCGGGCTGTGGGTTTTCATCGCCAATGGATCGACGATATGGCCCGAGAGTTAAGCGATGTGGGATGAACGTGGGTGGAAACGGTTTGTGTATTGCCCAACAAAAAAGCGCCACTGCTGGTGGCGCTTTAAACATGGCTTTGCAGCATTTAAAAGTATGTAGCATGGCAACGGGCTGATCTGGGCTGTTCTGGACAGTTCTTGAAAACGTGCATTAATGTGCTAACGCCGACCTTTATGGCAAAGTAAACCGACTTATATGTGGCGCCAGCGATATCTATGTAGCGATTATTGTGGGCGTATTAAACGGCAATGACCGAGTTGACGTTATGGAAAATCCCTCTGTTAAAAGTCTAGTAGCACGTCGAAGTAAAGTTTTGAGTCAGCACTCACCCCTGTTTTATGATCAACCACTTCACTTGGTCAAAGGTGAAGGCGTATGGTTATTTGATTATCAGGGCAGGCGTTATCTGGATGTTTATAATAACGTGCCGCATGTCGGGCACTGCAATCCTCGAGTGGTTGAGGCCATGCGGCAACAGGCATCGACCCTCAATATACACACTCGCTATTTGCATCAAAATATCGTTGACTATGTGGAGCGATTAACCGCTACGTTTGATCTCAGTCTATCCATGGCGATGTTAACCTGCACCGGTAGCGAAGCCAATGAATTGGCTTTGCGTATGGCAAGGCATTATTCGGGCGCTATGGGTGTGATCGTGACCGACTGCGCCTACCACGGTAATACTGAGGCGGTAGCCGAACTGGGAACCGCGTTTATGCCCGATTCCAAAACCACTAAGCGGGTTAAAGCGTTCGCAAGTCCGGATTCATATCGAGGACTGGCAAACGTCAAAGAAAAAGATCTTGCTGATGCCTATGGGTCTCAGGTGCAGCAGGCGATAGACGAGTTTCATGATGAGGGAATCGGTGTCGCGGCGATACTGGTGTGTCCGGCGTTTGCTAATGAGGGCTTGCTAGATCTGCCCAAAGGTTTTTTAGAAAATGCAGTGGCCAAGGTACGCAGAGCTGGTGGCCTTTTTATCGCCGATGAAGTGCAAGTTGGATTTGGCCGAACGGGCCGACACATGTGGGCGCATCAACAGTATGGGGTGACGCCTGACATTGTCACCCTAGGCAAACCCATGGGTAATGGCTATCCGCTGGCGGGTGTTGTTGCTCGCGGTGAATTAATTGAGCAATTCAGCCAGCATGCTATGTACTTTAATACCTTCGGAGGCACACCCGTAGCCTGCGCCATAGGTATGGCCGTGCTCGATGTGCTGGAGCATGACAACCTTTTGGAAAATGCCATAAAAACTGGCGGCTATGTGAAAGATCAATTGGTCGCGTTGCAGCGACGACACGCCATCATCGGTGATGTGCGAGATCAAGGTCTATTTTTTGCAGTGGAGTTGGTCAAAGACAGGCAGAACAAGGACCCCGCCATATATGAGGCGAACCGTGTTATCAATTTAATGCGAAATCACGGCGTACTGATCAGTACGATCGGAAAGTACCAATCCATTTTAAAAGTGCGCCCGCCGATGCCTTTTTATCAGGAACACGCGGAACTATTTATCTCGACCTTGGATAAAGTCTTACAGATAGTCGACTCGGAGACCCCACTATGACCGACTTTTATGCGCTCACCGCAGCTGAGCAAAGTCCTCTTTTGTTATCGATGGCGCAAGCAGCCTTGCCTCATTGGGGGATTAAAGATGCCCGTTTAACGTTGATTAAATATCGGGAAAATGCCGTCTATGACGTCATTGATCAGCAGGGCCAACGCTACGCTTTGAGAATACATCGGTCGGGTTACCACAGTGATCTAGCGTTGAATTCCGAACTTAAATGGCTGATTGCGCTGCATGCATCGGGACTATCCGTGACCCGCGTTGTGCCGACCAAGAACGGGGATTTAATGGTACTGGGTCGGATAGAGGGTGTCCCTGAGGCCCGACAAATTGATTTATTTGCCTGGGTTGATGGTCAGCAATTAGGCTCCATAGAAGCGGGATTGGGCAATAATCAAAACAACACTCAATCGATTTACGATGTCATCGGCCAGAAAGCGGCGTGCCTGCATAATCAGGCCGTGGCGTGGACTTTACCCGTGCCCTTTGAACGACACGCGTGGGATGCCGACGGTCTAGTTGGTGATGAACCTCTGTGGGGGCGTTTTTGGGAGTTGGGACTATTGACGGAGGCACAGAAAAATTTAATCTCCGATGCTCGCATAATAGTGAGAGACGCGCTCCAAGCATTACCCATGACTGCGCCCGACTTTGGCCTAATTCATGCGGACCTTGTCCCCGAGAACCTGCTCGTCGAGGGCGGTGAGGTCCATTTGATTGATTTTGACGATTGCGGTTTTGGTTGGCACATGTTTGAGCTGGCGACGGCGCTGTATTTTCTTCGCGATGATGCTTCATATGAATTGGCGAAGGATTCTTTGATTGCAGGTTATCAAAAGCAACGGGCGCTGTCTGAGCAGCAATTGGGGCAGTTGGAACTTTTTTTAACCGCTCGCGGTTTTACATATCTTGGTTGGATCATCAGTCGCCAAGAAACGCAGACTGCTAAGGAATTCGCGCCAGAACTCATCCGCCTTGCCTGCCAGCAGGCAAGGCGATTTTTAATGATGAATTAACGACCGATATTGAAGTTGTGCATAACAGGATATCCTATGACCGATAAACTGACCCACCAGCCGTTGTTGTCGCGTCGCGCGTTTGTCGGAAATGCAATGGCCGGGTTAGCGGGGATGAGTGCCGCTGGGCGAGCGGTGGCTGCCGGACTGAGCACTGGAAACAGTGAAATTACTTCTTTGACGGCACTGCAATTATCGAGTGCGATCAAAGCGAAACAGGTTTCTTGCAAGGAGGTGATGAGCCAATACCTAGGCCAGATCGATCGTTATAATGGAAAATTTAATGCGGCTGTTTCTCTTGCCGATAGTGATCTCTTGCTAGCCCAAGCCAATCGAGCCGACGCCGATCTAAAACGTGGACATTACCGCGGTTGGATGCATGGATTTCCGCATTTGGCAAAAGACTTGTTGGATGTAGTAGGCTTCAAAACGACCTATGGTAGTCGGATTTTTAAAGACAATATAGCCAATCAAGACTCTGTTCCGATTGCTCGCATTAAAAATGCTGGTGCAATTATTGTTGGGAAAAGTAATATCTCGGAATTTGGCCTTGGATCTCACAGCTATAATCGAGTTTTTGGTACTACCCTCAACGCCTATGACGGCATTAGCACGGCTGGGGGCAGCAGTGGTGGAGCTGCAACAGCTCTGGCGTTGCAGATGACCCCGGTGGCTGATGGCAGCGATATGATGGGGTCGCTACGCAATCCAGCGGGTTTTAGTAATGTAATAGGTTTTCGGCCGACGCCGGGTCGCGTTCCTATTTTACATAGCTTTATTGAACAGCTGCCGTGCACTGGGCCTATGGGACGCAATGTTTCTGATACGGCAATGCTGCTATCCACGATGGCCGGTTATGATTCAACAATGCCTACTAGTTTAAATGAGGATCCTGCACAGTTTGCAGCTCCTCTACGAGCAGATATGAAGGCTAAAAAAATTGCTTGGTTAGGCGATCTTAATGGTTATCTGGCATTCGAGAAGGGCGTCATGCCGCTGTGTGAAAAAGCCCTGCAGTCCTTTGGTGAAGTGGGCTGCAGTGTCGATGAGGTGCGATTAGAATATCCGATGGAAAAACTCTGGCAAACGTGGCTCACGTTGCGGCATTGGGTGAATTTTGGCAGGATGAACCAACTTTATAATGACCCTAACAAACGGCGCTTGTTCAAACCAGAGTCGATTTGGGAAGTTGAGGGCGGATTAACTCTCTCTGCTGAGGACATTTATAAGGCATCTCAGGCACGCGCTGACTTCTATAGAGTCTTATTGGCGATGTTTGATAAATATGATTTTCTCGTGCTTCCGACTGCACAAGTTTTCCCCTTTGACGCTAAAATTCTTTGGCCTAAAGAAATTGCAGGCAAAACTATGGATACCTATCACCGCTGGATGGAGGTAGTAGTCCTCGGAACTCTTAGTGGCTGTCCGGTAATCAATGTTCCAGCTGGCTTCAGTAGCGGAGGATTGCCTATGGGCCTGCAGATTATAGGCCCTCGATATAAAGATTTCGCTACACTACAAATCGCCTATGCCTATGAGCAGGCGTCAAGATGGAACCTCGATTACCGGCCCGCGAGTCTATCGACCAACATTTAGCCAATGTACGGTATTTCATCGGCATTGGTCGGATCTGTAGGGCTCTATCCTCGAGCATGCCCTGTCAGCTGCTGGTTTCGCCCCGAGTGGTGCCCATATGCAACCTTGGCATTTTGTGGTGGTGCGCTATGCCGCCACCAAACAACAGATTCGCCAAGCGGCAGAGGTCGAAGAGCGCGAACTCTTCGCCACGCGCGCGTCCGATGAGTGGTTGAACGCCCTTGCGCCCTTGGGCACCGATGCCAACAAAGCCTTTCTTTAGACCGCGCAGGCGTTGATCGCGATTTTTCTCAAAAAAGCCACCATTGATGTCGAGGGCCAGCGCCGTAAAACTTATTACACCTCGGAATCCGTGGGTATCGCCACGGGCATTTTGATTGCCGCGCTGCATCGCTCCGGTTTGGCAACCTTGAGGCACACCCCGAGCCCGATGAAATTCCTCAGTCGGATCCTCGGCCGACCGGCTTACGAGCGGCCGTTATTCCTGCTGCTGGTGGGTGATCCAACCGGGAAGGCCAGCGTGCCGGATATCGATCGCTTGCCGTTGTCGGAGATCGCGACCATTATCTAGGGTCTATGATTCAGCGCAGGCTATTTAACCTCAGGCGAGTTTAAGGTCTGCACCCAGGTGTCAGTCTTTGCTACCATGGTGTTCTACTCTTACACGCTTTGAAGCATAGGAATCGCAATGTCTAAACTCACCCACCTGAACGCCGCGGGCGAAGCTCACATGGTGGATATTTCAGAAAAACCCGTGACCGCGCGCAGCGCTACTGCGCAGTCGCAAATCGTCTTGACCGCGGAGATTGTCGCGGCGATAAACGACGACAGTCTACCCAAGGGCGACCTCTATGCGACCGCGCGGATCGCCGGTATTCAGGCGGCAAAAAAATGCAGTGAACTGATCCCGCTGTGTCATCCGCTGCCGCTGTCGAAGGTCAGCATCGAACTGACGCTCGAGGGCGACTGCCTCACCGTGACCGCGCTGTGTAAAACCAGCGGTAAAACTGGCGTTGAGATGGAGGCATTGACCGCCGCTTCGGTGGCCGCGCTGACGGTATATGACATGTGTAAAGGCATCGACAAGGATTTGTTGATTCGCCACACACGACTGCTGGAGAAATCCGGCGGCAAGTCGGGTGACTGGCGCGCCGGGGATATCGGCGGTGATTAAATTATTATTTTTCGGCCGTTTGGGGGATTCGGCAGTTACGGCGCCGGAGTTTTTCGAAGCCAGTGAGGGTCTCACCGCATCTGCTGTTCGCGATGCGTTGGCCATTGAGCACCCGCTGTTGGTCGAGGCGCTACTCGAACCCCAGGTGCTGGTGTCGATCGATCGCGTGATCGCCGACTGGAACCAACCGCTGACGGATGGCTGTGAACTGGCTTTTCTGCCACCGGTAACCGGTGGGTAGGGCAGTGTATCGTCGCGTAGTGGTGCAGAACGAAGACTTTGATCTCGCTGACGAGTATCGACGCCTGCGCCAATTGGACGCCGCGATTGGCGCGGTGGTGACATTTTGTGGATTGGTTCGCGACTGTCAGCAGCAGGCGCGGATCGATTCGTTGAATTTGCAACACTATCCGGGCATGACCGAAGCGTCGCTAAACGAAGTGGTTGCGACGGCCGAGCAACGTTGGCCACTGCATGGCGTGAGCGTGATCCATCGCGTGGGCGAGTTACTGCCAAGCGATCAAATCGTGTTTGTCGGCGTTGCTAGTTCCCATCGCGCTGCAGCTTTTCAGGCCGCCGACTTCCTGATGGACTATTTAAAAACCCATGCGCTGTTGTGGAAGAGTGTCGAGATCGATGGTCAGCGCAGTTGGGTGGAAGCTAAGGACTCCGATCAGCGGGCGTTGCAGCGCTGGATGCAGAGTTCAACGTCGCCATGAAGGAATCGGTTGATGGCGTGATTTTGGCCGCCGGGCGTTCCAGCCGAATGGCAACCGGTGACAAAGCACAGGCAATGCTGGGTGGGCGGACGTTGTTGGCGCACGTTGCCGATCGATTTGCGCCGCAGGTACGTCAATTAGTGATCAATGCCGACCCAGTGGGTTCGCCGTCGCTGGCACAGTTACCCTACCCGTTAGTGAAAGATGCCCTTGACGGTTTTCGAGGCCCGCTAGTGGGTCTTTACAGTGCGCTGCTGTGCGAATGGTTAAGCGACGCCGCCTATCTGGCGCTGGTGCCCTGCGATGGCCCCTTTGTGCCCGATGATCTGGTAGACAGATTGCACCATGGCATTTCGACTGGCTCGGCACAGATAGCCTGTGCACGCTATGCCGGGGTCGCCCAACCGACCTTTTCGATGTGGCGAAAGGATGTTTTTTCGACCGTCGAACGGGCCTTGTTGGAGGATCAAAACGGCGGATTTAAACCGTTGATGACGGCCTTAAAGACGGTTTATATCGATTGGCCAACGGAGCCAAACGCGCCATTTTTCAACATCAATAACGGTGACGATCTGGCTCGGGCGGAGCGCTTACTGTGCGTTTAAATGGCCGTCAATTTGCCCGTTATAGCCGCCATCTGCTGATGGATGATATCGGAGTCGATGGTCAGCACCGCTTGTTCAACAGCCATGTGTTGGTGGTTGGCATGGGTGGGCTCGGTTGCCCTGTCACATTGTACTTAGCTGCTGCGGGTATCGGTAGGCTGTCGATCTGCGATGCTGACGTGGTGGCTGAGAGCAACTTGCACCGCCAGATACTCTATCGCGAAGAGGATTGTGGTCGACTCAAGGTCGATTGCGCAAGTCGCGCGTTAAAGGATGTCAATCCAGATTTAATCGTAAATACGTATGCCGAGGCGGTATCCGCCGAGCTTCTATCCGGCGATTACCAATTGGTGCTCGATTGCAGCGACAATCTAGCCGCCCGCAGACTGCTCAATCATCACTGTCGCGCGCGTCGCCTGCCGCTAATCAGCGCCTCTGCTACCGGTTGGGAGGGACAGTTGATGGCGTTTGACTTTGAACGGCAGCAGAGCCCATGCTTTAATTGCAGCATCGACCCGTCGGGCGCAGAGGGGCGGGCAGACTGTGATACACAGGGTGTCGTCGGGCCAGTGCTCGGCGTAATCGGAAGTCAGCAGGCGACTATGGCGATGGCAATGTTACTCGGATATGGCCACCAGCACGGGCAGTTGCAGCGCTTCGACGGCAAGGCCGGGCGGTGGATGGATTTCAGCCTGCCGGCGAATCCTAGCTGCGACTTGTGCGCGCCTTCCAGGCCGCGCTAATCTGGCCCTTAATGTGGAGTTAATGAGGAGTTAATGCGATGAGCCAGGATACATCGACCGCCAGGCGTTTCGTCAGTGTTGCGGTGCTGACGGTTTCCGATACCCGCACGCCAGAGACCGACACCAGTGGTGACTACCTACAAGCCGCCTTGGAGCAAGAGGGCCACCAACTTGGCGATCGTAAGCTGGTGATAGACGACGTCTATCTGATGCGGGCCATGGTCAGTGCCTGGATCGCCGATCCTGCAATCGAGGTAGTGCTGACCACCGGTGGCACTGGATTTACCGGCCGGGATAGCACGCCAGAAGCGCTCGCACCGCTGTTTGATAAGCATATCGAGGGTTTTGGCGAGCTCTTTCGTCAGCTCTCCTTCGATGAAATAGGCACCTCGACGCTACAGTCGCGGTGTCTGGCCGGGCTCGCCAACAACACCGCGATTTTCTGTTTGCCGGGCTCCACCGGCGCCTGCAAAACCGGTTGGCAGAAAATTATTAGGCAGCAGTTAGACAGTACCCACCAACCGTGCAATTTTGTCCAGCACGTGGCCAAAAAAACCTCCTAATGCTGACCGTTAAAGAGGCGATCATCAAACTGACGGACGCGATTAAGCCGTTGGTGGCATCCGAGTGTGTGTCCATTGCCGACAGCCTCGGTCGGGTGCTGGCGGTCGATGTAGAGGCGATGGTCAACGTACCTCCGGCCGACAACAGCGCCATGGATGGTTATGCGTTTTGTTACGCCGCCGCTGCCGCTCAGGGCTTTGAGTTACCGCTATCGCAGCGGATTGTAGCTGGCAGCGCTCCGCGCCCACTGGTCGAAAAGAGCGTTGCGCGAATTTTTACCGGAGGCGAATTGCCGAGCGGTGCGGACACCGTTGCGATGCAGGAAAATTGCACACCACGGGCCGATCGGATCGCCATCGATCCAGAAGTTGCCAGCGGCGCCAATGTTCGGCGGCGCGGTCAGGACCTTATCGCCGGTTGTACAGCGGTGTCTGCGGGGACCCGAATTCGCGCTCAGGAAATGGGCATGCTGTCTTCCATCGGCGTCGGCAATGTCAGCGTTTATCGACGTTTAAAAGTGGCGGTTTTTTCTACTGGCGATGAGTTGGTCGAGCCCGGCGCGCCGCTCGAGGCAGGCCAGATTTACAATGCTAATCGCGCCACGCTATGCGGCCTTGTGCGCGCTTGGGGAATGCAGCCAGTCGATTTGGGCAACGTCGCAGATGCTGCGCAGGCAACCCAAGAAATCCTCGTCAAGGCCGCTTCTGAAGGCGATGTGGTTATCTGTTCGGGTGGCGTTTCGGTCGGTGAAGAGGATCATGTTAGAGCCGCCGTGGCAGCGGTCGGCGCGATTGATTTTTGGCGGGTGGCGATTAAACCGGGC
>CESJ01025477.1_pt1 | contig 63089 bp, 47 predicted proteins | sample 356311 | NCBI WGS metagenome assembly CESJ01 (sample SAMEA2621487, study PRJEB7988) | marine metagenome | biome: marine biome (ENVO:00000447); feature: surface water layer (ENVO:00002042); material: "saline water (ENVO:00002010), including plankton (ENVO:xxxxxxxx)" | depth 5 m
ATTGCTAATAACTTAACATCTGTTCTAGTTGAAAAAAGGATGAAGTCTTTATTGGAAATTTTAAAATGTTCTAAATCACTGGTAATTTGACTGTTATCATTTTGATATTTCCATCCAAAAACAGATTTTCCATTTTTATCAAGATTTAAAATATTATTATTTATTGTTGGAATTAAAATTCTATACTTTTTAACTTTATTGTAATCAAAAATACTATGTCCTAGACTAGTATTTTCTTTAAGTTTTATTGGAAATTTATCTACATTTTTGCCATAAATATCAAGCATAAAAAGTTTATCGTAAGTGTTAAAAATCATTTGTTTTTTTTGATTTTTAAAAAAATCTCCCTGAGATATATTTCCAATTATTTTTTGATCAATATTCTTTTCCCATCTATACTTTTCACTATCTGTTATGTAGTAGATTTTTTTGTTATTATCTTGAAGGACAATAGCATTTTCTTTAATTTTATGATTGAAAATAATTTGGGGTTTAATTCTAGCAGTTGTATCTAATTGAATAAACCATTTTTCTTTAATTTTTTCTTTATAATTTGAGTTATAAAAAAGAGCTATGTTATTTAATAGATTTGAATTGTTATTTGAAATTTGAAAAGATATTGACGTTAGTTTTGCAAGTGAATCTACTTCACTTTGACTAACTATATCTTTGTGGAAATAGGAGTTTATATTATCTAATAAAAGGTTAGTGTTTAAATAATAAAACATATTTGATTCTGAGGGGATGATATTATTAAAGGTATTAAAATATTTGCTCTCAAATAATGTGTTATTGCTAATGTAATTTTCTATCAAATATTCTAAAGATGTAACTTTATCACTAAAAAAGAAGTAATCATTTATAACTGTAAAATAATTCGCGTTTTGTTTGAATTTTGGATAACTAAATATTGTAGATGCTAGAAAAGGATCGTTCAGATAATTAATATTATAATTTAAATGTGAGGAAGATTTATTATTGTCAATTAATTTCTGTAATAAACTAAATGTATGAATTGATTCTTTAGATTTTAAGTATATAAAGTTGTTGATGTTTTTATAGTCACAACTAAAAATTCCAGCTTCATTATCTATTTGATTAAGAAATTCTAAATAGCTAAAGTTAAATTCAGATAATATTTTTTTCTGATATTTATCATTTCCCCAAATCTCATTATGACTCTCTAAGAGTTTATTATTATTCTTAAAAAGAGTCTTTATATTACTAAAGCTTAATGCTTTTAAATATCTTACATTCTCAGGAATAATTTTTGAAATATTAATATTATTTGACTTTTGTTTATTAAATATATCTGTGTAATTATTGATTTTTTCAGATAAATTACTTACTCCATTCAATAATATAAGATTATCAGATATTGTAAAATCAGTAGCTACCCACTCACTAAATTTAAATCCTGGCTTTTGAATTGCACTTATTTTAGTTGATAGATCCAAGAGATTGTTAATGTTAAAAATAATATTAATCTGATTGTTTTTATTAACTGTTGAATATAGACTTGTAAATTTCTCATTATTCATTAGATTAAATTCTGAATAATGAGAATTTATTGCATCTTCCAAAATTGTTTTACTCGAGCTAAGGCAGATAATTTCATCTATTACAGAAAGAAAAAAAGTAGATGTATCAATATTTAATTTATAAATAATAGAATTATCATATTTAAATTTTTTGGCATCTAAACTTTTTAAGTTAAAAGTTTCTAAAATAATTTCTTTATCTTTTTCTTTTAATTCTGAACTTAACAAATATCCTAATTCTGATGCTCCGTCCTGTAAAATAGAAATGTATAGTGGAGTATTTTTGATTTTTGATGATTTATAAAATTTTTCAATATTGTTTATTTCATTACTTATTATATTAATTGCTGGAATGTTTTCTAATTTATTCCAAATTGTATTTTTATTTAAATAATATCCCAATTTATTGGGTTTATTTATTTTTATAATAATTGAAGTTTTTGATGGGATTACTGAAATTGGATCATTTTCAATAATTTTCGCCTGATTGTAATTTATATAGCTAATAGCTATAATAATCGCTAATAAAATAAATGGAAGAATTTTTTTTACAGTCTTTAACATTATTTATAAAATGTTTTTCAAAACTACTTAATTATAAATTTATTTTCATCTGATTTTCAAGAAGTTTAAAAGATTTTCTGTGAAAGTTTGTTGTACCGTGTTTTTTTAGTGCTTCTCTGTGCTCTCGCGTTGGATAGCCTTTGTTTTTTTGCCACTTATATTCTTTAAATCTATCCCCTAAACTTATCATTAATTTATCGCGATGATCTTTAGCGATAATAGATGCTGCTGCTATAGAATCTATTTTCCCATCACCTTTAATAATACATATGTGATTTTTAGTTTTGTATTTGTTGAAATATGGGCCATCTACTAAAATAAGTTTAAAATCTTTATTAAGCTTGTCTAAGGCTCTATGCATTGCTAAAAAAGATGCATTTAAGATATTTATTTTATCAATTTCTTTTGATGAAACTGTTCCAATTCCCCAAGCTAAAGCTGATTCTTTGATTAATTTTGAAAGATATTCTCGTTTGTTAGATGTTAGCTTTTTAGAATCATTAAGACCTTCAATTATTAACCCTTTCGGTAATATAACTGCTGATGCTACTACAGGTCCGGCTAGACAGCCTCTGCCGGCTTCATCACAACCAACTTCAGTTGTGTTACTATATCGTTTTAAAACCATTATTTATTAATCAGACCCATTTTTGGTTTTTTATATTTTGATGTTTTATTTTTATTTCTTGCATCAATATTATCCATTAAATACCATTTACCACTTTTGTATTCAAAAGAATTAAATGATCCATCGGGAATATAATATTCCTCCATTCCTTTAAGGTCTTTCTTTATAGGAATTAGATTACTAAAAACAATTGATTGTATGTTCTTGTCGTAGTTTAGTGTAAAACTTGTTTTAGCATCGCTTTCTAAAATAAATCTTTTCTGAGATTTCTTATTCTTTAATTTAAATATTGGTAAGCCAAATTTGATTTTATTTTTCCCTCCAAATGTTAGTACTTCAATAATTTTTTTTGTGCTTTTACTATCATGACCATCCCAACCTAATAAAGTGTAATATTTTCTTCCTGTCTTTTTAATATAAATAATTTTATAATAAAGACATCCTAACCAATTTTTACTATCTAGATTTTTATTAATAGAATTTCTGATATTCTTAGAATTATCTATTAATTCAATTAATTCAATCTTTTTCTTTTTTTTATATTGTATAAAAGCATAGTATTTATGAGAGCCATTATCCTTTTTTAGGATCCAATTAAATAATCTAAATTGATTATCTGGAGAGTTAAGTATTGAGATCGTTTTTAATGAATCAAAGGGATGCTTAAATGATTTTTCGTAATTCAATACTTCCGATAAAATTAAACTAAAACCATCACTAGCATTTTGTCTCTTTTCTTCTGAATCGGCAAACATAATTTCATTCGCAATTATCTTTAGAGTATCTTCATATTCTTTAATTAATTTAGTGCTTACATTTTGACTAAAAGTCATATAATGAAAGCAAAAAAAGACAAATAAAAATATTATTCTTAACATTTAGTTAATTTAAATCATTCTAAGTTATAATTTTGTAAAATTAAAATTAATTGATGGAACTACAAGAAAGAATAAATGCCTTTTCAAAATTAGGAGATTTAATAGCTCATGATTCAAAACAATTTTTAGGAGATACTCTTAAATTAAGTGAGATAAATAATCCGTGGTTTAGTAAGCAAAATGTACTTATTTCTTTAGACTCTATTGCTAAAATGCTTAATAAAAAATCTTTACAAGATTGGCTGTCTAATTATTCAGTAACTAATTGTAATTTAAAAGTTCTATTGATAACAGCGGGGAATATTCCTTGTGTTGGTTTTCATGATTTATTATGTGTTTTGATAACTGGCAATAAAGTGATTATTAAATTTTCATCAAAGGATAATATTTTATTACCTTTTTTAATTAAAAAACTAATTAAGATAGAGCCTTCTTTTGCTAATCAAATTACTATTTCAAATACTATTATCAAAGAAGGTTTTGATGCTGTTATTGCTACTGGTTCAGATAGCTCAGCGAAGTATTTTAACTACTATTTTAACAAATCTAAATGTATAATAAGAAAAAACAGAAGATCTATTGCTATATTAGATGGAAATGAATCTAAGCAAGAGTTGGAAGGATTAGCTGAAGATGTTTTTCTATATTATGGGCTTGGTTGTAGAAATGTTTCTAAAATTTTTGTTCCTTTTGATTATGATTTTGACAAATTATTTCAAGTTTTTTATAAATATAAAGATGTTTTACTTAACTCTAAATATTGTAATAATTATGATTATAATAAAGCTGTTTTTTTAATGAATTCAGATAGTTTGCTTGAAAATGGTTTTATAATATTAAAAGAAGATAATTCTATTCAATCACCTATTGCTATGCTCTTCTATCAGTTCTATAATGATATTGCAGAAGTCAATAAATATATTCTTGAAAACGAGCAGCTATTCCAATGTGTTGTTGCAAAAAATAAAATGCAATTTGGGCAAACTCAATTTCCTCAACTACATGATTATGCTGATAATGTTGACACTATAAAGTTTTTAAATAAACTTTAGAAGTTTGATTCATACAAGCCTAAATCTGGGGGGTTATTTCTTAAAATATTATTGATATCACTAACATTGTTGTTATCTAAAGATATTTGATAAGATCCGTTATTCAATGCTGGAGAACCTTGTAATAATTCGAAATTATTATTTGCAATCTCTTCAAGTTCATATGGGTCTAAGTTAATGATACAATTATTAAAATTACTAGAACTAGTGTCTTCAGTAATTTTAATTAAACAATGATCAAACATGTAATTGTAAAGACCTGAATTATTTTTTTGAAAACTAACTTCTGTAGAAAGTGAACCGTAAATAATGCAATTTCCAAAATAAGCATTTTTCAGCTCTCTTATTTGAATATTTCCGTCAATATCTTCGTAATAATTATTTAGTAGAATAGATGGTGTGTTTCTATATGAATAATTCCAATAATTAATAAATGAACAATGATTAAATGAATAGTCTCCACCAATATTACATGCTAGAGTATATTGACCACATTTAGTTATCAAAGAATTAGACATTTTAATCTTTGCTCCTTGACCAAGTAAGCCAATGGAAGACATGTTTTTTATTACAGTATTATTAATTGTTAAACTTGGGTTATTATTGGCAACGGTATCTACATGAATTCCTATAGTTCCATTTTTAATTATCGCGTAATTAATTTCATTATTAATGCTTCCTGGAATAAGCCATATTCTATCCCATTGTCCGGGAATATCATTATACCAGCTTTCTAATCTATCACCTTGAAATGTTACTTCATTACCTAATGATCCATTTACTTTCAAAGTTCCACCATTTTGATTAAGAAAAGGATTTCCGACTATTATCCCTGAGTTGGAATGTAAGTATATGTTTGCGCCGCCGTTTATTGTTAATTGACAATTAGGGTCAATAATTGCATAGCCATAAATAACATGAGGTTTATCATCATTCCATATTTCATTACATCCAATTTGATGATAGTAAAACTTTGTTGTATCAGAGTTATTTATTATTTCTCCATACGTGTTGGCAGTGTGGAAATAAGCATCTTGGCCCCATGCGACTAATTTTACTGCTTGCATATAGTTTTCTGAGTAAAACACTAGAGAATCAGATAAAACATATGGAGTGTTACTTGAAGAGGGGTTAATAGTTACTTCTATAAAAATAAATATACTATCATTTGCAGGTATAATTATATCTTTATGCATGTCTCCTGAAACTCCGTCAACATTTATTCTAAAATTAGCTGATGAGCTTCCTTTTAATTCAATGTTTGTTACAACATTCTGGTTTTGATTATTGTAAATTGTTAAGGTTTTTGTTGTGCTCCCTATTGAAGAGAAAATTGTGTCAAACAAAATAGTATCGTTTGAAAAGTTTAGATTTCCACTAAAATTTAGATTTTCTTCTTTTTTACATGAAAAAATGATAGTAATTAGTGTAAATAAAATAAGTAAATTTCTCATTATAATTTTTGATGATTTATTCTATCAAGATCTCTTTTTATATCCTTTTGCTTAATACTTTCTCTCTTATCAAATAGGTTTTTACCCTTAGCCAATGCAATTTCTATTTTTGCCTTTCCCTTATCATTAATAAATAGTCTAATTGGAATTATAGACATTCCTTTAGACTTAACTTTTGAATCCATTTTCATGAGTTCTTGCTTATTTAGGAGTAATTTTCTAGCTCTTTTTGGGATATGATTTGAGTATCCACCATTCGTGTATTCATCAATATGAAGATTATTCACCCATAATTCATTTTCAATGAATGAGCAATAAGCATCAGAAATATTTGCTTGATTGTTTCTTAGGGACTTTATTTCTGTGCCAAGTAAGACAATTCCTGCTATATATTTATCAATCAATTGAAAAGCATAACTTGCTTTTCTATTTTTTATATTAACATTAGTTGGCATAGTGCAAATATACGCATTTGTTAAAAGCTTTTACCCCAGAGATACATCCAGTATCATCATAACAATAAAGCCTAGAATTAACCCAATACTTGCTAAGTCTGCATTGCCTCCTCTTTGGCTTTCGGGAATAACTTCTTCGATAACAATAAAAATCATTGCTCCTGCTGCAAAAGAAAGAGCGTAAGGTAGTATTGGGTAAATCGATATTACTATAGCAGCCCCTATAACAGCAAAAATAGGCTCTACAATAGCAGATAATTGGCCCCATTGCCAAGATTTAAATTTTGACATCCCTTGCCTTCTTAAAGGCATTGAAACAGCAAATCCTTCTGGAGCGTTTTGTAAGCCCATTCCTATTGCTAATGCAATAGCACCACCCATTTCCATTCCAATATCCATTCCTGATGCAAGTGCGCCAAAAGCTACACCTACAGCTAATCCTTCTGGAATATTATGTAGAGCAATTGCTATAACTAATAATTCTGTTTTTTTTAAATCAGTTTTTGGACCTTCAGCATTTTCAACAGATTCAAATAAATGTAAATGAGGAACTTTTTTATCCAAAAAATAAAGAAACAATGCTCCTAGAAAAAAACCCACAGCAGGAGCAAACCATATTGGTAAATTAGTTATTCCTAATTCTTGTTGTTTTTCAACTGTTGCAATAGCAGGAGATAGGAGAGACCAAAAACTTGCTGCAATCATTACCCCTCCAGTAAAACCAAGGCACATGTCTAATGCTTTTCTATTACTGGATTTAAAAAAAAACACTAAAGTTGCGCCTATTGCAGTCATAAGCCATGTAAATAAACCACCAATTAATGCTTGTATTATTGCAGATTGCTCTATAAACCATTTATATAACTCTAACTCTTCCATTTATTTTATAATTTTTATGTGTATGTTATTTGATACTTCTTCGCTTATCTGTTCAATTTTATCATCAATTTCAATTTTCATTGATTTGTCAAATAATATAATATCTAAAATTTTAATTTTTGAGCCAATTTTAAAATTTAGTTGAGTTAAGTAATCTAAGAATTCTGTTTCGTCAGTTGCAACACCCATAATTATTGCTCTAGTATTTGTTGGTGCTTCGCAAAGTAAAACTCTTTTAGTGGGACTAATAATTCCATTTTTTGATGGAATTGGTTCACCATGCGGATCGAATTTAGGGTAATTCAAAAAATGATCAAGTTTATTAGTAAGTTTTTTAGATTTTATATGCTCTAATTGTTCTGCAATATCATGAACTTCACTCCAGCTAAACTCTAGTTTATTAACTAGAAATGTTTCCCATAACCTATGTTTTCTTAAGATTTCAAGTGCTAATTTTTCTCCAAATTTACTAAGTGAAACTCCTTTATATTTTTCATAATCAACTAAATTTTTTTCTTCTAATTTTTTTAGCATTTCTGAAACTGAAGCAGCAGAAGTCTCAAGTATATTAGCGATTTCATTCGTTGAAACAATTTCATTTGTTTCTAGATTAATTGATAAAATTGCTTTTAAATAATTTTCCTCTGAAAGTGTTATCATTATGCAAAAATAATAATTTAATATTTAACAAACAATTATTTAGGCTTGCCTAAAATATATATATATATTTGTCGAAAATTTATAAAAAATGAAAAAGATATTACTAATAAGTATTTGTTTAATATTAAACTTAATAACGTATTCTCAAAGTATCACTGGTTTAATTACAGATGGTTATAGTTCAATTCCATTTGCTAATATAAGTTTAAAGCAAAATGGTAATTCTATAGTGGTAGCATCTAATTTAGAAGGAAAATACTTGGCGCAAGGATTGAAAAATGGTGAGGTTAGTATTGAAGTTACTCGATTAGGGAGAAAGCCTGTAAGAATTAAATTTAATATTAAAAAAAATCAAAATACTTTAGATATTATAATGGGTGAGGAGATTTATAATATTGACCAAGTAGTTGTTACTGGAACAAAGACATTTAAAAGAAGGACAAAATCTCCTGTTATTGTTAATATTTTAGATAAATCTAAAATTCAACAAGTACAGGCTTGTAATATTTCCGAAGCTTTAAATTTTCAATCAGGATTAAGGGTAGAAACAGATTGTCAAACTTGTAATTATACTCAATTAAGAATGAATGGTCTTGGGGGTGGCTATTCACAGATCCTAATTAATGGGAGAGCTATATTTAGTCCTCTCACAGGTCTTTATGGAATGGAGCAAGTTCCGTCTAATATGATTGATAGAATTGAAATCATTAGAGGAGGGGGCTCTTCCCTTTATGGTTCTTCTGCTGTTGGAGGGGTGGTTAATTTAATAACTAAAATTCCTGTAAAAAATAATTTTGACTTTGGTGTTTCTTTACGCACTATTAATAAATCCTCTTCAGATAATCTTATTTTTGGGAACGGTACATTTCTTTCGGATAATAAAAAAAGTGGTGCAACATTTTATTTAAATAATAGAAATAGAGATTTTTATGATCATAATGGTGATAATTTTTCAGAATTACCAAAATTAAAGGATAATACCTTTGGGGCTAATTTTTTCTTTATCCCAATAGATAATCATAAAATCGAATTAAATTTTGGAAGTTTACATGAGTATAGGTACGGAGGGGAGATGATTAGTGGCGCTCCTCATTTTGCAATGATGTCAGAAGAGCGTATTCATGATGTGTTAGTTGCTAATATAGATTATACAATTAATTTTAATAATGATTTATCTTCATTTGTTGGATATTTAGCGGCTCAGAAAACAGATAGAGAGCACTACACTGGAGTTCGGCCTGAACTAGGAAGTAGTGATGATCTAATTCATCTAACAAGCCCTCCTTATGGAACATCTTTAAGTAAAACTAGTCAATTCGGTATACAGCTTAATCATAAGTTAAATAACTTTATAGGACCTAATATTTTAACTGTGGGTTCTGAGTATGTATCTGACTATGTTAATGATGAAATTGTTTCATATAATTATTTAATTGATCAAAATGTTACAACAAAAGCTTTATATCTTCAATCTGACTGGAGTTTAAGCGATAAAATTTCATTATTAAGTGGTGTTAGAATTGATAAACATTCTTTGCTTGATGATATAGTTGCAAGTCCAAGGTTTTCTTTTTTATATAACATTAAGAAAAATTCACAATTTAGACTTTCTTATTCTTCCGGATTTAGGGCGCCCCAAGCATTTGATACTGATTTGCATATTGCTTTTGCAGGAGGGGGAGTATCTAGAATATCTTTAGCAGATGATTTACAAGAAGAAATCTCTACTAGTTTTAGTGGATCATATAATTATGATTTTGCTAAAGAAAGATATGTTTATGGAATTACTTTTGAAGGCTTTTATACAAATTTAGACAGAGCATTTTATCAAGATCTTAATGGTTCTGATGAATTTGGAGATTTATATGTTAAAAGAAATGGTTCAGGGGCATTAGTTAAAGGTGTTAGTTTTGAGTTAAGAGGTAATTATAATAGACTAATTCAAATTGAAACTGGATACACATTGCAATCGTCTAAATACGAGACTCCTGTATTTTACTCTGATGAGCTAGAAGCAAAAGTTGATTTCTTAAGAACTCCAAATTTTTATGGTTACTCTACATTATCTTTAAATTTTAATAAGAAATTAAGTGCTGCTATAAATCATATTTATACTGGTCCTATGGATTTAATCCATTTGGGTGGTGCTGTTAATCAAACCTATGATGAGTATGTGTTAACTGGAGCATTTAATCAATTTGATTTTAATATTAATTATAAGCAATTCTTTTATAAAGTAGGAGTAGGGCTTAAGTATTCATTTGGCATTAAAAATATTAGCAATGCTTATCAAACTGATTTTGATATTTTAAAAGATCGTGATAGTAATTTTGTTTATGGTCCTAGCATTCCAAGAATGGTAATTTTTGGCGTTTCTTTATTTTCATTATAATCTCTATACTTTTCATTATGCTAAATAATGCTTCAAGTATTTTAGAGTAAAAAAATTATTTTTTGTTTCCACTTGTAACCATTAATATTTTTTTAATCAATATTTATTTAATTAAAAATTATTATTATTTTAGTTTACTCATTATCAATTATTTATATTGATTATATGAATAGTAAGTTTAATGTTTTAGTCTCTGATTTACAGATAAAATCTTTATTATTAACTAATTTATTATATTTGGAGTTTACAATTGTAATATTAATTATATGAATAAGAGGTTTCAGAAATGGATGGATTTAAAGAATTTAAATGCAAGTAAACTAGCATCAAATATTAAAATAAATAGGGCAACAATTTCTCATATTTTGTCTGGAAGAAACAAGCCTAGTATAGATATTTTATCTAAAATGATTGATGTTTACCCTGACTTAAATTTAAACTGGTTGATATCTGGCCTTGGTTATATGTCAAATGAAGATAAAATCATTACAAAACCAAAAAGATCTTTAAAAAAAATCACAGTATTTTATGACGATGCTTCTTTTGAAGAACTTAGCAGATAATTAAATACATTCTTGTATTTTTGAGGAAAAGAAAATATATGATTTTACTAGAAGCTATAATTACCACAGATATAAATGTTATAATTATAATTTTCTTCTTTATTCTCTTAAGTATTGCTCTTACAAATTATAAATTTATTAGAAAATTTCTCTTTCTTTTTAATCCGGAGTTTGTACATCATTTTTCATTTAAGATTCTAAGTTTTTTTTTCTTATTTCCTGATAAAATATCATTTTGGAAATTATTTTTTGTTTTAAAAAATGATAAATTAAAAAGAAATATACTTGGGATAGATTTTGAAAACCCAATTGGACTAGCTGCTGGATTTGATAAAGATGCTAAGATTTTTGACGGTCTAAATAATTTTGGTTTTGGTTTCGTAGAAATTGGAACTGTTACTCCCATTGCGCAAGAAGGTAATCCTAAACCTAGACTATTTAGATTAAAAGAAGATAATGCAATTATAAATAGAATGGGCTTTAATAATGAGGGTGTTGAGCAAGTAGTTTCAAGATTAAGAAGAAAGAAATCAAATATAATTGTTGGTGGAAATATTGGAAAGAATAAATTAACTCCTAACGAACTTGCTATCAATGATTATGAGATATGTTTTGAAAAGCTTTTTGATTACGTTGATTATTTTGTTGTTAATGTAAGTTCTCCTAACACTCCAGGCTTAAGAGAATTACAAGAAAAAAAACCTTTAAAGTTAATACTTAATAGATTACAAGAAATAAATAATACTAAACCATCAAGAAAACCTATACTTTTAAAAATCGCGCCAGACCTGTCGTTTTCTCAATTAGATGACATTATCGAGATAATAAGAGAAACAGCCTTAGATGGCATTGTAGCCACTAACACAACTATAAAAAGAGATCATCTATCAACCTCTAAAGAAGATTTAGAAAAAATTGGTCTTGGAGGATTAAGTGGTTTACCTTTAAAAGATAGATCTACTGAAATTATTAAATATTTATCTGAAAAATCTAATAAGTCTTTTGTTATCATTGGAGTTGGTGGAATTAACTCTGCTGCTGATGCAATTGAAAAAATTAATGCAGGAGCAGATTTATTACAAATATACTCTGGCTTTATTTATGAAGGTCCAGCACTAGTAAAAAAAATAAACAAAGGATTATTACAAAATAATTCTAATTAATTTAAAAATATTTTAACATGAAAAAAATTGTAATATTTAATATTTTATTTTTTATTTCTAGTTTAGTTTTTGCTCAAAGCTGGATTGATTTAATGCAAGAGCCTAATCAAAATTTTTATCAAACTCAAGATGCTTTTAATAATTTTTGGGAAGGAAAGTCTATTGAAAAAGGCAAAGGGTGGAAGCAATTTAAAAGATGGGAGAACTTTATGGAGCCAAGAGTATATCCTGATGGGAATTTTAGATCAAATATTCTTTATGAAGAGCACTTAAACCTTCAATCATCCAATAATCAATACCGTATGCTACCCCCAAATGTTTGGACTCAAGTTGGTCCATCGGATGTTCCTTTACAATCTAATGGAAGTAAAAGAGGTATTGGTAGATTAAACTCTATTGTTTTTCACCCAACAGATTCTAATACTATTTATGTTGGAGCTCCTGCTGGAGGTTTTTGGAAATCCTCAAATGGTGGTCAGACATGGAGTACTAGCTCTGATTTTTTAAATAATTTAGGCGTTTCTGATATAGCAATCCATCCACAAAATCCAGATACATTATTTATAATTACTGGAGACAGAGATGGAGGAGATACCTATTCTTATGGAGTTATGAAATCTTATAATGGAGGTAATTCTTGGTCAACAACAGGTTTGTCATTTAATATTACTTCCTCTTATAGAGGTAATAGGATTATGTTTGATCCTATTGATCCTAATATAATTATCGTTGCAACAAGTAATGGTATATTTAGATCTTCAGATGGTGGAAATATTTTTACTAATACTTTTTCTTCTGCTAATTTAGTTTCTCTTGAATTTCATCCAACAAATTCAAATATTATTTATGCTGGTTCAAAAGGAAATACTACCGTCTATAAATCTTCAGATAATGGGGTGACTTGGGCAGTATCTGGAACTGGACTTCCTTCTACAAATGATGTTGTTAGATGCTGTATTGCAGTAACTAATGATAATCCAAATGTTATTTATGCACTGTTTGGAGATAATAGTAATGGTTTTTATGGATTATATAAATCTTCAGATGAAGGTCTTACATGGAATTCTCAATCTAACTCTCCTAATTTATTGGGATGGTCAACCAATGGATCTGATAATGGAGGTCAAGCCTGGTATGATTTAGCTTTAACTGTATCTCATACAGATGAAAATAAAGTATTTGTCGGTGGGGTGAATTGTTGGAAATCAAATGATAGTGGTGTTAATTGGAATTTAAATACACACTGGTATGGTGGAGGCGGAGCCACATATATGCACGCTGATGAACATATGTTACAATATAATCCTATCGATAACAAAGTATATTCTGCAAATGATGGAGGACTTTATTTTTCTAGTGATGATGGTCTTTCATGGCAAGATATTTCTGATGGATTACAAATCACGCAATTTTATAGCCTAGGAGTATCTCAAACAGTACAAGATTTAGTTATTACTGGTTCTCAGGATAATGGAACTTTTTTAAAAAATTCAAATAGTTGGGATGCAGTAATTGGTGGAGATGGAATGGAGTGTATAATTGATCATTCTAATTCTGATGTAATGTATGGAGCTATTTATTATGGTGATATAAGAAAATCTACTAATGGAGGTAATAGTTTTTCTTCAATAGCTCCTGTGAATAATGGAGCATGGGAAACGCCTTATGAGATGGATGAAAATAATTCTCAAATTATTTATGCAGGCTATAAGGAGCTTTATAAAACTATAGATGGTGGTAGCTCATGGAATATTATAACTAATAATGAAACTAATGGAGGAACTATTAATGAAGTTGCTCTTTCTTCCTCTAATTCAAATATCATATTTTTTTCAGATGGTTCAAATTTATTTAAGACAGATAACGCTGGTAATTCATGGCAAAATATTAGTTCATCTCTTCCCAATAAAAGTATTACTTATATAATTGTTAGTCCTTATGATGAAAATAGAGTTTGGGTTACATTTTCTGGATATACAAATCAGGAAAAAGTATATCATTCTGATGATGGTGGTAATTCATGGCAAAATATTAGTGGAACTTTGCCAAATGTACCTGCGAACTGTATTGAGTTAGATTATAATGACAGTCTTGAAACAATTTATTTAGGAACTGATCTTGGAGTGTTTAAAAAAGATTCTACATTAAGTGATTGGAATTTATTTAATAATAATAGTTTACCTAATGTAATTGTAACTGAATTAGAAATTCAGTATCAATCTAATAAGCTAGTTGCTGCTACATATGGAAGAGGTTTATGGAATATTGATTTACAGATTACATCACCACCTTCTGCAAATTTTACTTTAAGTGATAGTGTTTTTTGTAACATTCCATCTACAGTTTCTTTTACTAACACTTCATATTATTCTAATTCATATATATGGGATTTTGGTGATGGCAATTCTAGTACTTCTACTAATCCTACTCATACATATAGTTCATATGGTTCTTTTACTGTTAGTCTCATTGCATCTGGTCCTCTTGGAAATGATACTATAGTTTACAGTTCTATTATTAATATAAATACTTCTAATTCTTGTATTACAACTCTCCCTTCAAGTGGTTCAGGAGTTACGCAGGCTAATTGTAATGGCACCTTGTATGACGTTGGAGGTCCTAATAGCAATTACTATGATAACAATAATTCATGGATAACTATTTCTCCACCTGGAAGTAATCAAATCCAGCTGATTTTTTTAGATTTTGATATTGAAGCTCCTTCATCTCAGACTAATTGTAATTGGGATTATCTTGAAATTTTTGATGGTCCTGATTCTTCTTATCAATCGTTAGGGCAATTTTGTAATTCTTTGACTGGAAGTCCTGATACAATTGTTTCTTCGGGTGGTTCTTTAACAATTTATCTTCATGCGGATCAAGCTGTAAATGGAAGAGGGTTTGAAGCTGTATGGTCTTGTACATACCCATCTCTTCCTCCTCAGGCTTTGTTTTCATCTAATGATACTTTATCCTGTGATGGTAATATTAATTTTATGGATTTATCAACGAATGGACCCTCAACTTGGTTGTGGGATTTTGGAGATGGTAATTCTTCAATATTACAAAACCCATCTCATTCTTATTCTACTGGAGGAGTATTTGATGTTAGTCTTATAACAACTAATCAATATGGAGCAGATTCTATTATTTTAAACAATTATATTAATATATTTATTTTAGATAGTTTAATTATTTCAGGCGATCAAGCATGCTATGGGGATACATTTAATCTATCCGCATTCTCAAATAATAATACAGGAACAATTAATTGGTACTCTGATTCAAACTGTTTAAACTATGTTTATTCAGGTAATTATTTAAATCTAGTAAATAATTTAACTTTTTCAGGAACTTCAAATTACTATGTTAGAAATGAATTATCATTTCCCTCTATTTATGGAGGACCATCTGATAATTCTCTTGGGGGTGGAGCTTTTTATCAAGGTAATAAATATTTAATATTTGATAATTATAAATCTTCTGAGTTGGTTTCTGTTTTAGTATATGCTAATTCTGATGGGTTTAGAAGTATTGAATTAAGAAATGCAAGTAATTTAGTTATTGCAGATACAAATATTTTTATTCCTTATTCTCCTCAAGGGGCAAGGGTTTATCTAAATTTTTTATTACCAGTAGAAAATAATCTTCAATTAGGTATTAATGGGGTAAATAGTGATTTATATAGAAACGATGTTAATGCTATATTCCCATATGATGTATCAAATATTCTTTCAATAACTGGAACAAATGCACCTAATGGGTATTATTATTTCTTTTATGATTGGGAAATTAAAAAATCTACATGCTCTTCTCCAATTCAAAATGTTGAAATTAGTAATTTATCTCCTCCCGACTCTAGTATTTCTGTGAATGAATTTTATGTGTGTGTTGATAGTTTTCCAATTATTTTATGGGATAGTGTTAGCGTATATTCTCCTGGGATTTATAATGATACATTAAAAACTTCTTTTGGATGTATAGAGAATATTAATATTTATAATGTTGCTTTTGGTTCAGTTTCAATTTTTTATCAAAATATCAATTTGTGTTTTGGAGAAACTTTTACTATTGGAAATAATACATACTCAAGTTCAGGTGTTTTTTCTGACACTTTAACCTCTGGGTTTTGTGATAGTGTTATTGTAACATCATTAAATTTTTACTCACCTTCAACATCTACTTATCAAAATTTTAATTTATGTTTTGGAGACACACTTTTTGTTGGAAGTAATTACTATTTATCATCTGGAATTTATACAGATGTTATTGTTTCTGAATCAGGTTGTGATAGTATTGTTATAACTTCAGAACTCAACTTTAATTCTTTTTTAATGCATAATAATCCTCAGATAATATGCTCTGGTGAATCTTATAATATAGGTGCTAGTTCTTATTCAACTCCAGGTATTTATTCAGATTCATTAACATCTATTTCTGGCTGTGATAGTATAGTAATAACTAATCTGTTAGTTCTACCTACATTATACAATAATCAGACTTTTACCCTATGTAATCAAGATAGTATTAATGGAATAACTGTTGGTTCTAATACATATTATAGTTCAGGTATTTATTATGACACGTTATATTCTTCTATGCTTTGTGATAGTGTTTTAATAATAACAATTAATCAATCTAACCCTAGTGCTGAATTTAATCTTATTAATGGAGAATTAGTTGGGAATGTTTTACAAGGATCTCCTCCTTTTTTATATGAATTTTTTGGTCCAAATGGATTAATTTTTAATTCATATAATCTTAATGGAGATTCAGTATCAATTACACCAAATGAGGCAGGTGATTACTATTTTGTTTGTACTGATGATTTATCATGTACTGATACTAATTTCTATTTTAATTTCCTATCTACAATTAATCAGCAAAATAGTTTTCTTTTAAATATTTTCCCTAACCCAACATCAGATATTATAAATATTAATCTTTTTAGTTCTATTTCACAGAAAATTAAATTAAATATAAAATCAATTGTTGGTCAACAAATATTCCATAAAGAGTTGAATGATTTTATTGGTGAATTTTCACTTGCTTTAGATCTCCAAAAGTATCCCAAGGGGATATATATATTCTCAATAGAGAATAATAATATTTTTCAAAATTATAAGATTATCTTAAAATAATATAGAATTTTAATCTCAATATAATTTTATTTTTGCAATATTGCATTTGATTATAGTTTTCATCTAGTATGAATCGGGAAACAGGTTAGAATCCTGTGCTTTACCAGAAGCTGTATTGTCTATATAATCTAAAATTATTACGCCACTGTTTTAATCAAAATGGGAAGGCTATTTTAGAAAGACTAAGTCAGAAGACCTGCTATTTTCAATATAAAATTTACGTTTCTGTGTAAAGCGATATAATTTATGAGATATATTTATATATATATACTTACCTTTTTTGGTATCTTTTCTGTCGCTAATGCACAGACTATAGATTCAATTCAATTACCTGAATTTACCCTTATAGAAAATAGATTAACTGACGATAATATTGGCTCAAAAGTCCAATCATTCAATAATATTAAAGTTTCAAACTTTTCATCAGATAATATAGCTGACTTCTTACAGACATACTCAAATTTTTATATTAAACAATATGGTGCTTTAGCAACACCTACTTTTCGAGGAACTTCTAGTTCTCACACATTAATCTTATGGGAAGGCTTTCCTATTAATTCTTTAACAACAGGTGTTTATGATTTAAATTTATTGACCCCTTCATCTTTTGATAACTTTTCTGTAATAAAAGGTGGTTCCTCTGCTTTATTTGGAAGCGGTTCTATAGGAGGTAGTATTTATTTGCATGATAAAATTAATTTTATTCATAAGAAAAATTTTATTTATTCCTCTAACTTTAATACTTCTGGTCTTAATGCAAATAATATTTATTTAGTTTTTTCTAATAAAAAGTTTTTCTCTTCGGTTTATTTAAATCGTATTATTAATAAAAATAATTTTGAATTTAGTAATACTTCTCGTCCAAATAACCCTTTTCAAATTAATTCTCATGCTCAAGTTTATTCTAATGAAATTAAATCTAATGTAGCTTATAAAATTAATTCTAATAATTTTCTTAAATATTCTTTTTGGATATCTAAAAACGATAGAGAAATTCCCGGAAATATGACCGTACCTTCATCAATTGCCAAACAATTTGATGATTCTTATAGATTTCTTTTAAACTATTCGAATAATTCAAAATTAGGAACATTAAATTTTAATAATTCTTATTTAATTGAAGATTTTATATATACTGATAAAGACATCTTCAGTACATATAATACTACATCTTATTTTTCTAAAGCAAATTTTATAAAAACCTTTCATAAATCTAAAATTGAGTTTGAGCAGACTTTTAATAATAACAATGTTTCATCCTCGTCTTTGTATCAAAAAATAATTTCTGAGATTAATCTCTTTACTCTTTTAAAATATAATTATAAATTAAATAATTTAAATTTTATTTCCTCAATTAGACATGAAAATAGAAATATTAAATCTCAAGATCAATTTAAAAATATTCCTATACTTCCATTATTCTCTACTGATCTTAGAATTAATAATATAAAGCTTACTTATTTAATTAACAGGAATTTCCGTGTTCCAACATTCAATGATAAATATTGGATAAGTTCTGGGTCAATAGGAAATATTAACCTTTTAGCTGAAGATTCATGGAATAATGAAATATCATTTTCTTTTGCTAATAATAATTTAAATTTTGATTTTACTGTCTTCTCTTTAATTGTTGATAATTGGATTACTTGGCTCCCGCAAGACAATGGTGTATGGACTCCATTAAACTTAAAGAAAGTAAAAAGTAATGGAATTGAAATTAATTCTATTTTACAGCTTAACAAATTTAAAACTATTCTTAATTATTCTTATACTAAAACTACTAATCAAATTGCCTTAAGTGCTAATGACAATTCTTTAGATAAACAATTAAGGTATGTTCCTAAAAATAAGTTTAATATTAGTTTTAAATATTCATTAAAAAATATAGATCTGCTATATAATATCTTATATAATGATATTGTATATACTGTTTCTGATCAATCTAACTTTCTTGACGATTACCTTTTAAATAATTTGTTTTTAAATTACAAAAATTCAAACACTAGATTTGAATATGCTTTTAAATGCAAGAATATTTTTAATATTTCATATCAGTCCTATGAAAATTACCCTAATCCAGGTAGAGAGTTTGTTTTTAATATTAAATATAAATTAATCAATAAATAAATAAAAAAATGAAAAACTATACAAATAAATATTTACAACTTTTTTTAATCTCTTTAACTATTTTTTCCTGTACAAAAGAAAATTCAATAGAGACAAATATTAGTCAGTTTACTAATGGGTATTTTGTAACAAATGAAGGTAATTTTGGTTCAGGTAATGGAAGTATATCTTTTGTTGATGAAAATAATCAAGTTACAAATAATCTTTTTTCTTCAATTAACTCATTCCCTCTTGGAGATGTTGTTCAATCAATGTCAATTTTCAATGATAACGCATATATTGTTGTTAATGGTTCTGCAGTAGTTGAAGTTGCTAGTGCTGACTCAATGTTATACAAAGCTAGTATTTCAGGTTTTTCAGGCCCTAGATATATTAAACAAGTTACAGCAAATAAAGCTTATGTAACAGATTGGTTTTCAAATCAAGTTCAAGTTGTAGATTTAGAAAGCAATGAAATTATTTCATCAATTAGTTGTGGTCAAGGTCCAGAATCAATTTGTGTAAATGGTAACACAGCTTATGTTTGTAATATAGGTGGTTATGGTGTAGATTCTACAGTATCTGTAATTGATATATCAACAGACATGCTAATAAACACTATTAATGTTGGTGATAAGCCCTCAGGAGTTGTTGTTGATAAATATGATAATATTTGGGTACTATGTTCAGGAGCAACTTATTATGATGCTAATTGGAATGTCGAAAGTGAAACTCCAGGAAAACTTGTTAAAATAAACAATAGTCAAGTAATTGAAACATTTATTTTTGAGCCAGGAAACCATCCAAAAGATTTGTTAATTAATGAAAGTAAAGATGTTATATTCTTTAGTAATGGTAATTTGAGTACTTCTATATATTCATTTGATATAAATTCAAATACTTTACCACTTACTCCTATTATTTCTAGAAGTTTTTATCAGACTGCTTTAAATAACAACTTCATTTATGGATCAGATGCTGTTGACTATGTTCAAAATGGATGGTCGTATAGATATGACTTAAATGGTAACTTATATGATTCTGTTCAGGTTTCAATAATTCCAGGAGGTTATTGTTTTAATTAAGAATCATTTTTTTTTTAAAGGGAACCAATTTGGTTCCCTTTTTTTATATTTGCTCATATGATTTTGATGAAAAACACTTATTTTTTTATTTTTATTTTAATTTTGATTTCTTCTTGTTCAACTGATGAAAGTATTGATGTTACATATTCAAATGATTACGGCAAAGGGACTTACTTTGTTTCTGAAAATTCCATTAGCTTTATTTCAAAGGGGGGAGATGAGCTTAAAAGTAATATCTTTCAATATGTAAATCAAATAAATTTATCAAATAACAAGAGCTCTTTGATTTATGGTCAAAATATATTTATAATTGGAAATGAATTATCTGTTTTAGATATTAATACCTTTGAATTATTAGGTACTGTTTCTGGCTTTTCTAATGCTCAAAAATGTGCAGTAGTCACTAAAAATAGAGTTTTTGTAACTGATAAGGACGAATCATTAGTAAAAGAAGTTAATCTTAATAATTTTGAAATTATTTCTGAAATAGAGACTGGTGCTAATACATCTCCATCATTTATTATAAATAAATTTGACAAATCTTTTATTTTAAACAGTGGTAGTGATATAAATAAGGACTCAACTATAGTAACTATTAAATATAAAGATGACCTTATTCCACTGGCTGAATTTTCTGGTAATTTAATTATCGGAGATAATCCTAATTCAGCTATAACATCTGGCAATGTTAAAATTCTTTGTAAAGGAGTGTATGATGTTAATAATTCATCTTTAAATACAGAGTCATCTTTTTATAACATTTACCCAAACGATTTATTAGTCAATTTTAGTGAAACTCTTAGTGGTATTTACAATGCACAAAATTTAGTAGAAAATACCTCAGGAACTAATTTTTATTTTACAGCTGAAGGTGGTATTTATAGAATTAACCAACTTGCAACTAATATTAATCCTATTATTTCTATTAATACTAATTTATTAAAGCTTAATTCTGAAAAATATATTGTCAATGACTCTACTGATGCATATTCTAATATGCTTTATATGAATGATTTAGATAATTTAGGTAAAGTTTATAAGTATAATATTAACTTATCAATTTTTGTTGACACTATATCTCTAAACTCTCCTGTTGTTGATATTTCTTTTAAGAATTAGATTAGTTCTTTCATTAATAGTACATATAGTTTAACCATTGATTCTATATCCTTTTTATTAACTTTTTCATTTGGACTATGAACATTAGATTCTGCAGCTCCAATAAAACACCAGTCGATAGGATAGGGGCTCTTTTGGATTTCATTACCATCACTACCTCCAGCTCGCTCAACTTCAAGTTGAAATTCTATTTTTGAATTTTTAGCTATTTTGATTATTCTATTAACATATGTTTTTCTAGGAATACCGCTGTCTCTTAATGAAATAACTACACCATGCCCATCAATTATTCCATCTGTTATCCATGTGATGTCAGAAATTAATGCTTGATGGATATTATATTTTTCAAATATAAATTTTGAAAGATATCCAACTGAACCTCCACCATGTTCTTCCCAACATGAAAAGACTATTATGCCATTTTCTAAATCTTCAGCAACTTTGAGTGCATTCCATACACCTAATCTATTATCTAGATAACTTGTCTGAATATGTGTTTCAGTCTCTCTAAAGTTTATTTTAAAAGTTAATGAAGTTCCTCTTTCAATGTCTCTATTAAAATCAATATATAGTTTATTATTAATATTAATTAAACTTCCTTCAATTTCACCAATATTATCCTTGCCAACTAAGATTATTCCTTGATCGATAACAGGTCCTCCAATCTTAATAATTTCATTTTTATAGCCAACTGTAAAGCCAATAGAATCAATATGGGCAAATATAGCAGTCCTCGGATTACCAAAAGAAAGAATTATTGAATCTTGAAACCCTTTACCAGAATATATCTTTGGTTGTACTTTCCAATTTTCCTTATTATTATTAATATATTTAATTAAATATTCATTTATTTTATTTTCCTCTCCTGAAGGAGCGTGAATTTTACATAAATCTTCTAGTAATTTCATTGTATTGTTTTGATAAATTTAACTTTTATTTTATGGTTTCTAAGTAATTCAGATCTGGTTAAATCTGCATCATCTTTTTTAACATGATACTTCACTTCACAAAAGTCTTTATATGTGTTATTTATAATTTTTACTTTAAATTTTTTACAAATCTTCATTACAAAATTAGTTTCCTCAAAGTCAAAAGAAATATTATATTCCTCTACAATGTTTTTAATTATAATTTTATTGTTATTGATAGCATCATTACTTGCTGATTTATATGCCTTAATTAATCCACTTATGCCAAGTTTAATTCCTCCAAAATATCTAACTACAATTATTAATATATTTGTTAAATCATTAGAATTAATTTGTCCAAGAATAGGCTTTCCTGCTGTATTACTTGGCTCTCCATCATCACTTACTTTAGTAGCAGACTTATCAGGATTTAAGATATAAGCAAAGCAATGATGTCTCGCACTATTCTCAATTTTTTTAATGTTAATTAAATTTTGATTTACTTCCTGTTCATTTTTAACAATAAAGGCATAAGCAATAAACTTTGATCCTTTTGATTTATAGATGCCTTTAGAAGGTTTTTCTAATTGATAATATGAATTTTTAAATAACATTACAATGAAATTATATAAATTGAAATCATAGCAAGCACAATGCCGATAAAATTTCTAGTAATCAAATTTTCTTTAAAGATAAACACTCCTAATAAGCTAGTAGAAATTACAATTCCAACACTTGTTAAAGGAAATATTAAAGAAGATCTTTCGATAAAATAATTATCTTGTAAAGCTTTTAAAAAGTATAATATTGAATAAAAGTTAGGTATTCCAAATATAATCCCAGCAATTATATTTCTGTAATTTATCTTATTTCTTACAGATATGTATTTTATTATAAAAAAGATTATTCCAAAAATTGATGCACTTAAAAAAAGTAATAGAAAAAATGATATTTCTTGAAATTGCTTAATATATAATTTAGAATCATTAAGTATTATATCTGCGAACCCTTGTCCAAAGAAAATTATAATTAAAAGCCAGATATATTTTTTATTAAATATTAGACCTTTTTTCTTCGTTGAAGCAAGAAATACACCAACCATAGCAAGAATTATTCCTATTAATTTATTTAGTGTAAATATTTCGTGTGAATAAATATAAAAAGAGATAATTACAGGAATTACAAAGGACATCTTATTAATAACTGAAGTAATAACTATACCCACTTTTTGAGTGCTATACGCAAATAAACTAAATACTGAAATAAATAGAAAACCTAAAATAATCGCATGTTTTGTCCAGCTCTGTTGAAAAATACTTTCTATATTTAAAGGAACTTCAATAAGAAATAATGAAAGAATAATAGATGTTAAATAATTGACTATTAATGCTTGTAAATTATCAATATTAAATTTTTCAAATAGTTTAAAAAAGACTATTAGTACATTAAATAACAATATTGATATTAATAAATTAATCATTTAAAAAAAATTCTAATGTATCCTCATTAACTGTTTCTTTTTTAGGGTTTTTAAAAAATATCTCTGGAGATTTAACCCCTTTATTTAAAATTAATGGTGATGTAAACACTCTAGCTTCATCCCATATATTTTTGTTTAAGAACTCATTAATTGTATATTCACCACCTTCAACTATTATTGATAGCACTTCATATTTATATAAGTAATTTAATATTTCGAAAATTAAATTATCTGATATTATTTTAATGTATGTAAGATTATTTATTTGTTCATTTTTAATTTCATTAAAAATTAATGTTTTAGCATGTTTGTCAAAACATTTTAAATTTTTATTTAAAATTAATTTTTTATCAATAATAACTCTTATTGGGTTTTTTCCTACTGTTCCTCTTACTGTTAGAGATGGGTTGTCTTTTATAACCGTATTTGTTCCTACTAATATTGAACTTTCATTAGCTCGCCATTTATGCACAAGTTTTTTTGAATCATTGCAGGTCATCCAAAATGGTTTTACTTGATTTAGTGGGGCAATATAATTATCTTTACTTTTAGCCCATTTCAAGATTATATATGGTCTTTTTTTATTATGAAAAGTAAAAAATCTTTTATTAAACTCTTTGCACTTTTTTTCTAATATTCCAATTTCCACTTTAATTTTATTTTTTTGCAAATATTTTATTCCTTTTCCAGCAACTAATGAGAAATCATCTATACATCCTATAACTACATGTGGAATATTATATTTAACAATTAATTCACTACAAGGTGGTGTTTTTCCAAAGTGACAACATGGTTCCAGATTAACATATAATGTTGCTTTGGAGAGCTTTTCCTTATCTTTAATATTATTTATTGCATTTACTTCGGCATGTTCTTTTCCATGCATTTTATGATATCCTTGTCCTATAATTTTTCCATTAACAACAATTACACATCCTACCATTGGATTTGGGGCTACATCATTAATCCCTAATAAAGCTAATTCTAAGCATTTATTTATAAAAAAATCATGATTATTCATTCTTCAAAAATAGCGATTTAATATATTTGTACAATGTTAACTATAAACAATATAATTCCTTTATTTACAAGTAGTTTAACTATATATGAATCAAGAGAAATTAAGTCTATTGCTTATATTGTTATAGAAGAATTATTTGGTTTTAATAAATCTCAGACAATTATTAATGCCAATTATTTAATCAATTTAAATCAAGAAAATAAAATTTTAGAAATACTAAAAAAATTAAATCAAAATATTCCTATACAATATATTTTGGGAAAGACATCTTTTTATAATTCTACTTTTTTTGTTAATAATCATACTTTAATTCCAAGACCAGAGACTGAAGAATTAGTAAAATGGATTCTAGATTTTTCATTTAATAATGTCCTTGATGTTGGAACTGGAACTGGCTGTATTCCAATTACACTTGCTCTTAATTCTGATGCTAAGATATCTGCATTAGATATTTCCTCAGAGGCACTTTTAGTTGCTGAAAAAAACTGTAATCATTATAACATAAATTTAAATTTAATTTGCTCTAACATTTTTCACTATAAAACTGAAGAGAAATTTGATTTAATAATCAGTAATCCTCCTTATGTGTTGAATTCTGAAAAAACATTTATGCATAAGAATGTAATAGATAATGAACCACATCTTGCTTTATTTGTTGATGATAACAATCCTTTAATATATTATAAATATATAATAGAATTTTCTAGTAATTCTTTACTTGCTAATGGCTTACTGTTTTTTGAAATTAATGAACGTTTTGCATTTGAAATTATCAGTATTCTAAAAGACTATAATTTTGTTAATATAGAGTTGAAAAAAGATATAAATGGTAAGGATAGAATGATAAAAGCAAGTAAGAAATAATTATCTTTGATAAATATTAAATTTTTTTTTATGATTATTAAAAATGAGGTTGAAAGTATCCAGAAAGAATGGTCTGATGGTTTATTATTAATAGTAAATAAATATATTAGCAATGAAGATTTTGTTTTATGTGCTAATAGCTTTATTGATAAGCTATATAACTATCAATTTGGAGATGTTTTTTTTAAACCAACATTAGCATCTGAAATACAATTTAGACGTTCAAAGGAATCTGCATTATCATATTTTATTGGAGATAATTCAAGTTTTCCAGAAGATAAAGGTTTTGCTTTAAAGCAATGGACTAAAGTTAGATGGGAGAATAGTGGAATTCAATTATATGAAAATATTGCTGTAGCTATGGGTAATTATTATTTTACAGATTTACATGGTGAAATAAAAATAGAGTTTTCATTTGTTTATAAAAAAGATAACAATAATAGATTAAGAATTATTTTACATGACTCTCATCTTCCTTATCAAAAATAAATGAATGATATTGATAGAATAGATAGTCTAAGAAGAGAACTAGAAGACCATAATCATTCTTACTATGTTCTTGACAATCCCACTATCTCTGATTTTAATTTTGATACTTTACTCTTGGAGTTGCAAAATTTAGAAAAAAAGTTGCCTCATTATTTTAACTCTAATTCCCCTACTCAAAGAGTTGGTGGTGGTTTAATTTCAGGTTTTAAATCTGTTAACCATAATTATCCAATGTTATCTTTAAGTAACACATATTCTGATCAAGATTTAATAGATTTTGATAATAGAGTAAAGAAAATTATTTCTGACAACTTTGAATATGTTTGTGAGTTAAAATATGATGGTGTTTCTATTAGTTTGATCTATGAAAATGGCACTTTAATAAAAGCAATTACTAGAGGAGATGGTTCGAAAGGAGATGATGTAATTAAAAATGTTAAAACAATAAAAAGTATTCCTTTAAATTTATTTGGAAATTATCCTAACAAATTAGAGATGCGAGGAGAAATATTTATTCCTCTTGAGGGATTTGAGCAATTAAATATTGACAGAAGAAAAAGCGGTCTTGAATTATTTGCAAATCCCAGAAACACTGCTTCAGGTTCTTTAAAACTTCTTAACTCTACAACAGTTGCTTCTAGACCTTTAGATTGCTTTCTTTATTATATGCTTGGTGATGACCTTCCTTCAAATAATCATTTTGAAAATCTTCAAAAAGCGAAAGATTTTGGTTTTAAAATCCCTAGAGAAATAGAGAAGTTCTCGGACATTAATGGCGTATTAGGTTTTGTGAAGAAATGGAATGAGAAAAGACACGATCTTCCATTTGAAATTGATGGTATCGTTATAAAGGTTAATAATATTAATTTGCAAAATCAGCTAGGCTTTACTGCTAAATCTCCTAGGTGGGCTATTTCATATAAGTTTAAAGCTATTCAAGCTATTACACGTCTTTTAGATGTTGTATATCAAGTTGGAAGAACTGGCGCTATTACACCTGTTGCTATTTTAGATCCTGTTGCATTAGGAGGTACAACTGTTAAAAGAGCTTCTTTACATAACAAGGAACAAATTGATAAACTAGATCTAAGAATAAATGATGCTGTATTTATAGAGAAAGGAGGAGAGATAATTCCTAAAATTGTATCTGTTGATAAAAGTTCAAGAGATATTTTTTCTTTACCCATTGATTTTATTAGTTCTTGTCCAGAATGTAAATCTTTTCTGTCTAGAATTGAAGGTGATGTAAAACATTATTGTATTAATCATTTGTTTTGCCCCCCACAAATACAATCTAGATTTGAACATTTTGTTTCAAGAAAAACTATGAATATTGAAGGGTTAGGACCTGAAACAATTCTTCTATTATTAGAAAATAATAAAATTAAATCTCTTTCTGATTTATATGAGTTACAAATTGAAGATTTATTGCCTTTTAAAAAAGAGGGTAATAAATGGGCAGAAAATATAATTCTAGGACTTGAAAAGTCAAAATCTATTCCATTTGAGAAAGTCTTATTTTCACTAGGAATAAGGCATGTTGGTCAAACAGTAGCTTTAATTCTATCTCGCTATTTTATGAATATTGACAATATAATATCGGCTGATTTTGAAGATTTAGTTGATATAAATGAGATAGGGGAGAGTATTGCTATCAGTATTATTGATTTTTTCTCTGTTGATGCAAATCTTCTATTAGTAACTAAACTTAAAAATTTTGGCATTCAATTTGATTTTAAACAATCAAACTTTAAAAGTTCTTTATTAAAGAATATGAGTATACTGATTTCTGGAAAATTTCAAGATTATTCTAGAGATGCATTGAAAAAAATAATTGAAGAAAATGAAGGAAAAAATATTTCAAGTATATCCAAAAAAACTACTTTTGTTTTAGCAGGTGAAAATATAGGCCCTAGTAAGTTAAAAAAGGCTAAAGACTTAAATATTAAATTATTAAGTATCAATGATTTTTTAAAAATTATTAAATGAGCTATATAGAAGACTTTAAAAATCATGTAGGTAAATGGGTTTTTCAACGTGAATTAAAATTTAATAAACGTACAAAAGCCGTTTCTAATTTAGAAAATGCAAAATCTATTGGTATATTATATGATGCAACGTCAGAAGCACAAATAAAAGAAATACAGCCTTTTGTATCTTTCTTTTTTGATCTAAAAAAAGATGTTAAAGCTTTAGGCTATGTTAATGCTAAAAGTTTATCTTATTGTCATACGCCAAAACTTCAATATGATTTTTTTTATTTAAAAGATCTTAACTGGTATTACAAACCTCAAAACTATATCATAGATAATTTTATTACAAAGGAATATGATATCTTAATCAATTTGTGCGATAGCTCTTGTATTCCTATTAAATACTTAGTAGCAAGCTCAATTGCGAAATTTAAAATTGGTCAACATGAAAAAGATTATGAAATTTATGATTTAATGATTTCTTTAAATGAATATGACACAATTGATAAGCTTATGACTGAAATTAAACATTATCTGCATATAATTAATAAATAATATGTCAAAATTTACTGGCACAGGAGTTGCTTTAATTACTCCATTTAAAAAGGATAAGTCTATTGACTACAAATCATTTGAAAATTTAATTACTTATAATATTTCAGGTGGGGTTGATTTTTTTGTTATTCTAGGTACTACATCTGAAAGTCCTTGTTTGTCTTTTTCTGAAAAACAAGAAATAATTGATTTTACAATAAAAAAAACAAACAGTAAAGTTCCTATTATGGTAGGCATTACTGGAAATAACACAACTTCTGTTGTGAATGAAATACTAGACTTAGATTTAAGTAACATTCAAGGAATATTATCAGCAACACCTTATTATAATAAACCCTCTCAAGAAGGTCTTTATCTGCATTATGCTGAACTTTCTAAGATTTCTCCTTTGCCAATCGTTCTTTACAATGTTCCCTCAAGAACAGGGATTAATATGCTAGCATCAACTTGTTTGCGTTTAGCCACAGATTTCAATAATATTATTGCTGTTAAAGAAGCCTCTGGTGATATGCAGCAAATACAAGATATTTTAGATAATAAACCTTCAAGTTTTAATGTTCTTTCAGGAGATGACCCATTAACTGTTGAAATGATTTTAAGTGGTGCAAGCGGTGTTATATCTGTTATTGCTCAAGCTTATCCAAATGAATTTTCATCTATGGTTAACTTTTCTTTAAAACATGATGAGGATAATGCCTGGTTAATTCATAATTCTTTGAAAAAACTCTATTCACCATTATATGATGAAGGTAATCCTTCTGGAATTAAGGCTTTATTATATAATTTAAATCTTTGTAGCAATATTTTAAGATTACCTTTGACACCAATTTCAAGCAATCTTATGAAATCTCTAAAACTATTATTAAAATGAGAATATTATTAATCTTTATATTTACTTATATGCTTACAAATCCATTATATAGTCAAGAATCTTTTTACGATTTAACCTTAAATAGTATTGATGGTGACAGTATAGATTTTAATCAATTTAAAGGAAAGAAAGTTTTAATTGTTAATGTTGCTTCAAAATGTGGATTTACTCCTCAATATAAAGGCCTGGAGGAATTGCAAAAAACTTTCAAAGATGAATTAATTGTTCTTGGAGTTCCTTGTAATCAATTTGGTGGTCAAGAACCAAAGAATGAGTCGGAAATTAAAGAGTTTTGTTCTATGAATTATGGAATTTCTTTTTTAATGTCTGAAAAAATAGATGTTAAAGGAGAAAATCAACATAATTTATATAAATGGTTAACAAAAAAGAAATTAAATTTAAATCAAGATTCTAGTGTAAAATGGAATTTTCAAAAATATTTAGTTGGTGCTGATGGATCACTAATTGATTTTTTTTATTCTACTACTGGTCCAAACTCTTCTAAAATTAGATCATTAATTAAGCAATAATATCTATATATTATTGTTTTACTAGAGATGATATTTTTTTAGGAATATCCAAATATTGAATTTATCTTTGTAAACATTATCTTATGAAATATATCTTTATCTTATTTTCACTTTTTCTACTATCATTTTGTGGTAATTATCAAAAAGTATTAAAAAGCAATGATCTTGATTTTAAATATTCCAAGGCTGTAGAATATTATAATAGTTCAGATTTTAATAGGGCTATGCCTATTTTTAATGAACTAATGACATCTTTTAAAGGTACTTCTAGATATGAGGAATTATCTTACTATTATGCTTACACTAACTATTCTATAGGTGATTTTATAACTGCAACATATTTATTTAATAAGTTTTTACAAGATTACCCTAATAGTACTCATGCAGAAGAATGTAAATTTATGAGTGCTTATTCTTTGTATATGGAAGTGCCAGATTATACTCTTGATCCATCTAACACATCAAGAGCAATTAATAAATTACAAGATTTTATCAATAAATATCCAACTAGCGATAGTTTATTATCTTGTAACCTCCTTATTGATGAATTAAGAATGAAGTTGTCAAATAAAGCATTTGCTAACGCAAAGCAATATTTTACGACAGAGAATTATAAAGCAGCTATTATTTCTTTAGATAATGTACTTATTGATTTTCCTAATATTGTTAATAGAGAAGAAATAAGTTATCTTATTCTTCAGTCCTCTTATTTACTGGCTATTAATAGTATTCCTTCAAAAAAAGAAATTAGACTAGTACAGACGTTATCATCATACAAACAATTTACTGATAATTACCCTACCAGTAATTATAAAGATCAAGTATTAGATACATTTAACAAAACAAATAAATCAATAGAAGAATTAAAAAATTTAAAAAATGAAATTTAAAAGAACAGGAGCTGAGAAGTCTACTATTACTAGAAATGTTAATGATTTTGTTGAAAAAACTGGAAATGTTTTTAAAGCAGTTTCAATACTTTCAGGTAGAAGCAAGCAAATAAATGAGAAAATGAAAGAAGAACTTCTTTCTAAACTTGAAGAATTTGCTTTAGATCAAGAGCAACTTGATGAAGTTTTTGAAAATCAAGAACAAATTGCTGTATCTCGTTTTTATGAAAGTCTTCCTAAACCTTGGGCTATTGCAATGCAAGAACTAATGAATGATGAAATATATGTTAGAGACACATCCAAAGATGATGAATCTAATGATGAAGAATAATTAAATTTCTTCTTTTATGTTAAAAGGAAAGAAAATACTTCTTGGAGTAACTGCAAGTATTGCAGCTTATAAATCAGCTTTAATCGTTAGATTGTTAGTGAAATCTGGTGCTATTGTTAAAGTAATTCAAACTCCAGAATCTTTAAATTTCATAACTCCTTTAACATTATCTACTCTTTCTAATAATGATGTTTTATCTGAAATGGTTAATAAAGATGATAATAACTGGAACAATCATGTTGAGCTAGCACTATGGGCGGATATGATGCTTATAGCACCTTTAACAGCTAAGACGATGTCTAAAATGGTTCAGGGGAATTGTGATAGTTTGCTTATTGCAGCTTATTTATCTGCTAAGTGTCCAGTTTTTTTTGCTCCTGCTATGGACTTGGATATGTATAAGCATCAATCAACAGTTGATAATATTAATCAACTTAAATCATTCAATAATATTCATATACCCGCTTCATTTGGATTTTTAGCTAGTGGTTTAGAAGGAGAAGGAAGAATGTGTGAGCCTGAAGAAATCATAGTTTTTTTAAATAATTATCTCTCAAAAAAAACAATTTTAAAGGGAAAAAATATTTTAATAACATCTGGTCCTACTAGAGAGGCAATTGATAAAGTAAGATATATAAGTAATAATTCATCAGGGAAAATGGGTGCTGCTTTAGTTAGAGCAGCAATTGATTACGGAGCAAAAGTTACATTAATAACTGGTCCTACTAATCAAAAAATTCATCATGATCGTTTAACTATTGTTAACGTTACTAGCGCAGATGAAATGCTTAGTGCTGTTAAGGATAATTATTTACAGAACGAGATTATTATTTTTGCTGCTGCTGTTTCTGACTTTACACCTGAAAATGTTGTTAATTCAAAAATTAAAACTAAAAGTATTAATTTAGATTTAAAACCTACTGTGGACATTGCAAAGTATATTTCTGAGATTAAATCTGACAATCAATTTTTAGTTGGGTTTGCATTAGAAAATGATAATGAATTAGAGAATGCTAAAAATAAACTTATAAATAAAAAATTAGATTTAATTGTCTTAAATTCTCTTAATGATGAAGGAGCTGGTTTTGACTTTGATACTAATCAAGTAAAGATTATAGATAAAAAATTAAATATTTCTAAATTTAAGTTAAAAAGTAAAAAGGATATTGCAATTGATATTTTTAATAAAATTTTAGAACTTAATTAAATGAGAATTATAATTATTATAATCTTTTTATTTTCACTCAATTCTTCAGCTCAAGAGTTAGTGTGTAATATAAGAGTAAATTCTAATCAGATTCAAACAAGTGATAAAAAGGTTTTTACTTCCTTGCAAAAGGATTTATATGAATTTATTAATAATAATAAATGGACTAATACAAATTTTCAAAGTGAAGAAAAGATAGAATGCTCTATTGTAATTAATATTAGTAAGATGATTTCTAGTGATGAGTTTGAGGCAAGTATACAAATACAAAGTACTAGGCCAATTTACGGAACCAATTATAAGTCTACACTATTAAATTATCAAGATCTTAATTTTCGATTTAATTATCTTGAATTCCAATCTTTAGAATTTACTGAAAATACTCATTTATCTAACCTTACTTCTGTAATTGCATTTTATATTAATATTATTATTGGTTTAGATTTCTCAACATTTTCTGAAGATGGTGGTATGGAGTATTTTGGTAAAGCACAAAAAATTGTTGCTAATGCTCAAAATGCTCCACAGAAAGGATGGAAAGCATTTGAGAGTGACAGAAATAGATATTGGTTAGCTTATGATTTATCTGACCCAAGATATTCTGATTATCAAAGAACATTATATGCGTATCATAGACTAGGAATGGATAAACTTGCTGAAGAGGCAGATGATGCTAGGTTTGAAATAACAGAAGCTTTAGAAGGTTTAAAAAGTATTTATAGAGAAAATCCTTCGGCATTTATTTTAAAATTATTTTTTGATGCAAAATCTGATGAGATAACAAAAATATACTCAGAAGCTTTTCCAAATGAACAAGCAAGAATTGTTAAGCTTTTATCTGAAATTGATCCTACTAATGCTTCAAGATATAAAGGAATTACTCAAAGTAAAATTGAACGTTAACTAATTATGTTAAAGCATTTAAAAATAAAAAATTACGCTTTAATAAAAGAACTTTCTTTAGATTTTGATCATGATTTTACAGTTATTTCTGGAGATACTGGCTCTGGTAAATCAATTTTATTGAATGCTATTGGATTGTTATTTGGGAAACGTTATGATAAAAATATTATTAATGAAAGAAAATGTGTTATTGAGGCTGTTTTCATCATTAACCCTTCATTTAAATTTTTTTTTACTAACTATAATTTAGACTTTGATATTAATACTATTATCCGAAGAGAAATTAGTATTGAAGGAAAAAGTCGTGTATTTATTAATGATACGCCTGTAACATTAAATAAAGTTAAAGAGCTTAGTAGCCATTTAATTGAGATTCATTCCCAAAATGAGTCCTTATTAATAAAGAATGAAAATGAACAGATTAATATTTTAGATAAATTGGCGTCTAATGTTTTATTACTTGAAAAGTATCAAACAGAATTTATTAATTATAGGAATCTTATAAATTCATTAGCAGAATTTAAAGCTAATAATCAAAATTCTGAAATTGAAAATGATTTTCTTAAATTTCAATTTGATGAAATAAATGAAGCTAATTTAATTGAAGATGAGAAAGAAGAGCTTGAAAGCAGAATATTATTATTGTCAAATATTGAAGAAATATCGGAAACAATTTCAATTTCTAATAATCTTTTATCTTCTGAGAACGGAATTGTTTCTTCTTTAAACACTATACAAAAAAAAATTTCTAAGTTTAAGATTTTTGCTAGCTTATCTGAAAGGATTAATACAAATTTAATTGATCTTAATGATATTTTGTCTGATATACTAAGCTATGAAAATAATCTTGATGACAACCCTAAAGAATTACTTCAGCTTTTAAGTAGGTTAGACTTGATAAATAGTTTACTGCAAAAACATAGAGTTACTTCATTAAAAGATTTAATCATAATTAAAGATAAATTGTCTGAAAAAATAAATTCAACTGCAAATTATAGCAATTATGTTAAAGAGCTAAATTTGAATATAAATAATAAGTTTAATCTTGTTAAAAGTTTAAGTAACAAAATAACATTATCAAGACAAAGAGTTAAAAATAATTTTGAAAATGAAATTGTCCAATCTTTAAAACTTTTATCTATTCCTCATGCAAAATTTGTTGTTAACATTACAGAAAAAGATAAACCTAGTTTTTCTGGAATTGATAATGTTATCTTTAGTTTTAGTGCAAATAAGGGAAAAAAAGTTGAAAATTTATCTAAAGTTGCTTCTGGTGGTGAGGTGTCAAGATTAATGCTTGCAATTAAGTATTTTATGTCAAAACATCAATCACCCAAAACATTAATTTTTGATGAAATAGATACTGGTGTTTCTGGTGAAATAGCTAGTTATATGGGTGATCTTATGAAAGATATTAGTGGTGAGTCTCAATTAATTACTATTACTCATCTTCCTCAAATTGCATCAAAAGCTAGTTCACATATTAAAGTTTTTAAAGAAATCATTAATAATCAGTCTCAGACTAAAGCTATTTATTTAAATGATAATGAAAGAGTAAATGAAATTGCAAAATTATTAAGCGGTAAAAAGATATCTTCTGCAGCAATTTTAAATGCTAAAGAATTATTAAATCAATAAGTTTATATTTGTAAAAAAATAATATTTAAAATATGAATCATAATATATTAAAGGGGAAAAGAGGAATAATTTTTGGAGCACTTGATAATAAATCAATTGCTTGGAAAGTTGCTCAGCAAGCCCATCTTGAAGGAGCTAAATTTGTATTAACAAATGCGCCTATTGCTTTAAGAATGGGAACTATTGACCAATTAGCAATAGAGACTAATTCTAAAGTTATTGCTGCTGATGCTACTAACATGGATGATCTTAATCATCTTTTTGAAGAGTCTGTTAAAGAATTAGGTGGGAAAATTGACTTTGTACTCCATTCTATAGGAATGTCTGTAAATGTTAGGAAAGGAAATCCTTATTTTGCTCAAAATTATGATTACACAATGAAAGGTTTTGATGTTTCAGCACTTTCTTTTCACAAAGTAATGCAAGCTGCTTGGAACTTAGATGCCATGAATGAATTTGGATCTATAGTAGGACTTTCTTATATCGCTGCACAGAGAGTATTTCATACTTATAACGATATGGCAGATAATAAAGCTGTCTTAGAGTCTATTGCTAGAAGTTTTGGTTATCATTATGGAGTTCGTAGAAATGTTAGAGTTAATACTATATCTCAATCTCCTACTGATACAACAGCAGGAAGTGGTGTTAAAGGATTTGATGTCTTTTATAAGTTTGCTGACGATTTGGCTCCTTTAGGCAATGCTTCAGCTGATGAATGTGCTTCTTATACTATCTCTTTATTTTCTGATTATACTAAGAAAGTAACTATGCAAAACTTATTTCATGATGGTGGGTTTTCTTATATGGGTATGAGTGAAGAATCTATGGCTAATTATATGAAGCCTAATTCTTAATTGTTCTATAAAACACTTTTTTTTATAATTAATATATTTCCTAACCTTAAAAAGTTTTGTTGGAAATTATGGTATAATTTTATTTCTAAAAGATTTAGAAACGATTATTTTAAATTTATGAATTATGGTTATTTTGAAGAAAATTTTAAACCTTTTCTTCAAAATCAAGATGAGAAAGAACGTTATCCAATACAACTATATCACCACCTATCAGAGTTTACTAATCTTAAAGGGTTAAAGGTTTTGGAAGTTGGTAGTGGAAGAGGAGGAGGAGCGTCTTATATTGCGAAGACTTTTTTTCCAGAATTAATTATTGGAGTTGATATCTCATCTAATGCTATTGATTTATGTAATGATTCTTTTAAATATGATAATTTGTCATTTATTCAAGGTGATTCTGAGAATTTACCTTTTGAGGATAATTATTTTGATGTAATTATAAATGTTGAATCTTCTCATTGTTATCCTTCAATTCCAAATTTTATTAATGAAGTTACTAGAGTTCTTAAATCGGGAGGTGACTTTTTATATTGCGATTTATTAGTCGCTGATAAATTAACAAATCATCTTAAGTTAATACAAAACAATCAATTAGTGATAGTAAAGTATAATGATATTACAGATAATATCATTAAAGCTTCTGAACTTATGACAAATGATAGAAATGAGTTAATAGAAAATGTGAAATCATCACTCTTAAAAAGAATTCTTTCAGCATTTGCCTCAGTTAAAGGAAGTAAAATTTATGAATCTTTTGTTAATAGACATTATATATATATAACAGCACATTGTAAAAAGAATTAATTTGTTAAGATTTAGTTTTTTCTTTTTTAATTACTTTAAAGACTAATGTTTTTTTATCCTTTGATAAAGTAACATCAACTTCATCACCATCATTTATTTCAGAGTTTATAATCATTTCAGCAAAAGGGTCTTCAAAATACTTCTGTATAGCCCTTTTTAGTGGTCTAGCTCCTAATTTCTCATCATAGCCATGTTCCGCTATAAACAATGAAGCTTGTTTTGTAATTTTTGCGCTATAACCTAATTCTTTAACTCTTTCTAGAATTTTATTTAATTCAATTTTCATAATGCTATTTATATTTTCTTGATTTAAACTTCTAAAAAATATAACATCATCAATTCTATTTAAAAATTCAGGAGCAAAAGCCTTTTTTAAAGCTTTATTTATAATGCCTTTAGCATGATCATCTAAATTATTTTTACTGTTAGAGGTATTAAAACCAATTCCTTGACCAAATTCTTTAAGCTGTCTTGAGCCTATATTCGAAGTCATTATAATAATTGTATTCTTAAAATCAATATTTCTACCTAAACTATCAGTCATTTGGCCATCTTCCAAAGCTTGTAATAAAATATTGAACACATCTGGATGTGCCTTTTCAATTTCGTCTAATAAAATAACTGAGTAAGGTTTTCTTCTAACTTTTTCTGTTAATTGACCTCCTTCTTCATAACCAACATATCCTGGAGGAGCTCCAATAAGTCTAGAAACTGCAAATTTCTCCATATATTCACTCATGTCAATTCTAATTAAAGCATCTTGAGAATCAAACATTTCTTCAGATAATGCTTTAGTTAGTTGAGTCTTTCCAACTCCAGTAGGACCAATAAAAATAAATGATCCTATTGGTTTTTCAGGATCTTTTAAGCCTGCTCTATTCCTTCTTATTGCTTTCACAACTTTTTCAACTGCTTCATCTTGACCAATAATTTTTTGAGAAATTTTATCAGCCATTTTAGCAAGAACTTTTTTCTCTTTAGAAGCTATTCTTTGTACAGTAATTCCTGTCATTAAACTTATGACATCTTCAACGCTGTCTTCAGTAACTGTTTCTTTATTAAGTTTTAGATTTTTTTCCCATTTATCTTTTTCTTCTTCTAGGGTTTCTAAAACAGTTTTTTCCTGATCTCTTAAATGAGCTGCTATTTCGAAATTTTGAGATTTAATTGCATTTATTTTGTCTAACGTTACATGCTCAAGCGTCTTCTCAAGCTCCGTAATTTCTTTTGAAACTTTAATATTTGTTATATGAACTCGAGATCCTGCTTCATCTAAAGCATCTATCGCTTTATCAGGCAGAAATCTATCATTCATATATCTGTTAGTTAGATTGGCGCATGCAACTATAGCTTCATCAGTATATATAACATTATGATGTTCTTCATATTTTGTTTTAATATTCCTTAAAATTTCTATAGTTTCTTCAACATTTGCAGGCTCAACAATAATTTTTTGAAATCTTCTCTCTAAAGCACCATCTTTTTCAATATGTTGTCTGTATTCATTTAATGTTGTTGCTCCTATACATTGTAGTTCTCCTCTTGCTAGAGCTGGCTTAAACATGTTTGATGCATCTAAAGATCCAGAAGCACCTCCAGCTCCTACTAATGTGTGAATCTCATCTATAAATAATATAATATCTTTGTTTTTTTCTAGTTCAGAGATTATTCCTTTCATTCTTTCTTCAAATTGACCTCTGTATTTTGTACCAGCAACTAGAGCTGCTAAATCAAGCATTACAATTCTTTTATTAAATAAAATTCTTGAGACTTTTCTTTCAACTATTCGTAAAGCCAATCCTTCAGCAATAGCAGATTTACCAACTCCTGGTTCACCAACTAAAATTGGATTATTTTTCTTTCTTCTACTTAAAATTTGAGATACTCTTTCAATTTCTTTTTGACGACCAACTATTGGATCTAATTTTCCTTCTTGAGCGTACTTATTTAAATCTCTACCAAAATTATCTAAAATTGGTGTTTTGCTTTTTGAAGTTTTAGGTTTTGTTGGTTTACTTGGTCCAAATATATCATCGTCATTATTTTCTTCATCATAAGATTCAGAATGTTCTGAGGTAATATCATTGGCAAATGTTTGATATTCATCAAGAATAATATCGTAATCAATATGTAGGTGCTTAAGAGTTGTTGTAATAATATTATTATCATCTAATAAAATTGAAAGGAGTACATGAACTGTTTTGATTTCTTCTTCTAAAAGGTTTTTTCTTTCAAGTATTGATTTTTTTAATATTCTTTCTGCTTGTTTGCTAAATAATATTTCTTTAGAATTTTCATCTTCAATAATAATATTATTATTTAGAGTATTTTCAATAATATTTTTAAGTTCATTCGGGTCTATTTCTAGATTTTTTAATACTTGGATAGCTGAACCGCCACCATCTCTGATGATTCCCAGAAAAAGATGCTCAATACGTATTGTTTTCCCGCCTAACCTTACTACTTCCTCTCTCACAAAAGTGAAGACCTCTTTCATTCTATTTGAAAATCCTGTTTTCATATTTTAACTACAATTTTAGATTTATTATATATGACTGCAATTTACAGTAATATTATATAATTTTTTGCAAGTAATAACATCAAATTTTTTAACATTTTATGTTCATAACTTAATAACGAGAAATAGGAGTAAATCGTATGATTTAGAGAGTAAATTTATTTAATTTGTTTATAATAAAAATATAACTTTATGTCAACAGGAGAAAAAATTATCTCAATTAATATTGAGGAAGAAATGAAAGCTAAATACATTGATTATTCAATGTCCGTAATTGTTTCGAGAGCTTTACCAGATGTAAGAGATGGTTTAAAGCCTGTGCATAGAAGAGTTTTATTTGGAATGCATGAGTTAGGAATTAGATCTAATACAGCATATAAAAAATCTGCCAGAATTGTGGGAGAGGTTTTAGGTAAATTTCATCCTCATGGAGATACTTCTGTTTATGATGCAATGGTTAGAATGGCTCAAGAATGGAGTTTAAGATATATGATGGTTGATGGACAGGGTAATTTTGGATCTGTAGATGGTGATAATCCTGCTGCTATGAGGTATACTGAAGCTAGGATGAGAAAAACAGCTGAAGACATGTTAATGGATATTGATAAAGATACTATTGATTGGAACGATAATTTTGATGATACTTTAAAAGAACCTTCAGTTTTACCTTCTAGACTTCCTAACCTCTTACTTAATGGAACTACTGGAATAGCTGTTGGTATGGCAACTAATATGCCTCCTCACAATCTTACTGAAGTTGTAAATGGTGTTATTGAATACATTGATAACAGAGGAAATGTTGAAGTGTCAGACTTAATGAAACACGTAACAGCACCCGATTTTCCAACTGGAGGAACTATTTATGGATATGATGGAGTGAAATCTGCATTTGAAACTGGAAGAGGAAGAATTGTAATTAGGGGTAAAGTTAGATTTGAAGATAACAACGGAAGAGAAAGAATTATTGTTGAAGAAATTCCATACATGGTAAATAAGTCTAATCTTATTAAACAAACTGCCGATTTAGTTAATAGTAAAAAGCTTGATGGTATTTCTGATATCAGAGATGAGTCTGATAGAAATGGTATGAGGATTGTATATGATTTAAAAAGAGATTCTATTCCTAATATTGTTCTTAATAAACTTTATAAATATACTGCTTTACAATCATCTTTTAGTGTAAATAATATAGCATTAGTAGCTGGACGGCCTCAGCTTCTAAATCTTAAACAATTAATTAAATATTTTGTTGAACATAGACATGATGTTTTAATTCGTAAAACTAAATATCAACTTAGACAAGCGGAAAAACGTGCTCATATTTTAGAAGGATTATTAATTGCCTTAGATAATTTAGATGCTATTATTAAGTTAATCAGATCGTCGCAAACTCCAGATCAAGCAAGAGAGGGTTTAATAAGTAATTTTAAACTTTCAGATATTCAAGCTAAAGCTATTCTTGAATTAAGACTTCAGAAATTAACTGGTCTTGAAATGGATAAAATTAAATTGGAACATAAAGAAATTATGGAAATGATTACTCGTTTTAATGAAATTCTTTCTAACGAAGATTTAAGATTTTCTCTTTTAAAAGATGATTTAATTGAAGTTAGAGAAAAATATGGTGATGATAGAAGATCTAATATTGAATATTCTGCATCTGAGGTTAGTATAGAAGATATGATACCTAATGATGAAGTATTAATTACAATTTCTCATCTTGGATATATAAAAAGAACAACTCTTAATGAATATAGATCTCAAGGAAGGGGAGGCGTAGGATCAAAAGGAGCGACTACAAGAGATGCTGATTTTGTTGAAGAAATGGTTATGGCTAATAATCATGATTATATGCTGTTTTTCACTGAACAGGGTAAATGTTTCTGGCTAAAAGTATATGAAATTCCAGAAGGAAGTAAAACTTCAAAAGGTAGAGCTATCCAAAATATTATTAATATTCCTAAAGATGACAAAGTCATGGCTTATATTAATACTAAAGATCTTAAAGATGAAGAATATATAAATTCTAATTATATAATGATGTGTACTAAAAAAGGTGTCGTTAAGAAAACATCTCTTGAAGCTTATTCTAGACCTAGAACAAATGGTATAAATGCAATTACTATTAAAGAAGGAGATCAATTACTTGAAGCAAAAATGACATCTGGTAATTCTCATATTATGATGGCAGTTAAATCTGGAAAAGCTATTCATTTTGAAGAGGAAAAAGTTCGTTCAATGGGAAGAACTGCTAGCGGAGTTAGAGGAATTAGATTAGGAAATGATAAAGATGAAGTTGTTGGAATGATTTGTGTAGAAGATATGGAATCATCTGTATTAGTTGTTGCTGAAAATGGTTACGGAAAGAGATCTGCCGTTGAAGATTATAGAATAACAAATAGAGGCGGTAAAGGTGTTAAAACAATTAATGTAACTGAAAAAACTGGAAATCTTATTTCACTTAAGAATGTAACAGATAATGATGATTTAATGGTAATCAATAAGTCAGGAATTACTATAAGAATAGGCGTTGATACATTAAGAGTTATGGGAAGAGCTACTCAAGGAGTTAAATTAATTAGATTAAGGGATGAAGATGCAATTGCTTCTGTAGCTAAAGTCTCTAAATGGGAAGAAAATTTAGATTCAGAAAATGATGATAATGTTGAAAATATTTTAGATAATAACGAATTGATATCAGATGATAAAATTGATGAGTCATCTGCTACTATTAGTGAAAATAATAATACTGAAACTAATAATGATAATGATGAAAAATCGGATGATGATAACGAAAAATCAGACGATAATGATGAAAACTCACCTCCAGAGTTATTCTAATTTATTGATTTGTAAATAGTTAAATTCATTTCTTATTATTGTTTTTAGATTATTATTTTTATGATATTTTTGTATTAACAATTAAACAATAATTATCATGCGTCTATTTCTTACTTATGTATTTGCAATTAACCTTATATGTTCATTTACTCATCTTAACGCTCAAGATGAAGAATTATATATTTTAGATAACATTGCTAGTTCCAATCCATTAGATATTTCTTATGAAAAATGGATTCTTCCTAATGGATTAACAGTTTTAATTCACGAAGATAACTCTGACCCGTTAGTTCAAGTTCATGTAACTTATCATGTTGGTTCTAACAGAGAAACAGCTGGTAAATCTGGATTTGCTCACTTTTTTGAACATATGATGTTTCAAGGTTCTGAAAATGTTGAAGACGAACGTCATTTTAAAATTATTAATGATGCAGGAGGAAATATGAATGGAAACACTTCATATGATAGAACTGTTTATTTTCAAACTATCCCTTCAAATTATCTAGAAACTGCTTTATGGTTAGAAGCAGATAGAATGGGTTTTTTACTAGATGCTGTTACTTTAGAAAAATTTGAAAATCAAAGAGATGCTGTAAAGAATGAAAAATACCAAAATCAGATAAGTCAGCAATATGGGATGATGGGAGAAGTTTTAGGTCAAACACTATATCCGCCATCACATCCTTATAATTGGCCTATTATTGGTTATGTTGATGATTTAGATAGAGCGACGATTGATGATTTAAAAAACTTTTTTTTAAGATGGTACGGTCCTAATAACGCTATTTTAACAATTGCTGGTGATGTTAAATCTTCCGATGTTTTACCTTTAGTTAATAAATACTTTGGTTCTATTCCCAGAGGAGCTGATGTTAAAAGACAAAAATCTAATGTTCCAAGACTTTCTTCTGATGTATATACTGGTTATACTGATAATGTATATCTACCATTAACTGAAATTGTTTTCCCTACTGTTCCCAATTACCACAAAGATGAAGCACCACTTGATATGCTAGCTTCTTTAATGGGAGATGGAAAAAAATCAATCTTTTACAAAAATTTTGTTAAATCTGAAAAAGCACTTCAAGCAAGGGTAAGTCATCCATGCAGAGAGATTTCAGGAGAATTTAAATTTACTGCGGTTACCTTTCCTGATTGGCAAGAAGATCAAGGGATTTACTTTAATAATATAGAATCTGATATAAGAAATACTATTGCTGAATGGGAAGAAAAAGGTTTTTCTGATGAAGATTTAGAAATGGTTAAAACTTCAATGATTACTCAAAGTGTTGATATGAAAACTTCAATTTCTTCAAAAGCTAGCATGATATCTTCATGGGAATGGCTTGGTAGAGGAAGATATAATATTTCTTCTGAAATAGAAAGATATAAAAATGTATCAAGAGAAGATATTATACGAGTTTTTAATAAATATATTAAAAACAGAAAAGCTGTTATTAATGTAGTTAGACCTAAAAGTCCTTTTGTTAAAGAATTAGATTCTATTGTTAGTGTTAATCCTAATACAAATCTCATACTTTCAGAAGATTCTAAGTACGAAAATTTAGTTTATAATAAAGCTGTTGATAATTTTGATAGATCTATAGAACCTACTCCTTCAGATCCAAAAACTCCAAAAATACCTCAGTATTTTAAAGAAGATTTTTCTAACGGTTTAAAAACTATTTTTTCTAAAACTGATGAAATTCCAAAAGTATACATAAGATTAAAAATTAATGGGGGAGCACTACTTGAAGATGATAAAAAAATTGGTGTTTCTGATCTTACTGCTCAAATGATGAATGAAAGTACTTTAAATCAATCTTCTGAGTCCATAAGTGTTGAATTACAAAAATTAGGAAGTACAATTAATTTTTCTTCTTCTTCTGATGTTACTACTATGTATATTGAATGTTTGAATGAAAATCTTCAAAAAACAATAGATCTTGCTAAGGAAAAACTTTTATCTCCAGGTTTTAACGAAGAAGATTTTAAAAGAATTAAAAAAACTAATATAGAGAGTCTTGAATCATCTAAGAAAAACCCTGCTTTTCTTGCTAATAAAGCTATGGGTAATGTTCTCTATGGTAATTCTGCTTATGGAAGATATGCTAATGAAAAAAGCATCAAAAAAATTAAATTAAAAGATATTAAAGAATTCTATAATAATTATTCTCCTAATATTAGTGAGTTAGTTGCAGTTGGAAATATTTCTAAAGATGAATTATTTTCTAAATTAGATTTTCTAAAAAAATGGGAAAATAAAAACATTATTATTCCTGAAACAACTGATTTCCCAGCAGATAATCAAACCCAAATTTATTTATTGGATAAAGAAGGTGCTTCTCAATCATATATTCTAATGGGGCATAAGTCTGATACATATGATGCTGACGGGGTGAATTTTAAATCTCAAATTATGAATAAAGCTTTAGGGGGAGGTGCAAGTGGTAGATTGTTTCTAAATTTAAGAGAAGACAAAGGCTATACTTATGGAGCTTATTCTTTTTTCCAGGGAGCTAAAAACACTGGGCTTTTTTGTATTCAGACTAGCGTAAAAACTGAAGTTACAGACAGTGCTTTAGCTGATATTTTTAATATTTTAGATAATTATACTAATACAGGTTTAACTAATGATGAGTTGATTTCTACAAAAAAGTCTTTTTTAAATTCTGCTTCATTAAAATATGAAACTCCTAATCAAAAATTAGGATTTTTAAATAGAATATTAACATATGATTTAGATCCATCATATATTAATAATCAAGCTGATATCTTAAATTCAATTACTCTAAATGAAATTAACTCTATAGCATCAGAAAAAATTAAACCAAAAGAGATGTCTATCGTTATTGTCGGTAATAAATATTTAATTAAAAAGAAATTGGATAACTTAACATCTACTAAAGATGGTAGTAAATTTAAATTTAAAATTAACGAACTCAAATATTAAAATGAAAAAAATATATTTATTCATATTTATAATTTCAATCGCTAATAGCGTATTTGCTCAAAAATTTAATGTTGTTAATGCATCTATAGCACTAAGGCAAGATAATCTTGTAGAGGCTAAGCAATACATAGATGAAGCCTTCTTAAATGAAGCTACTTCAAATGATCCAAAAATGTGGAACTATAGAGCGCCAATTTATTTACAAATCGCTTTAAAGCAACCAGAACTTGATGATAAAGCTGTTATTAAATCAACTATTGCGCATATTAAATGTTTGCAAATAGGTAAAAAAGATAAAATAATAGTTAAAAAATGGACCTCAAAAGAAGACATATTAGCTGGCTTAATGCAATGTGGATATAAATTATTTAATCTTGCTATAGATAAATATAATGCTGAAGAATATACGATTGCTATTGACCTTTATAATACAATTTTTGATATTATTCCTTTTGATGAAGAAGATCAATTAAAAAGAGGAAATATTACTAAAGAAACCATTTTATATAACTCATTTTTTGCTTCTAGTAAACTTAAAGATAATAAATTATCAAAAGAGCTTCTTCAAAAATTAATTGATATTAATTTTAATGAACCAGCTATATATATATATATGAGTGATCTTTATAAAGATGAAGATAATATAGATAAATCAATAGAATACCTGTCTTTAGGAAGAGAAATGTTTGAAGATAATCAGTCAATTATAAACACTGAGATTAACTTATATATTGAACTTGGAAGAACAATTGAATTAATTGCTAAATTAGGAGATGCTATTAATCTAGATCAAGAAAACCCTCTATTGTTTTTTAATCGAGGAACAATTTATGATCAAGAAGGTCAATTAGATAATGCTATTAAAGACTATAACAAAGCTATTGAACTTGACCCATCTTCATTTGGAAGTAATTATAACTTAGGGGCATTATATTTTAACAAAGCTGTTGAGCTTAATAACTTAGCTAATTCAACTAGTAATGATGTAAAGTATAAGAAAATTAAAAAAGAAGCTGATTTGTATTTCGATAAAGGCTTGCCTTTTTTAGAAGCAGCTTATCAATTAAATAGTAAAGATAAAAATACTTTATTATCTCTAAAACAACTTTATTATATGAAAGGTGATTATAAAAAGTCAGAGGATATTAAACGTCAAATTTCTTCACTTTAATTTTAAACATAAAAAATAAACAACATGACTAAAAAAATTTTATTATCTATTTTAATCTTTAGTATTAATTCTTCAGTAATTTTTGCTCAATACTCAAACTTTGGTAAAACTCAAAATAAAAATAAAGTAAAGAAAGAAGCTAAAAGTGCTGATCCATTAGATTTAAAAACAAAAGATTGTATTAAACATGAAGGGCTGTTTAATTTTTTTCAAAATAAAAAAAATGGAAAATCATTTCTAGAAATTGATTCTTCACATCTTGATCAAGAATACATTTATTTCAGCTATGTTGAAAATGGTGTAAGTGATGCAAGAATGAATAAAGGAACATATCGAGGTTCCAAAATTTTAAAAATTAGTAAATACTATAATAAAATTGATATTGAAATATTAAATACTAAGTTTTATTTTGATTCTATTAGTCCTTTGAATAAAGCATCTAATACTGGAGTTAATAGACCTATAATTATTTCTGAAGAAATTATTGTATCTAATACTGGAAAATCTAAATTTCTTATAAATGCAGATAATATATTTCTTAATGAATCATTTCAACAAATCAAATATGCATATCCTGGATCCTACAGAGGCTTTAAATTAGGAAATCTTAGTAAGTCTAAAACTAGATATAATAAGATTCGAAATTATCCTGAAAATACTGACATAGTAGTAAATTATTTTTACGAAAGTAAAACTCCATCCAGTAGAGGAGGAGAGGCAATTACAGATTCAAGAAATGTTTCTATTTTGGTACAACATAGTTTGATGAAAATGCCCGATGATAACTTTAAAACAAGAAAGGATGATTCGCGTGTTGGATACTTTACTACTCAGTCTAATGATATGACTAGCATTGATCAAGTAAATTATAGAGATTTTATTAATAGATGGAGACTGGAGAAAAAAAATCCTGAAATGGATATTTCTGAACCTGTCAAGCCAATAGTTTGGTGGATTGAAAACACTACACCTCTTGAATTTAGAGATATAATTAAAGAAGGTGTAGAAAGATGGAATATTGCTTTTAGAGAAGCAGGTTTTATTAATGCAGTACAAGTCAAAGTCCAACCTGATACAGCTGAATGGGATGCTGGAGATATTAGGTATAATGTCTTAAGATGGACTTCATCTCCTAAACCACCATGGGGAGGATATGGGCCTTCTTTTGTTAATCCACGAACAGGCGAAATACTTGGTGCAGATATTATGTTAGAATGGTCTTATATTACTAACAGAATTGTTGCTGATGAATTGTTTAATGAATCATCAATTTCCGATGATAATTGTTGTAGTGCTGGCAAGTTTCAGCAAATAGAAAAATCTTTTGGTTTAAATTACATTAAAAATATGAATCTTTCAGAAAACATGGAAGATGAACTGGTTAAACAATCGTTATACAGACTAGTACTTCATGAAGTAGGTCATACATTAGGATTAAATCATAATTTTAAAGGAAGTATATTATTAAGTACAGACGAATTAAATAATAAGGATATTGTAAATGAAAAAGGAGTAACATCATCAGTTATGGATTACCCTGCTATTAATATTAATAAAAACCCAAATGAACAAGCATTGTTTTTTGATGTAAAGCCAGGTTTTTATGATAGATGGGCTATTAAATACGGTTATTCATTTATTAATGAAAATGAAGATGAAGATTTAATCCTTTCTAATATTCTTTCAAAATCTACACAAAAAGAACACGCATTTGCTAATGATGCACTAGATATGAGATCTCCAGGTAAAGGTTCAGATCCAAATGCTATGATTTTTGATCTCTCTAGTAATCCAATGGATCATTCAGTAGATAAAATTAATATGATTTTTGATATCTTAAAAGATCTTAAAAAAAATTATACAGATGATAATGATACTTATGAAGAATTATATAGATCATATAGAACTTTATTATTTTCTTATTATCAAGCTTTAAACATTGTTACTAGACAAATAGGAGGTGTTAAAATTGATCTTTCTAATATAAATCAGAATTCTGAGATCAATCCATTTGTTTGTGTGGATAAATTAACACAAAAAAAGGCAATGAATATAATTGCTGAATATGGTTTTAGTAATAAAATTTTATTGCAAAAAGACTTATTTCCTTTTCTTCAAACTCAAAGAAGAGGCTTTAAGGTTCCAACAGATCCTTCAATTCATCAGAGAATTTTAACATATCAAAGCAGATTATTAGATCATTTATTACATCCTAAAGTTTTATTAAGAATGACAAATTCTAGTCTATATGGTAATAATTATGAATTACCTTATTATATGATTGATCTTCGTAATTCTATTTTTGAAAAAGATTTAAATTCTAATATTTCTACAATAAGACAAAATCTTCAAACAACTTATGTTAATAGATTATTAAAAGTACTAGATTCTAAGTCTAGATTTGATAATATTACTAAGAATTCAGCTTATTATAACCTTAACTGGCTAAAAACAAATTTAAATTTACAAGTTGGAGACCTTCAGACTAAACAACATAAACAATATTTATTATATCTTATAAGTTCTTTAGATAATAAATAGGGTATATAGCTCCTTTAGTAATTTAACATAATATTAATTATAAGACAATAGTATTGTTTCTTATAAAACTTTAATAAAGCTTGAAATGAAAAATTATAATGATTATGTTAAGCATTCTATAAAAATTACTGATGTTAATATGTCAATGTCTGTTCTTGGATGGGATCAAGAAACTAAAATGCCTAAAAATGGCAGTAAATTTAGAGCTCAACAGTTATCAACTTTAGCTGAAATATCTCATAATCTTTCAACAAATAAAGAATACGGTATTTTACTTAAGATCTTATCACAAGATATTACTTTGGATGAAAATCAATTAAGAAATGTAACTGTTTCTTTGAAAAAATTTAAACAATCTGAGAAATATACTACAGAATTTATAGTTAAACAATCTAAATTAATATCAATTGCATTCCAAAAATGGAGATTAGCAAAAGATAAAAATGATTTTGGAATATTTAAAGATTCTTTAGAAGATTTAGTAATTTTAAGAAGAAAAGAATGTGAAATCCTTGGCTATAAAGAGCATCCATATGATGCTTTGTTAAATCAATATGAACCTGGATTAACAACTAAAGAAGTTGAAAATATTTTTGAAAATGTTAAAAATAAACTTGTACCATTCATTAAAAATATTTCTAAGCAGAATCCTATAGATGATTCTTTTTATTATCAATATTTCAATAAAGACAAACAATGGGATTTTGGAATTAAATTATTAGATAAAATGGGTTATAATTTTGATTCTGGAAGGCAAGATATTTCAGCTCACCCCTTTTCTACGCATTTTTCACCTGATGATACTAGAGTAACTACTAGAATTGATGAAAATAATCTTTCTGAAATGATTTGGAGTTGTATTCATGAAGGCGGTCATGCTTTATATGAACAAGGTATTTTAAGTGATAATTATGGGTTACCTATTGGTGAAACACTTTCTTTAGGTATTCATGAATCACAATCTAGATTATGGGAAAATAATGTTGGAAGAAGTTTAGCTTATTGGAAGAATAATTTTCAAGATTTAAAATCAATTTTTCCAAACGAATTATCTAAAGTATCTACCCAGGATTTTTATAATGCTGCTAATAATGTTAAACCTTCATTAATTAGAACAAATGCTGATGAATTAACATATCATTTACATGTTTTAATAAGATTTGAAATAGAAAAGGCACTTATTGAGGGATCTATTGAAGTGAAAGATTTACCATCAATATGGAATCTAAAATATAAACAATATTTAGGTATTAATGTTCCTTCAGATTCTAAAGGGGTCTTGCAAGATATTCATTGGTCTCATGGGAGCTTTGGTTATTTCCCTACTTATACTGTAGGAAGTTTCTATGCAGCACAGTTTTATAATAAAGCACTTAGTGAAATGCCAGATCTTGAGAAAGATATAGAAAATGGTGTTTTTACGAATTTATTATCCTGGTTAAGAGAAAATATTCACATTCATGGAAAAAAATATGATGCTAAAGAACTATGTATTAAAATAACTGGCGAAGAATTAAATTTCCAGTATTTCATGGATTACGCTATAGAAAAATATAAAAAAATATATTCAATAAGCTAAAAATTTATTTTACCCCTCGCAACTACTGCAAGAAACTAAATTAGTAACCATTTCTTTGGACACACTTTGACTTCTTTGATAATAAAGGGTTTTAACTCCTAGCTTCCAAGCTTCAATTATTAAATTATTTACATCCTTCACAGGAAGATCAGCTGGTATATTTAGATTAAGACTTTGAGCCTGGTCAATATACTTTTGTCTTATTGAAGCTTGTTGTATAATTTCTAGTTGACTTATTTCTTTAAAAGTTTTAAATACATTTTTTTCTTTTTCAGATAATTCTTTAATATTATTGACACTACCACCGTTAAGCATGATACTTCTCCAAATTTCTTCATTATCTAGATCTTTTTCGGCAAGAAGCTTTTGAAGGTATTTGTTCTTTCTCATAAAGTTTCCTTTAGCAAGACCAGCTTTGTAATAGTTACTATACATAGGTTCAATTCCAGGTGAAGTTTGACCTAATATAGCTGATGATGAAGTAGTTGGGGCAATAGCCATTAAAGTTGTATTTCTTCTTCCATATCCTTCTAATACCTCTGGTTCGCCATATATTCTAGCTAATTCCTTTGTCGCTTTTTCTGATTTTTCATGTATATCTTTAAATATAGTTGTTGTAAGCTGTTTTGACTCCATTCCTTCAAATGGGATCATATTTCTTTGTAAATAAGAATGCCACCCTAATACTCCAAGACCAAGAGCTCTGTGTCTTTTTGCGAATCTATTTGCGTTTTCTAAGTAATAATTCCCTTCAGTTTTTTTTATAAATTCTTCAAGAACAGCATCTAAAAAATAAACTGCTAGTTTAACAGTTTCTGTATCTTTCCATTCATCGTACATTTCAAGATTTAGTGATGAAAGACAGCAGATAAAAGACTCATCTTTACTAGAGGGCAATGCTATTTCTGAACATAAATTACTAGCATTAATCATCATGTTCTTATCTTTATAAACTTGAGGTTTATTTCTATTAACATTATCTGTAAAGAAAATATATGGAAGTCCTTTTTGTTGACGGTTTTCTAGAACTTTTGCCCACGTTTTTCTCTTATCCATATCTCCCTCAATCATCTCATTTAGCCAATAGTCAGGAACACAAACTGCATAAAATAGATTTTGTATTGGGTTTCCAATACTTTTTATTTTCATAAACTCTTCTATATCTGGATGATCGATATCTAAATAAGCTGCAAATGCTCCCCTTCTAACACCCCCTTGAGATATTGTGTCCATAGTTGTGTCAAAAAGCTTCATAAAACTAACCGCTCCACTACTCTTTCCATTATCTTTTACTGCGCTACCCCTTTCTCTCATAGCTCCAAAATAACCTGAAGTTCCTCCGCCAATTTTTGTTTGCATTATTACTTCACCAAGTTTGTGAGTAATGTCTTCAATCCTATCTGGAACATGAACATTAAAGCATGAAATAGGCAAGCCTCTTTCTGTACCCATATTTGCCCATATTGGGGAACTCAAACTCATCCACCCTCTTTCTACCATCTCTTTAAAAGCTTCTTTTAATTCGGGTCTAAATAAATTTTTTGCTGCTGCTGTACAAATTCTATCAATTGCTCCCTCTGTAGATTCACCTTGAAGTAAATAACCTCTATTTAAAATTTGCTCACTTTCTGAGTTTTTCCACCAATATCTTTCCATCATTATGAATGTCTTTAATTATTAAAATAAATCTAAAGCTGTAATGCTTTTGTCATGTTTTGTATATTCAACAGGACGTTTAGCAAAAAAGTCATCCATACTATTTGAGAATACTTCATTTTCAAACCATGCTAATGGCTCGTAATCTTCATAAGGAACATTAAATACTTTATCAATTCCAATTTGAATTAAACTTTCATCTGCTCGATATTTCATGAAATTAAGTAGGTCTTTTTTTGTAACAAATTCTAAATCTCCTTTTTCAAAAATCCAATCTAACAGTTTACTTTCTATATCAATAGATTCTTTTACAACTTTCTTAATTTTTGCTAAGTTCTTTTCATTAAAAAATTCAGGATATTCTTCTTTAATTTTATTAATTATATACATTCCTGCATTTGCATGTAATTGCTCGTCGATTGAAGTCCATGCAATAATATTACTAACATTTTTCATATGCCCTTTAAATCTTGTAAAAGAAAGAATGATAGCAAATTGACTAAATAAAGAAACATTTTCTATTAAAATAGAGAACAGGATTAAAGAGGTGACATATTCTTCTTTATCTTGTGATTTTGAATTTGATAAGGCTGCTGATAAATAATCAACTCTTTCTTTGATAACAGGAATATTAATTAAATCTTCAAATTCATCGTTATATCCCAAAACTTCTAGTAATCTTGAGTAGGCCTCAGAATGTCTGAATTCACATTCAGCAAATGTACTTCCTAGACCATTAAATTCTGGTTTTGGTAAATGCGTGTATAGATCTCCCCAAAATGTTTTGACATTGACCTCAATTTGAGCAATTGCTAAAAGAGCATTTTTTACAGCATTTTGTTCTACTTCATTAAGGTGCGATAAAAAGTCTTGTGTATCTGCAGTAAAATCTACTTCTGAGTGTACCCAGAATGATTTATTGATTGCATCAGTGAAATCCGTAACTTCTGGATATTCAAAAGGTTTGTAATTTCTTCGGTAGTCAAATATACCCATGTTTGTAAGTGTTTAAATAATTAATATTAATGAGTGTTTACTCAAAACAATACTTATTAAAAGTTGTTTTTATAATATTTACATTACACAAAGGATATAATTATGAATAACAATTATAAAGTGTATGTTTTAGTGTTTATAAAACAAATTTTAAATAAATCTAATTAAAGATTTCTATGATTTTGAATAAAGAACTACCACAAATATAAGACCTTATATTTTCGATTAAAAAGACTTCTAACAATTAAAACATGTTATTTATTAACATTTAAAAACACCTTGAATTTAGTGTGATTTTAACCTAATAATGAGTATAAAAAAATTGAGTTATTAAAAAAATAATTGTTAATCATTTAACTCAAACCATCTTTCTTCTTTATCATTTATTTGATTAATAACAACTCCTAGCCTATTACTTTTTGTAATGATCTCATCTACATCGATATCATTATTTGTTATTTCTATTTCCAAGGATTTTTTTTCCTTTTCTAGAGAAGAAATTTGTTTTTCTAACTCTTCTAGCTCAAATTTTATTTTATAAGATACTTTTTCTGTTCTTTGATTATTTTTAGTATTTATTTTATCTTCGTGCTGTATTTTTTTAAATTCAGTTTTTTTATCTTTTTGATTCTGTCGATATTCTGAGTATGATGAGTAGTAATCTTTTATAATTCCCTGACCTTCAAACACAAACAAATGATCTACTAATTTGTCCATGAAAAATCTATCATGAGATACAACAATTAAACAGCCCATATAATCCGATAAAAATTCCTCTAATTTACTTAGTGTTAATAAATCTAAATCATTTGTTGGTTCGTCAAGAATCAAAAAATTAGGGTTTTTCATTAATACTTTTAATAAGTGCAATCTTCTTTTTTCTCCACCACTAAGCTTTTTAACATATGTGTTTTGAATATTTCTGTCAAATAAAAAGTGTTCTAATAATTGTGAAGCACTTATCTTCTTTCCATCAGACATTACTATAAAATCAGCAATATTTTTTAAAGAATCAATTACTCTAATATCATCATCATATAAAAGCCCTTCCTGAGTGAAATAACCATACACTATTGTTTCACCAATATTAATTTTACCACTATCAATATTAATTTTTTGAGTAAGTATATTTAAAAAAGTACTTTTCCCTATACCATTACCACCAATAATTCCAATTCTTTCTCCCTTTTTAAAAACATAATTAAATCGATCAATTATTAAGTTATCATTAAACTTTTTTGTGATGTTAATTAATTCTAAAACTTTCCCTCCGATCCGATTCATTTTTAAATCAATTTTCAAATCTTCTTTAATAATTTTAGTATTTGCTTTGTCTTTAATTTTATGAAAATTTGTTATTCTTGATTTAGATTTAGTTGTCCTGGCTTTTGGAGATCTTCTTAACCAATCTAACTCCTTTTTCATTAATTTTTTAGCTTTCTGAACTTCTGTAGTTAAGTTTGTTTGTCTTTCTAATCTTTTTTCTAAGAAATAGTTGTAGTTGCCGTAATGGTGGTAAATGTTTCTATCTTCTAATTCCAGAATATGATTTGTTACTCTTTCTAGAAAATATCTATCATGCGTTATCATAAGGATAGTAATATTCTGCTTCTGTAAATATTTTTCTAGCCATTCAATCATTGGAACATCCAAATGGTTTGTTGGTTCATCAAGAAATATTATATCTGACTCTTCCATTAAAATAGATACCAATGACAATCGTTTTTTTTGTCCTCCAGATAAATCCGAAATCTTTTGATTTAAATTGTTGAGACTAAATCGTTCAAGCATTGATTGATACCTTTCTGCGTAATCCCATACTTTTAAACTATCCATTTCTAAAGCAGTTTTTTCAAGTACTTGTAGATTTGTTGTGTTTGGATTATTTGCATTTATTTCTAATGCTGCTGTGTAATTCTTATTTATCTTATTTAAATGATTTTTTGGATCATTAATTAAATCTAATATTGTTAAGAAATCATTAAAATTTGGATCTTGTTCTAAATATGAATATCTACATCCATTCCTGTAAGTGACTTTTCCTGAATCAGCATAATCAAGGTCACATAGAATCTTTAAAAGTGTAGATTTTCCAACACCATTATTAGCTATTAATCCAAATTTATCTCCTTTTGACAAACCAAAACTTATATCTTCAAATAGAGTTTTTTCTCCATAGCTTTTAGTTAATTTTTCTACTGATAAAAGATTCATATATTAATTATTTCCTGCTAAAAATCCAGTTGTCCAAGCAGCTTGAAAATTAAAGCCTCCAGTAATAGCGTCAATATTTAATACTTCACCTGCAAAGTAAATATTTGAGTGAAGTTTACTCTCCATATTTTGCATATTTATATTTTTTAAATTAATACCACCACAAGTTACAAATTCTTCTTTAAAAGTTGTTTTGCCTTTAATTTTATATTCATCATTTACTAAAGTATTTATTAGTTTATTTAATTGCTTATTTTTTATATCTAACCATTTTTGAGTGTCTGTAATTTTATTCTTGTCTAAAAAATATTTCCATAATCTTTTAGGTAATTTAAATGGATTATTTAGCTCTACTAAAGAATTGCTTTTTTTTAGATTAATTAATTTATTTCTTATAATTTCCTCATTTTCATTAAGCCAATTTATATGAATAGAAAAATCATAATTATTTTCTGATAATAAATTTGCTCCATAAGCAGATAGCTTTAGAATTGCTGGTCCACTAAACCCCCAATGAGTTATTAATATCGGCCCTGTTTGTTTTAATTTTTCCCCTTGTATAGTACATGTTGCATTCTCAACAGATATACCCATTAAAGATTTTATAACATCATCTGTAATGTTAAATGTAAACAATGAAGGGACAGGCGGAATAATATCATATCCAAGTGATTTAAATATATCAAATCCTTTTTCTCTTGCAAAACCTCCAGTTGCTATTATTAATTTATGACATTCAATATTTTCATTATTAACAGATAATAGTGACATATTGTTTTTGTATTCTATTTTTTCAACTTTACTAGACATACAAATTGTAATATTTAGTTTTCTGGCGTTATCTATTAAGCAATTAGCAATTGTGGAAGATTTATTACTAACAGGAAACATTCTATTATCATTTTCAATTTTAAGCTCTACTCCCCTGCTTTTAAACCACTTAATAGTTTCAATAACACCAAACAAGGTGAAGGGTCTTTTGAGCTCTTTAGAGCCTCTTGGGTAAGCTTTTAATAAATTAGAAACACTTTGGCAATTATGAGTAACATTACACCTACCACCACCAGAAACTAATACTTTAGATAAAACTTTAGAGCTTTTTTCATAAATAGTAACATTTGAGCTAGGATTTCTTTCCTTAGTGGTAATTGCAGCCATAAAACCAGCTGCTCCTCCTCCAATTATTGCTATGTTCATATTATAATTTTTAATAATATAAAGATAGAATTAAAATTAATTAATTTTCCTCATTCTTAAGCTTGCTGGAGTAACTTCAAGATATTCATCAACTTGTATATACTCCATGCTTTCTTCTAAAGAAAAGTCAATTTTTGGAGCAATTATTATTGCAGCATCAGATCCAGATTTACGCATATTTGTTAATTGCTTTCCTTTAATAACATTAATATCTAAATCATTATCTCGATTATTTTCTCCAATTACTTGTCCTTTATAGATATCAGCACCAGGAGAAATAAAGAACCTTCCTCTATCTTGTAACTTTCCTATAGAAAAAGCTGTAGAACTTCCTGCTTCCATAGAAATTAATGAGCCTTTCATTCTTTCAGCTATTTCACCTTTATATATTCCATATTCTCTAAATCTATGGGTCATAATTGCATTTCCAGCAGTAGCAGTTAAAATATTATTTCTTAAGCCTATTAATCCTCTTGATGGAATGTCAAACTCCAGATGTTGTAGATCTCCTTTTGGTTCCATAACTAGCATATCCCCTTTTCTTTGGGTCACTAATTCAATTGCTTTACCTGAGAAATCTGCAGGAACATCAATAACAAGAGTTTCCATAGGTTCACATTTTTTCCCATCTATTTCTTTGAAAATAACTTGAGGTTTTCCAACCTGCATTTCAAAACCTTCTCTTCTCATAGTTTCAATTAACACAGATAAATGAAGTATCCCTCTACCAAAAACATTAAATTTATCTTCTGAGATACCATCTTCAACTCTTAAAGCTAAATTTTTCTCTAATTCTTTATATAATCGATCTCTTAAATGTCTAGAAGTACAATATTTCCCTTCCTTGCCAAAAAATGGAGAATTATTTATAGTGAATAACATACTCATTGTTGGTTCATCTATAGATATTCTAGGTAATTCTTCTGGGTTTTCTAAATCCGCTAATGTATCACCAATTTCAAAATCATCGATTCCAACCATTGAGCAGATATCTCCAGCTCTAGCAGTTTTAACTTGAACTTTCCCCATTCCTTCAAAAACATGAAGTTCTTTTATTCTAACTTTTTTTCTGATTCCGTCAGCTTTACAAAGAATATAATCTTTTCCTTCAATTAAATCTCCTCTAAATATTCTACCAATAGCTATTCTCCCTACAAATTTTGAATAATCTAAAGATGTAATTTGCATTTGAGGAGTTCCTTCTTTATATGGAGCCTCAGGTATTTCTTTGATAACAGCATCTAATAATGGTAATATGTTATCTGTTTTATCTTTCCAATCTAGACTCATCCATCCTTCTTTTGAAGAGCCAAAAATAGTAACAAAATCTAATTGGTCTTCAGTAGCATCCAGGTTAAACATAAGGTCAAATATAGAGTCTTGAACTAGTTCTGGAGTACAATTTTGTTTATCAACTTTATTTACAACAACAATTGGTTTAAGTCCCAATTCAATTGCCTTACCTAATACAAATCGAGTCTGAGGCATAGCGCCTTCAAAAGCATCAACTAATAATAAAACACCATCTGCCATTTTTAAAACTCTTTCTACTTCACCGCCAAAATCAGCATGACCAGGAGTGTCAATAACGTTAATTTTAACATTATTATATGTTACAGATACATTCTTAGAAAGTATTGTTATACCTCTTTCTCTTTCTAAGTCATTATTATCTAATAAAAGTTCTGTTCTTTCTTTTCTATCATCTAGGACTTTGCATTGATCAATAATCTTATCAACTAAAGTAGTTTTTCCGTGATCGACATGGGCAATTATTGCTATGTTTCTAATTGATTGCATTATTGTATTTTTTTGCGTGCAAACATAATCTAATTAATTAATTAAAAACTATTAAAAAAGAAAGACTGCTATTAAGCAGTCTTTCTCTTAAATATCTATAGATTTTTTTATTTTACATCCATTAATTCAACATCAAAAATCAGAGTTGCGTTTGGTGGAATAACTCCTCCAGCCCCTTTATCTCCATAAGCTAATGATGGGGGAATAATAAAAGTTGCTTTTCCACCAACTTTTAATAAGGCAATACCTTCATCCCAACCTGGAATTACTCTCCCTTGTCCAAGTGGAAACTCTATTGGTTCATTTCTATCGTATGATGAGTCAAATTTTGTTCCATCTACTAGTTTACCTGTATAATGAACAGAAACAGTTTTGCCTGATTGTGCTTGAACACCATCACCAACTTTCAGCATTACATAAGCTAGTCCTGATTCTGTAACCTTAGCATCCTTTTTTAGATCATTAATTAATGCTTCGGATTTTGCTTTATTTCTTTTATCCACTAATTTAGTTTCTTCCAACGCGCTATTAAAAATAAGCTCTGCATTAAAAGATTTTGCTTTAGCCCCTTGTCTAATTATTGTTACAGATTCAATGATATCCCCTTGTTCGATTAAATTTACAATATCCATTCCTTCAATAACATTACCAAAAACTGAATGTTTACCATCTAGCCAAGGAGTTTCTTTATGAGTTATGAAAAATTGTGACCCATTAGTTGTTGGTCCTGAGTTTGCCATTGATAAAACTCCTCCTTTTGAATGATTCAAAGAAGGGTGAAATTCATCAGGGAATTTATAACCAGGATCGCCCGAGCCATTTCCATCAGGACATCCTCCTTGAATCATAAAGTCAGCAATAACTCTATGAAAATTTAAACCATCATAATAAGGTACACCTTTGTCTTTTTTGTTATTTGATATTGAGCCTTCAGTCAAGCCAACAAAATTTGCTACAGTTAAAGGAGTCTTTTCAAATTCTAGTTGTAATAAGATATCTCCTTTTGTTGTTTTAAATTTTGCATACATTCCATCTTCCATAGTATTATTGTTTATTGTATTAATATTAGTGCTAAAAATTAAAGCTAGCGTTAAAAAAATTGTGTTCATTTTATTTATTTTAGTTATTTAAAATTTTGTCTTTAAAAATATTTTCTAATTTTATAATTGTCTCATCTACAGATATATAAGATATTCCACCTGCAGCATTAGTATGGCCTCCCCCATTAAAGTATTTATTAGCAATTATATTAACTTTTATAGATCCTTTAGATCTTAAAGATAATTTAACAACATCTCCTCTTTCAACTACCAAAACTGCGATATTAATATCTTTAATTGCTAAAGCATAATTAACAATCCCTTCAGTATCACCCTTTTTAAAATTATATTTTTCTAATTCAGTATTTGTTAACGAAATAATTGCTGCATTATTTTTTGGATAGAGTAATAATTTATCATTTATACAATATCCTAATAACTTCATCCTATCTGCTGATGAATTATCATAAATTAAATCATGAATATTTGAACTGTTTATTCCACAATCAATTAAATTTGCTACAATATTATGTGTTTTGGCAGTTGTAGAATTATATTTAAAAGAGCCAGTGTCAGTCATTATACCAACATATAAACATTCTGCAATTTCCTTTGTAATATAAGTATCAAAATTCATAAGGTCTAGAATTTCATATAACAATTGACATGTAGAAGATGATAAAGGATCAGAAAAAATTAACTCTGCAATTTCTAAATCTGGGTCTTGATGGTGATCAATCAATATCTTAAAGGCATTAGATTGATCTACATATTTAGCATATTTATCTATTCTCTTTATATCGTTAAAATCAAGCATAAAAATAAGTTCAGCATTTTTAGTAATTTCTATTGCTTTAATTTCATTACTCTCGAATTCAACAACATCATTATTTCCTGGCATCCAATTTAAAAATGATGCATAATCATTTGGAGTTATAACAGTTACTTTATGATTTAATGAAATAAGTAAATTATATAAGGCTAAAGAAGAACCCATAGCATCACCATCTGGCCCTCTGTGAGTAGTAATTACTATTTCTTTAGAAGTATTAAGTAATTCTTTAAGTTTATTTGCTTTATTTAACATGAATTGCAAAAATAAGAATAAAAATAAACCTCAGTTTACAATAATTTCTAATTTTGCATAAATTTTTAAAAAAATATATAATGAGTAATCTAACTTTTACAATGATTAAACCAGAAGCTGGTTGAGGCTGGTAATTCTGGGGCAATATTAAATAGAATTGAAAATGCTGGTTTTAGAATAGTTGCTATTAAAAAAGTTCACCTTTCGTCAGATAAAGCAGGAACTTTTTACGAAGTTCATAAAGAAAGACCATTTTATAGCGAATTAGTTAATTATATGAGTGGTGGACCAATAATTGCAGCCATTTTAGAAAAGGATAATGCTGTTTTAGATTTTAGAACTCTTATAGGAGCAACCAATCCTTCTGATGCTTTGCCTGGAACAATTAGAGCAGACTTTGCTGAGAGTTTAGCTAAAAATGCAGTACATGGATCAGATTCTGATGAAAATGCTAATATTGAAGCTAATTTCCATTTTACGAAAGAAGAAAGGTTTTAATTATTATTTTAAAATAATATCTAATAATACTGTTTTGCCTAAGGTTTTATTTATTTCGCTAATTATTTTATTTTTCTGATAACTTAATTCATTTCTTACTGTGGATGATTTTATTTTTACAAATAGCTTCTTGTTATAGACGTTAGTTTCTGTAATATACTTTTGTATGTTTTTCCCAACTAATTCATCAAATGTTTCTATAGCTTTTATATTATCAAGTTTATCGGCTATTTTAGGATTAGAAATAATTTTATTTAATAGTGTTGCAAGAATATTTGTATTTGAATTTGCTCTTCTCATTAATCTATTGAAATTATTTTAAACTCTACTCCTGTTGATTCAATGATTTCTTTACATCTGTCTTTGTGTGTGTCTGTTATAAAGACTTGCCCAAAGAAACCATCTTTTGTAAAAGAAACTAATTGTTTTACTCTAGTGTCATCAAGTTTATCAAAAATATCATCTAGCAAGATGATTGGTTTATAGCCTATCTTGTCACTTATAAAATCAAATTGTGCTAACTTAAGAGCAATCAAGAATGATTTTTGTTGTCCCTGGGAGCCAATTTTTTTTATTGGATAACCATTCATGTTAAATAAAATATCGTCTTTGTGAATGCCTGTTGATGTATGGTGTGATAATCTATCTTTTGTTAATGAATTATTAAGTAAGGATTCAAATTTATCCTCATTTAGTTGTGATTTATATGAAATGCTAACTTGTTCGTTCCCACCTGATATTATAGAATAATATTTAGTAAATACTTGAGATAATTTATTAATAAAGGATTTTCTTTCATTATATATGATATTTCCATATTTAACTAATTCTGAATCATATCTTTCTAATGTTATTTCATCAAAATAATTTCTATCAAAGAATTGTTTAAGTAAAAAATTTCTTTGTTTTAAAATTTTATTATAATTAATTAAGTTTTGAATATAACTTTTTTGATACTGACTTATACTACTGTCAATATATTTTCTACGAATTTCAGAACCTTCTAAAATTAGATTTGTGTCGGTTGGAGATATAATAATAATAGGATACTCACCTATATGCTCAGAGAATTTCTTGTATTTTTTACTGTTTTTCTTTAAAATCTTACCAGAAGAATTATTATAATTACATTGAATCTCGTCCGAATTATTATTCTTTGAGAAGTTCCCTTTAATCATGAAGAACTCATTATCAAATTGTACATTTTGAGAATCTTGATAATTAAAATAACTTTTAGTTAATGATAAATAATGAATTGCATCTAAAATATTGGTTTTACCTACTCCATTATTTCCTACAAAGCAATTAATCTTATCACTGAAAATAAAATTACTCTCAGAATGGTTTTTGAATTGAAATAATGTTAGCTCTTTTAAATACAAAATTGAATAATTGTTCTTCTTTATCTTATTAAAATATAAACATTTCTAAATGGCAAGGATATAATTTTTAAAAAACTTATATTTGCCCTCCAAAAATAAGATTAAATGGCTAAAAAAAGTAATAAAACAGACGATCAATTTGCACAAGTTGAAAATGCATTATCAAAAACGGAGCAATATATCGAAGACAATCAGAATAAATTAATGAAAATTGTTGCTGCAGTAGTAGCAGTAATTGCTTTATTTATTGCTTATCAAAGCTTATACTTAGAGCCTCAAGCTGTAGAAGCTCAAAGTGAAATGTTTAATGCTGAGATTTATTTTGAAAAAGATTCTTTTAACCTCGCTTTAAATGGAGATGGTCAATATCTTGGTTTTATAGATATTGCTGATCAATATTCTTCTACAAAACAAGGTAAATTAGCTAACTACTATGCAGGTCTTTCTTATTTATATCTAAAAGATTATGATAATGCAATAGATTACTTAAATGATTTTAAATCGGATGATATCATACTATCCTCTTTAGCTCTTGGGTCTATTGGTGATGCTTATTTGGAATTAGATGATAAGGATAAAGCTTTATCATACTATAAGAAAGCTGCTAATAATGATGAA
>CESJ01001856.1_pt1 | contig 62391 bp, 50 predicted proteins | sample 356311 | NCBI WGS metagenome assembly CESJ01 (sample SAMEA2621487, study PRJEB7988) | marine metagenome | biome: marine biome (ENVO:00000447); feature: surface water layer (ENVO:00002042); material: "saline water (ENVO:00002010), including plankton (ENVO:xxxxxxxx)" | depth 5 m
CAAGAAGTTTCTACCTTACCTACTAACTCTTTTCTTTTTTATATTAGTAAATAACCTTTTAGGTCTTCTTCCGGGGGCTGCAAATGTTACAGGAAATATTTCTGTTACTCTGGTGTTATCTTTTATTACGCTTTTAGTGACCAACTTTTCAGCTAACAAATCATATTGGGGCCATATATTTAAACCCCCTGGTGTGCCGTTAGCGCTAATGCCTATTATGATTCCAATTGAATTGGTAGGTGTTTTTACAAAACCTTTTGCCTTAATGATTAGACTTTTTGCCAATATTTCTGCAGGACATATTATTATTTTAAGTTTAATTTCATTAATTTTTATGGCACAAAGTGGATTAGGAACTGCTGGAGCTTTTGGGCTTTCTCCAGTGTCTGTTTTATTTGTTTTATTCATGTATTTTATTGAGATCTTAGTTGCTTTTTTACAAGCATATATTTTTACACTATTAACTTCTTTATTTATTGGATTAGCAACAACAGAAGCTCATTAAAATTATTAATAACTTAAATTATTTAAACATGGAAATTACAGGAATAGCAGCAATAGGAGCAGGACTTTCTGCTGTTGGAGCAGGTATTGGTATTGGTAAAATTGGAGCAGCAGCTCTTGAGTCAATGGCAAGACAACCTGAGCATTCAGGAATGATACAAACAAACATGATTATTGCAGCTGCTTTGATTGAAGGGGTTGCTTTATTTGGTGTAGTGGTTGCTTTATTACAAGGATAAAACAACTTTTTTAACTTTTAAAAATTTTAAACTTCTGTAGCGGTTGGCTACAGAAGTTTATTTAAAAAACAACAATATGGATCCAATGTCGCTTGTCACCCCCGCAGTAGGATTAATGTTCTGGACTTGCATTATTTTTATTCTGCTTATTTTAATTTTGAAAAAATTTGCTTGGAAGCCTATTCTTTTAGCTGTTGATAAGCGTAATGAAAGTATTACTAATTCTTTGCTAGCAGCAGAAAAAGCTCGCGACGAGATTGCTGAACTATCAGCGAATAACGAACAGATAATCACTCAAGCAAAAAATGATAGAGATTCTTTACTAAAAGAAGCTAGAGAAATGAAAAATAAAATAATTTCTGAAGCAAAAGACATTGCTAGTATTGAGGCTGATAAAATTATTTCTACTGCTAAAATTCAAATATCAAACGAAAAAATGAAAGCACTTACTGAATTAAAAAATCAGGTTGCAGTTCTTTCAATTGAAATGGCTGAAAAAGTGATTTCTTCTGAACTTTCAAATCCTTCTAAACATAAAGAATTAATTAATCAAGCCCTAAAAGAAAATATATAACTAATGAGAAAATCAAAGGTTACTTTAAGGTATGCTAAATCTATTCTCTCCTTGTCTAAGGAGATGAATAAAATTGAGGACGTATATTCTGATATGTTGTATATAAAAAACTTATGTTCTCAATCTAAAGAGTTTTCCTTATTGTTAAAAAGTCCAATTGTTAAAACAGATTTAAAATTAAAAATATTTGAAGAAATATTTTCTGATAAAATTTCGCAATTATCAATGGCCTTTATTTCTTTGGTTACAAAAAAAAGAAGAGAGTCACTTCTTTTTAATATCTCTTCTGATATTTTAACTTTATATAAAGAAGAGAAAAACATAACACAAGCAACAATTACAACCGCAATTGCTCTTGATAAAGATCTTAAGAGTGATGTTATACAATTTATAAAAGCTCACGCTACTCAAAATGTTGAGCTTAACGAAGTAATTAATGAAAAAATTATTGGAGGAGCTATTATATCAATAGGTGATAAGCAGCTTGATGCTAGTGTTTCTACAAAAATTAAAAATTTAAAACAAACTTTTAACAAAAACCTGTATTTACAGGATTTTTAAAAATAAATATTATGGCAGATGTAAAACCAGCTGAGGTATCAGCAATATTAAGACAGCAATTATCAGGCTTTAAATCAGAAGCAGAACTTGAGGAGGTAGGTACTGTTTTGCAAGTTGGGGATGGAATTGCAAGAATTTATGGCTTAACTAATGCGCAATCCGGTGAGCTCATAGAATTTGAAAATGGCCTTCAGGCAATTGTTCTTAATCTTGAGGAAGATAATGTTGGAGCTGTTCTTCTTGGTCCTTCTAAAGGAATTAAAGAAGGAGATACTGTCAAAAGAACAAATAAAATTGCCTCTGTAAATGTTGGGGAAGGTATGCTGGGTCGAGTTGTCGACGGTGTTGGTATCCCAATTGATGGTAAGGGTCCAATCAAAGGTGAAACTTTTGAAATGCCCGTAGAAAGAAAAGCACCTGGAGTTATTTATAGACAACCTGTAACTGAGCCTTTACAAACTGGAATTAAAGCTGTAGACGCTATGATTCCTATTGGAAGAGGTCAAAGAGAGCTAATAATTGGTGACCGTCAAACTGGAAAAACAGCTGTTGTTATAGATACAATTATTAATCAAAAAGAATTCTACGATAAAGGTGAACCTGTTTTTTGTATTTACGTTGCGATAGGTCAGAAATCATCTACAATTGCATCTTTAGCTAAAACACTTGAAGATGCTGGTGCACTAGACTATACCGTTATCGTTTCTGCGAATGCAGCTGATCCTGCTCCTTTACAGTTTTACGCACCTTTAGTTGGAGCTGCTATTGGAGAGTATTTTAGAGATACAGGAAGACCAGCTCTAATAGTTTTCGATGATTTATCTAAGCAAGCTGTTGCTTATAGAGAGGTTTCTTTATTATTAAGAAGGCCTCCCGGAAGAGAGGCTTACCCTGGAGATGTGTTTTATTTACATTCAAGATTACTTGAAAGAGCAGCTAAAATAATTAATGATGATAAAATTGCTGCTCAAATGAATGATTTACCAGATTGTTTACAAGGAAAAGTTAAAGGGGGTGGTTCGCTTACTGCTCTTCCTATTATTGAAACTCAAGCAGGAGATGTTTCTGCATACATTCCAACAAATGTTATATCAATTACTGATGGTCAAATTTTTCTTGAATCAAATCTATTTTTATCTGGAGTTAGACCTGCAATTAACGTTGGGATTTCAGTTTCAAGAGTTGGAGGTTCTGCACAAATTAAGTCTATGAAGAAAATTTCAGGAACACTTAAACTTGATCAAGCTCAATATAGAGAGCTCGAAGCATTTGCTAAGTTTGGTTCTGATTTAGACGCTGCAACAAGCGCGGTAATTGAGAAAGGAAAAAGAAATGTTGAAATTTTAAAACAAGGTCAATATTCTCCTTTAAGAGTTGAAGAACAAGCTGCTATTATATTTTGTGGTACAAATGGTTTGTTAATGGATGTTCCTGTTAATAAAATTAAAACTTTTGAGGCTGAATATATTTCGTATTTACATAATAAGCATCAGAATGTTTTAGATGATTTAGCTAATGGTAAATTGACAGATGAGATTACATCAATATTAAAAAAAGTTGCAGCAGATTTATCAACTAAATATGCTGCTTAAAAAATAGTTATGGCTAATTTAAAAGAAATAAAATCTAGAATTACCTCAATTGGATCTACCATGCAGATTACTTCTGCAATGAAAATGGTTTCTGCAGCTAAACTAAAAAGAGCTCAAGATGCTATTACTCAAATGAGACCTTATGCTAACAAATTAACAGAACTACTTGTTAATTTATCTTCTAGCCTTGATTCTTCAGATCAAGGGGGTTTTTCAGAAAAGAGAGAGATTAAAAAGGTTTTGATTGTAACCGTAACTTCAAATAGAGGATTATGTGGAGGTTTTAATGCTAATGTTATTAAAAAAGCATCTAGTCTATCTCAAAATAAATTTAAAGATTGTAAGGTCCACTTTTTATCTATTGGAAAAAAATCAACGGATTTTTTTAGAAAAAATGATTTTAATTTGATTAGTTCTCATGATGATGTTTTCACAAATTTAAATTATGAATCTATTTCAGAAATAGCTATTAATATTATGGATTATTTCAATAGCGGAGAATTTGATAAAGTTATATTAGTATACAATCAGTTTAAAAATGCTGCTACTCAGATTGTTATGAATGAAAACTATTTGCCTGTAGAAAATACTGAAGGTTCAGAAAGCTCTATTGGAGATTATATTTTTGAACCGGGTAAAGAAGAAATTGTTAGTGAATTAATTCCCAAATCACTTAAAACACAGCTTTTTAAAGCAGTTTTAGACTCTCATGCATCTGAACATGGCGCAAGGATGACGGCGATGCATAAGGCTACAGATAATGCTGGAGATTTAAAAAAGGAACTAACCCTAACTTATAATAAAGCTCGTCAAGCTGCCATTACCGCTGAAATTTTAGAGATAGTAGGTGGAGCTGAAGCGCTTAACGGTTAATCCTTATTTCAAGACACCTCATTCTTTTAAGATTTAAAGTTACTTATTAAGTCAAATATTTCTATTCTTCTATATTTGTAAAAAAGATATAACATGAATTTTGAAAATATTTTATACGAAGTAAAAGAAGGTATCTGCTATTTAACTATTAATAGACCTAAACAATTAAACGCCTTAAATATTAAGACTATTTCTGAGCTTAAAGAAGCCGTTACTTTAATTGAAAAGAACAGTGATGTAAAATGTATCATTATCACTGGCTCTGATAATAAAGCTTTTATCGCTGGAGCTGATATAAAAGAGTTTTCAAATTATAAATCTAAAATGGCTGAGGATATGTCTAAAAATGGTCATCAGTTATTTGACTTTATTGAAGAATCAAAAAAACCTTTTATTGCTGCTATTAATGGGTTTGCTTTAGGAGGAGGCTTGGAATTAGCAATGGCTTGTCACATTAGAGTTGCATCAGATAATGCTAAAATGGGGCTTCCTGAAGTCTCTTTAGGTGTTATTCCTGGCTACGGAGGAACACAAAGACTCGCAAACTTAATAGGTAAAGGTAGGGCTATGGAGATGATATTAACCACCCGAATGATTACGGCTCAAAATGCTGTTGATATTGGTTTAGTTAACCATATCTGTGAACAGGTTAACCTTCTAGATTTTTGTGAAAAACTAGCAATAAAAATTAAACGAAATTCTCCAGTAGCTATTGGTAAGGCAATAAAATCTATAAATAGTGGTTTTAAATATAATATTGATGGTAATGCTTCAGAAATTAAATTATTTGGGGAATGTTTTGATTCTCCAGATTTTAATGAAGGAGTGAGTGCTTTTATGGAAAAAAGAAAACCTAATTTTAATTGAATCCTTTAAAAAAATTATTGAAGCAAACAGCTATTTATGGACTAAGCAGCGTCGTAGGTAGGTTATTAAATTATTTATTAGTTCCTCTTTATACTCGGTTTTTTCTTCCTGAAGAATATGGTGTTGTTACAGAGCTTTATGCTTATGTTGCTTTTCTTGTTGTTATTTTAACTTATGGAATCGAAACAGCATTTTTTAGGTTCTCTCAAAGAGAAAAAAACAACCGAGTTGTTTATAGTACATCATTAATATCTTTATTAGTTACTTCTATTTTCTTTGTTATTATTTTGTTTTCTTTTAGTGAAAATATTTCATCTGCTATTGGCTATCCATCTAATCAAGAATATATTAAATGGTTTGCATTAATTATTGGATTAGACGCTATCTCTTCTATTTCCTTTGCAAAGCTAAGAGCGTTAAATAAAGCCACAAGATTTGCTTTAATTAGGTTGGTTAATATTTTTGTTAATATAGGGTTAAACTTGTTTTTTATAATTTATTGCCCCTATGTCATAGAAAATAATTTGCAATCGCTAAATTTTGTAAACTCTGTGTATTCCTCTGAAATTGGTGTTGGCTATATTTTTATAGCAAATTTAATATCTTCTTTTATTACAATCTTGATGTTATTTCCTGAGATGATTAATTCTGTATGGATTTTTGATAAGAAATTATGGAGAAAAATGATGATTTATGCATCACCTTTATTAATAGCTGGACTTGCTGGCATGACAAATGAGACCATAGATAGAATTTTACTTAAATACTTATTACCAGAAAATATTAATTCAGCTCGAGAAATTGGACTATATGGAGCTTTTTATAAGCTTTCTGTAATAATGATTCTATTTATACAAACTTTCCGTTTCGCCGCAGAACCATTTTTCTTTGCACAAGAAAGAAATGCTAATTCAAAAAAAGTCTATGCTGATGTTATGAAATTTTTTATAATTGTTATTTCTTTTATTTTCCTTATTGTAACTACTTTTTATAATTTCTTTATAGGTTTTTTAGGATCAGAATATCATGACGATCGAGGTTTTGTTGTAGTGTCTATTCTTCTTCTTGCTAATTTCTTTTTGGGAATATATTACAACCTTTCAATTTGGTATAAATTAACTGAAAAAACAATTTTTGGGGCTTATCTTTCTTTCTTTGGCGCTATAATAACAATCGCATTAAATTTTATTCTTATACCTACAATTGGGTTTATAGGATCAGCAATTGCTACTTTAGTATGTTATTTTTTAATGACTTTTGCCTCTTTCCTTTTGGCAAAAAAGCACTATCCTATTCCTTATGATTACAATAGAATATTTTTGTATTTTTCTTTAATGATAAGCATCTTCTTTATATTATATTACACTAATTTTACTGTCATTATTAATTTGTTATTTATTCTTATTTATTTACTAATAGTATTTACATTAGAGAAACCTAAAAACCAATCAAAAGCTGCTCCTAAATTGTTTTAATATGAAAGTTAAAATTATAAATAAATCTACTAATGACACTCCCGAATATTCAACATTAAACTCTGCCGGAATGGATTTAAGAGCAGACTTAAGTAGCTCTATAACATTAAAACCTTTTGATAGAATTCTTATTAAAACTGGGCTTTTTCTTGAAATCCCTCAGGGCTTTGAAGCACAAGTCAGACCAAGAAGTGGATTAGCAATTAAAAAAGGTATAACTGTTTTAAATTCTCCTGGAACAATTGACGCAGATTATAGAGGAGAAGTTGGTGTTATACTTATCAATTTGTCAAAAGATGATTTTATTATTAATAATGGGGAAAGAATTGCTCAATTAGTTTTTGCTAGTTTTTCTAAAGCTGATTTTCTTAATGTAGATGTTCTAGAAGAAACTAAAAGAGGCGCTAAAGGTTTTGGTAGTTCAGGTGTTAAATAAAAATTAAATAAAATGAAAATAATTATTCCAATGGCAGGAAGAGGCTCAAGACTTAGGCCTCACACCCTTACAACTCCTAAGCCATTAATTTCTTTTGCTGGTAAATCCATCGTAAAAAGACTTGTTGAAGATATTGTATCTATTTGTGATGAAAAAGTTGATGAGATTTCATTTATTATTGGCGATTTTGGTTCTGAAGTTGAGAAAGATCTATTGAAAATAGCATCAAACTTAGGCGCTCAAGGAAAAGTAGTTTATCAGAAAGAACCTTTAGGAACTGCTCATGCTATTCTTTGTGCTAAAGAATCATTAAAAGGCAATGTAGTTGTGGCTTTTGCTGACACATTATTTAAGGCTGACTTTAAGCTAAATAAGACAAATGATGGTATCATATGGGTTAGTAAAATTCAAGACCCTTCTGCATTTGGAGTTGTAAAAGTTGATAATAATATAATTACTGATTTCGTTGAAAAACCAAAAGAATTTGTTTCTGATCTTGCAATAATTGGCATATATTATTTTAATGATGGAGAAAACTTAAGAGATGAATTACAATATCTTATTGATAATAACATTAAGGATAAGGGGGAGTATCAGTTAACCAACGCTTTAGAGAACATGAAGAATAAAGGTCTTAAGTTTTCTGTTGGAGAAGTTGAAGAGTGGCTTGATTGTGGTAATAAAGATGCAACAGTTTATACTTGCTCTAGGGTTTTAGAGCATAATAAAGACAAAAGATTAGTTAGTGAATCAATTGAGATGGAATCTAGTAGGATTATACCTCCTTGCTATATTGCAGATGGTGTTGTAATTACTAACTCAACTATTGGACCACATGTCTCCATTGGAGAAAATTCATCAGTAACTAATAGCACTATTAGTTTAACTATAATTCAGAACGAATCAAAGATATCTAATGCTAGAATCTCTAATTCAATGATAGGAAATAAGGTTTATTATGATGGAAAAAATATTGAAAACGAATTAAGTTTGGGCGATTTTTCAGAACAAAAATAAATGTTACGTACTCTCCTCTTTAGTGTTTTTATTCTATCAAGCCTAAGTACCATTGCTCAATGGAAAAGTTTTTATCCTGATAATAAACCTCCCAAATCACAGATTAAAAAAGACAAATCTGATAATGATTTGCTTTTTAATACTATCTACTTTAACGCGCTTAAACAAAAATCTTTAGAAAATTACGACCAATCCTTAAAGATTTTTCAACGATGTATTAAAATGAAGCCAAATAACATTGAGGTGGTTTACCAAGCCTCATTAATATCATCTTTTTTGGGGCTCTCTGCTGAAGCAATATTATACTCAGAGCAAACTGTTGAGTCTAAACCAAAGAATATTTGGTATTTAAGAAATCATATTGAAAATCTTTTAGAATTACCGGACTATAAATTGGCTTCCGAATACCTTCTTAAGCTAGTAGATTTAGAACCAAATAATGAAGTTAATTTTTATCAACTAGCAGATTCTTATATCTATGATAAAAATTATCGTAAAGCTATATCCGTTTATAATAGATTAGAAAAGATTAGAGGAATTTCTAAATTGACATCTATGCAAAAGCAAAAGCTTTACATGCAAACTAAGAATTTTAAAATGGCTACCAATGAGATATTTAAGCTATCTGATAAATTCCCTCTTGATTTAGAAATTTTAGAAATCTTAGCTGAATGTTACTTATTAAGTGACAAACGTGATTTAGCCTTTGATATTTTTAAAAGGATTGCCCTACTTAGTCCCGAAAATGGTAAGATACATTTGACATTGGCTAATTACTATCGTGATAAAAACAATAACAATAAATCCTATGATGAGCTTAGATTAGCTTTTTCCTCCAGTCAGCTTTCTCTTGAGGTTAAGATTTCAATACTAGCTTCTTATTTTCCTTTACTAACAACTAATGACACATTAAAAAAACAGGCATATGAGCTCTGTTTGATAATGATTAATATCCACCCGTTAAGTCCACAAGTTTACGCGATATACGCTGATCTTCTTTTCTCTGATAAAAAGAAAAATCAAGCTAAAGAGTTTTATAAAAAGACATTAAAAATAGATAAGAATTTTAAAGACGTTTGGACTCAATTATTATTTATTGATGTAGAGCAGAATAATTTTGATAGTTTACTATTATATAGTTTTGATGCTCTCAATCTTTTCCCTACTGATCCTTTATATTATTATTTTTATGCTATCTCTAATTTACGAATTAATCAACCGATTATTGCTTTCAAATATTTAGAAATAGGTATAGAATATGTTTATGACAATCCTCCGCTATTAAAGGAGTTTCAAATTTCATTAGCAGAATCATCGAATTCCTTGCAAGAATATTCTTATTCAGACTCTATCTATGAGAAAGTTCTTTCAGTTGATCCTGATAATATTTTAGTCTTAAATAATTTTAGCTATTACTTATCCTTAAGAAAGGAAAAGCTAGAAAAAGCAAAGACCATGTCTTATAAGTGTAATAAGCTTGAGCCAAATAATGGAACATATCAAGATACTTATGCTTGGGTTTTGTTTTGTTTAGGGGAATATGTAGAAGCAAGGTTATGGGTAGAAAAGGCTATTAAAAACGGAAGTGATACAAGTTTTGTAGTATTAGAACATTATGGTGATATACTGTTTAAATTAAATTTAAAGCAAGAAGCTATAGTGCAGTGGAAAAAAGCTTTTTCTATTAATGGAAAATCTCAGAGCTTAATGAAAAAAATCTCTAATGAATAGTGTTTTTTATAACGTTTTTCTGGTTTTACTATTATTTTTATGTTCTTGTGGGATTAATAAAAAAACCCTTATTATAAATTCAGTTAATGATATTAATACTTCTAGATTAATAGATAATGTTAATTCTAATAATTCATTTGCAGAATGGACTTATATAAAAGGAAAATTAAATATCCGCACTGCTGAAGCTACATTCAATGTTAACACAAATATCAGGATAAGGAAAGATAGCGTTATTTGGATCTCTGTTACTATGCCTATAGTTGGAGAATTATTTAGAGGAATATTAACTAAAGATTCAGTTTATTTACTTAACCGAAAAAATTCAACCTATATAATTGAACCATCATCATATTTAGATAATTACTTTTCCTCAGCCTCACATTTAAACTTATTTCAAGAAATTGTCTCTTCATCAATTACTTTAGATAGCAATATAATTAAAACTTCAAATAATAATAGTCAGTATGTTTTAAGGGACAATAATTTTCAATACACTGTAGATCCAATAAATTTCAGGGTTATTGCCCTTCAGCTATTTTCCCCTGCTAAAGACACTCTCTCTCTTGAATATAAAAACTACTCAGAAAGTAACGGTTTTATCTTTCCGAAACAATTAGAAATTACAATACCCTTAGATCAAGAATACAGTTTTATTCTAAATTATAATAAATTAACATTTAATAAACCTCAAAAATTCCCATTTAATATTCCAAAGAATTATGCCAAAGTTCGCTAGCTATATTTTATTTTTTTTAATTAATCTATTTGTCTTTACTGCATATTCTCAAGACAAAAAGCAATTAAAAACAGAGAAAGAAGCTATTGAAAAAGAAATTTCATTTACAGTTGAATTATTAGAAAAAACAAAGGAAAACAAACGTAATTCATTACAATACCTAAAGGTTTTAGATAGCAAAATTAATAATGAGGATAAGATTCTTCAAATTATGAGTATTGAGGTTAATCTTCTTAAGAAACAAATAATTAGAACCAAAGAAAAAATCAAGTTTAGTCAAAATAAAATTCTAAGATTTAAAAATGAAATAGAGAAACTTAAATCAGAATATGCTGCAATGCTTTATTCTTTACAGAAGAATAAAGCTAATAAAAACAGTTTAGTGTTTATCGTTTCTTCTTCTACATTTAATCAAGCTTTTAAAAGAATTATTTATTTAAAACAATACTCCTCTGCCCGAAGAGTACAGGTTAGCAAGATTAATAATAATCAAGATAGCTTACGAGTATTAAATCTAAAAATGCAGTCTCAAGTTGAGAGTCTTAATATCAATAAAGAGAAAAGTTTGGCCTTAATAAGTTCAAAAAAGACTAAGATCAAAATATTTACTCAATCTAAAAATGAAAAGAATAATTTAATAAAAAACCTTTCTAAATCAGAAAAATTATTTCTTTCTAAAATTAAAAAACAAGAAAAAAAGGCAAAACTCTTAGATGATAAAATAAAAGAAATTATTAAAGAAGAAATTAGGTTAGCACGTGAGGCTGCCAAGAAAATTAATGGAGAATCTGAATTTTCATTAACTCCTGAAGCCAGGATACTTTCAAGCGAGTTTAATGCTAATAAAGGAAATCTTCCATGGCCTCTTGACCAAGGAGTGATTGTTACAAGATATGGTAAACAGATGCATCAGGTTTTTAAAGGAGTTGAAACATTTAATAACGGAATTAATATAGCAACTAATTTAGGGTCTATTGTAAGGTCTGTCTTTAAAGGAGTGATCTCTAGAATTTTCTTTATTAAAGGAGAAGGTAAGGCTATTTTAATAAACCATGGAGAATATTTTTCTGTATATTCTGGCTTGAAAGAAGTAACTGTTAAGCTAGGTGACAAAGTGTTTTCTAAGGAGTCTATAGGGGTTATGACAAATGATAAAATTATTGATGAAATTGAGCTTCACTTTGAAATCTGGAAAGGATATGACAAACAAGACCCTTCTTTATGGTTATTTAAGGCTGATTAAATGAAAATCCATATTTTTGTACAAATAAAATAATTTTTAAAATTATGAAATCATCTATATTACTTGGTATAATTGGTCCTTGGCAAATAGCATTAATTGTTCTTGTTGTCTTACTTCTTTTTGGAGGTAAAAAAATCCCAGAACTAATGAAAGGTCTTGGTCAGGGGATCAATGAGTTTAAGAAAGGAAAAAACGAATCAGAAGATTCTGAAAAAAAATAAATTTTAAATTGGAGATATTTCGCTCATTTAAAAGCCTTTCTAATGCTTTAAAAAAATCTGAAGTTTCTTGTGTTGATGTTACTAGTTCTTATTTGCAAAGAATAAAGTCATCAACTGACCTGAATATATTTATTGAGACTTTTGATGAAGAAGCTCTAATTAGAGCAGCTCAGATTGATAAAAAAATTTCCAAAGGTTCTCAAGGAAAGCTAGCGGGTATGGTTATTGCGCTAAAAGATAATATTTGTTATAAGGATCATAGGGTTACAGCTTCATCTAATATCTTAGAAGGATATATATCTGTTTATAATGCTACTGTAGTTGATAAATTATTGAAACAAGACGCTATAATAATCGGCCGTGTTAATTGTGATGAATTTGCGATGGGTAGTGGTAATGAAAATACTAGATATGGACCCGTTAAAAATCCACAAAATAATAAAAAAGTAGCAGGAGGGTCTTCTGGAGGATCAGCTGCAGCTGTTGCAGCAGGTTTGTGTTTGTCTGCTCTTGGAAGTGATACCGGAGGGTCAATTAGACAGCCTGCAGCATTTTGTGGTGTCGTTGGGTTAAAACCAACCTATTCAAGAGTCTCTAGATTTGGTCTTATAGCTTACGCATCATCTTTTGATCAAATAGGACCAATTACTAATAATATAGATGATGCAGACCTTTTGCTGGAGGTTATTTCTGGTAATGATCAATATGACAGTACAAGTTCATCTCAACCAATACACTCTACAGTACCTTTAAATAATAATAAGGTTAAAAATATAGCATACATTAAAGAATATATTGATAATCCAGATTTAGACCCTGAGATTAAATCATACGTTTTAAAAAAGATTAAATATTTAAAAAGTCTAGGGCATATTGTGAAACCAGTATCTTTCCCTTATTTAAATTATTTAGTTCCTACATATTATGTTATTTCTACAGCAGAAGCCTCTTCAAATTTATCAAGATTTGACGGTATTAGATTTGGATACCGTTCTGAAGAAACCTCTGACTTGGAATCTTCATATATTAAAAGTAGGTCTGATGGATTTGGACCAGAAGTTAAAAGAAGGATTATGCTTGGCACTTTTGTTTTAAGTGCTGGATATCATGATGCTTATTTTACCAAAGCACAAAAGATAAGAAGATTATTGAAAAATAAAACGAACGATATCTTTTCTTCATTTGACTTTATTTTATCACCCACTACACCACATACTGCTTTTGATATTGGCAAGAAATACACAGATCCAACAAAAATGTATTTAGAAGATATTTTCACAGTACATGCTAATTTAACAGGAAATCCTGCAATTTCTATTCCAGTTGAACAACATTCTTCAAAAATGCCATTTGGCATTCAGCTAATGTCAGATAATTTTAAGGAACATGAATTGTTAATGTTTTCAAAGGTTTTAGCTTAATTTAATAATGAGGTTTCTTTTTATTATAGTTCTTATATTCATCACTAATAACCTTTACAGCCAACAGAATAGCAATCCATTTATAAGTGGTGAAAAATATTCTTTTGATATATATTTTGGTTTTATAAAAGCTGGCTCAGCCTCATTAGAAGTTTTTTCTGACACAATCAATAATTCTAGTAAAAACTTACTTATGATTGGGAAGGGTAAAACTGCCCCGTTTTTTGATTATTTTTTTAAGGTGAGAGATGAGTATAGAACTATTTTTGACTGTAGTGAGCTTGTTCCAATAGTTTTTGACAGAAACATTTCTGAAGGAAGATTTAAGCTAACGCAAAGATACTTATTTGATCACTCATTAAAAAAAGTAACTACTAATGATACGGTATTTAGATTCACTAATAGTCCTCAGGATATGCTTTCTGCTCTTTTTTTCGCTAGAACAATTAACAGAAACGTTATAGGGCTTGATACAATTATTGTTATTCCTATTTTTATGGATAATGAAATGTTTAATTTAGAAATTAAATACTTAAAAACTGAGATATTAAGAACACCATTTGGAGGCATTGAATGTTTAGTTTTTCAACCATCTCTACAAAAGGGAAGAGTTTTTGAGGATGGAGAAAGTATGAAAATATGGATTAGTAATGATGCAAATAAATCTCTTATTAGAGTTGAAACTAAAATTTGGGCAGGAACTATTAAGGCTGTCTTAAAATCTCACGAAGGATTACAATATCCATTGTCAATAAATGATTAATTTTTATTAATAAATAATAATTAAAAAATTTATCTTGCGCTTATGAAAAAAGTTTTTAGCATTTTTTTAATTATAGCAGTATTTATTTATGTTTCATCTTACTTTGAAAGTAGTTCAGATTTAGAATTTATTGAAGAAAAGGTAGCTGATGAACCTAGTTTTGAATATGGAATTTGTATAGATTCTTTTTTAGTAGTTAGGGGCTCTATTAAGCCCAATCAAACACTCGGAGAAGTATTCTATCTACACCATATTGACCATCCAATAATAAATAAAATTGTCTCTAAATCTAAAGGTATTTTTGACTTTAGACGTGCTGCTCCAGACAATAAGTATACTGTTTTATGTTCTAGTGATTCTAGTGAAATAGCTCAGTATTTAATTTATGAAGAAAGTATTTCTTCTTTTGTTGTCTTTGATTTAAGAGATGATATTGATGTGTATCGTGGCAATAAAAAAATTGATATTATTAAAAGAGTCAGCGCAGGAACAATAAATTCTTCCCTATGGCTCACGATGGATGAGCTTGGTTTAAGCACTAGATTAGTGAGTGAAATTTCAACTATTTATGCATGGACTATTGATTTTTTTAAAGTGCAAAAGGGAGATTCTTTTAGGATTTATTATGAAGATAGGTATGTAGAGGGAGAATATATTGGTATTGGTAAAATCTTGGCTGCTGAATTTACACATAAGAATAATAATTTTTATGCATTTCACTTTAAAAAAAACACAAACTATGGTGACTACTATGATGAGAATGGAAAAACACTAAGAAAAGCTTTTTTAATGGCTCCTGTAGATTATAAAAGAATTTCATCAAGATATAGTCGAAAAAGAAAACACCCTGTTACTGGTCAGTGGAAAGGACATTTTGGTACTGATTATGCGGCATCTACAGGCACACCTATTTGGTCAACTGCGAACGGAACAGTTACAATTGCTAGCTACACCAAGAATAATGGAAATTATGTCAAAATCAAGCATAATAATAAGTATACGACTCAGTATTTACATATGTCCAAAATTAAATCTGGAATAAAAAAAGGGAAGTATGTTAAGCAGGGGGATATTATTGGTTTTGTTGGAAGCACAGGACTGGCTACCGGTCCTCATGTATGTTATAGATTCTGGAAAGACGGAAGACAAGTAGATCCATACAAGCAAAAATTACCACCAGGAGACCCTATTAGTAAAGAAAATAGAAATGATTTTATGTTTATTAAAGACAGTTTATTTAATATTTTAATGAAAGACCTAGATTAATTATTATATGCTAAAAAAAAATAGCATAATCCTCATTTACATAATCTTCTCTTTATTTTTATTTCCAAATATTTGTTATTCTCAGTATCATTTTATTCAAAATAAGGGCCAGCTTCCAAACAAAGTATTAGCAAAAAATGATTTTAATGGAGGTTCTTTATTTATTGAAAAAGGGAGATTTGTTTTTGCTTTTTTTAATCAAAATCAACTTAATGATATTCATTCAAATAGAAAGCCTCATAATTTTATTCAAGCGCATTCTTATTCCTTAGACTTTCTTAATTCTAATATAAATAGTGTAATAAAATTTTCTGGAAAATCTGATTATTTTGAAAACTTTTATTCTGGTAATGTTTTCGTCGACAGTGCTTATTTATTCTCTAATGTTTTGCAAAAAAATATCTATGAAGGTATTGATCTTTTATTGTATAAAAAAAGTGCTTTAAAATATGATTTAATTTTAAAACCCTTTGCTAATTACAAAAAGATAAAAATAAAATATAAAGGTCAAGATAATATTTCTCTTATTAACAATAACCTCGTTATTACTAATTCATTTAACACTGCAACTGAGCTTGCTCCATATGCATATCAATTAATTGGTGGAGACACTTTAAAGATAGAATGTTTGTTTAATTTACACAAGAATGTAGTTACATATTCCTTTCCTCAAGGGTATAATAAGTCTTATCAATTAATTATTGATCCAGAGTTGATTTTTTCAACATATTCAGGGTCAACATCAAATAATTTTGGATTTTCAGCTACTTATGATAATGATGGTTTTTTATACTCTGGCGGTATTGCATTTGGTTTAGGCTATCCAACAACATTAGGTTCTTATCAAGTTAATTATGCAGGAGGAGGAGTAGATATATCAATAACAAAATATGATACTACAGGAACATTACGTATTTACTCTACATATCTTGGAGGAAACTCAAGTGAGTTTCCTCATAGTATGATTGTCGGAAAAAATGATGAATTATTCATTTTAGGCACAACTGGTTCATCAGATTTTCCAGTATCTACCAACGCATTTGATACTGTTTTTTCTGGAGGGCCCCTTTACGCTCCTGCTGGAATAGCATCTAGTTTTCCAAATGGGTCTGATATCTTTGTTAGTAAGCTCAGCGCAAACGGAGGGAATCTTCTTTCATCTACATATTTAGGCGGAACTGAAAACGATGGCCTTAATATTTCAACGGAATTAAAATATAATTATGCTGATGATTTTAGAGGAGAAATAGATATAGATTTAAACGGAAATATATATATAGCAACCTCAACTTACTCTGCAGATTTTCCTGTAACTAATAATGTTTTTCAACCCTATCATAGTGGCGAACAAGAGGGATGTATTATTAAAATGGATAATCAGCTTAACACAATAATTTGGAGCTCCTTTTTAGGTGGTGTAAAAGATGATGGTATTTACTCTTTAGCGCTGGATAAGAATGATAATATTTATGTTACAGGAGGTACTTTCTCAAAAGATTTTTTCCCAAATTTAAATTCATATAAACCATTTTTATCTGACACAACATTTGCGGAAGCCTTTATTGTTAGCATCTCTTCTGATGGTAAAAGTATTATTAATGCCACTTATTATGGCTCTACTTTTTATGATCAATCGTATTTTATAGAGATATCTGAAGATAATCTTATTTATATTACTGGACAAACAAAATCTATTGGCGACTCATTAATTTATAATGCAAATTATTTTAAGTACTCCGGTGGTCAGTTTATAGCTGTTTTCGATACTAGCTTAAGTTCATTAGTTAGATCTACAGTTATAGGCTCAGGAAAAGGAACTCCTGATATATCACCAAGTGCATTTTTAGTTGATAAATGTGGTAATATTTACATCTCAGGATGGGGAGCAAATTTAGGAGGCTCACTTTCAACTTTAAATTTAGATGTTACTAATAATGCATTTCAAGATCAAACTGATGGTAATGATTTTTATTTAATGGTGATTAATAATAACTTGGATAGTTTAATTTATGCAACATATTTTGGAGGTAGCCAGAGTAGTGAGCATGTCGATGGCGGTACAAGTAGATTTGATAAATCAGGTGTGATTTATCAATCTGTTTGTGCAGGATGTAATAATAACGATGACTTTCCTATTTTTCCTAATCCCGGCGCTGTATCTGTTAATAATCCAAGTAGTTTTTGTAATAATGGAGTTTTTAAATTTAATTTTCAAGAACCTGTTTTAATTGCTGATTTTCAAACACCTCTTGTAAGCTGTGGGACTACAATAAGTTTAATAAATTCATCTAATTATTTAAACCAATCTACTTTTTCTTGGTACTTTGGTGATGGAGTTACATCAAATGATATTAGCCCTACTCATACTTACTCATCTCCTGGGCAGTATACTATTACTTTAGTTGCAAATTCTACTTACTCTTGCAATAGTTATGATACAGTTTCATATGATATTCTAATTTTATCGGATTCATCATTTATTCTCCCTTCTTTAGAAAAATGTGAATACTCTAATCTTCAGATTGGAATATTGCCCTTTAACGATCCAGGTCTTTCGTATTTATGGACCCCTTCTGGGTTTTTAAATGACTCGACCATCTCAAACCCTATCACGAACACTAATGATAGTACTAATTATAGTTTAATTATTTCTTACGGATCATGTACTGACACTATAAATCAAGTTGTTAATATTTCTAAAATTAATTTTGAGCTTTTTCAAGACACCTCTTATTGTCAAGACTCTATTACTTTGTTGAAATCTATCGATTCTAATTTGATGTTAACATATTGGTCTAGTAATTACTTATTTGAAGACACGCTTTCTTTATCTCCTTTTTTTTATGTTTTTTCACCAGGAACATTTTATTTTAAGGCTTATAATAATGGATGTGTAAAAAAAGACAGTATTATTGTTCTTGCTGATGAAATCAATATAAGTCTATTCTCTGATAGTGCCTCTTGTTTAAATGACACGATTAATATTAGTTGTACAAACCTAACAGTTAGTCCTATTTTACAATATTCTTGGACCTCCAATACCCTTATTGATTTTTCAAATGATTCCTCCTCAATATCAGTAATCGCTGAAGATTCAGCATGGCACTTTGTTGAGGTGATTAATACAAAAGGTTGCATTCTTAAAGACTCAATTAACACATTTTCTGCTCCAACTCCATTTATAGATTCTCTATGGTTGTCTAGCTATTTTATTTTTACAGGCGAGACTAGCACTTTAAATATTTTGACAAATGATTCATTTATTTGGTTTAACGGAAGTAGCAGTACAAATCAGATAATATCACCAGATTATTCTGATTGGTTCACTGTTACAGTATTTAATCAAAGCTGTATTATATTTGATTCAATTTTCCTTCAGGTTAATGATGTATTATGTAATAATGATAGTTTAATAGTTCCCTCAGCTTTTACTCCAAATGGAGATGGTTTTAATGACTTTTATTATGTTTTAAATAATGGCGTTGATCTTTTAAGTTTTGATCTAGAGATTTTTAACAGATTAGGTCAAAAAGTTTTTCAAACTAATAATATTACTGATAAATGGAACGGCTCTTATAAAGGAAAGCCCCTTCTGCCCCAGGTTCTAGATTATTTTCTTAAAATAAAGTGTTTTGATAATAATGAATTGTTCAAGAAAGGTAATATAACATTATTAAAATGAAGTATTTAATATATATATATATCATTATTTCTCCATTAGCTCTTTGTTGTCAAGACGTTCATTTTTCTCAGTTTTATATTTCTAAGTCTTTTTTAAATCCAGCCTTACTTGGAAAGCAACCTGAAAAGATTCAATTAAAATTACACACAAGATCTCAGTGGAGCTCTGTATCCGTTCCCTTTAAAACTAATTATATTTCTGTGGATATTAAAGATGTAATATTTGAAAATAATTTTGGACTTAATATACTTCAAGATGTTTCTGGCGATTCTTATTTTAAAACTTTTGGAGTTGGTTTTACACTTTCTAGGCAACTATTATCTTCAGATAAACATAAACTTTCTGTTGGTTCCACCTTTAGTTTCTTACAAAAAAGTTTTGATCCTACATCATTAGTTTTCCTTGATCAAGAGTATTTTACTAATACAGAGTTACGTTATTTTGATTTGTTTTTAGGCTTAGATTACGATATTCAATTAAGTGATAATTCTAATATATCTGTCGGGTTCTCTTTAGATCACGTTAATAAAGCCGATTTTTCATTTGTAAATCAAACTAAATCAGGCCTAGAGCCCAAGCAAATATACTATCTGCTTTTTTCTTATCAAGAATCAAATAATTTAGAAATTATTCCCTCACTTTCTTTCTCTAAAATGAGTAAAGTTTCAGAATTAATTTTTGGACTGCAAACAAATTATAAAGCAAGCTGGCTTGAAAATAAGACTTGTATTGTCAGTTCGGGTTTTTTTATTAGAAATAATGATGCGGCAATATTTTTATTTGGTTTAGAAATAAATCAAGCAGCAATTAATTTTTCTTATGACGTTAACACCTCCTCCTTAGCTGCCGCGTCTAATAATTTCGGAGCTTATGAGCTATCATTGGTATACAACATTAAGAATAAATCAAGAAACACTAACAATACATCAAAAAGATGCCCAAGTTATTTATAACAATTTTATTTTTTTTGTATTTCCAAAATATACATTCTCAAATAGAAGTTTTGAATTTACCCGGAAATATAAATAATGAAAACTCTCAAATTAATTTTTTTCAATTAGACTCTACTACTGCTTATTTTACTTCTATTACAAATAAAGAATATAGTTCTAATATTTTTCGCGCAAAATTTAATGATAACACCTGGCAGGTACTAAATAAATCTAAATTCAACACTAATAATTATTCGTCAGGTAATATATTTATTGATAAAAAAACCAAAAATATTTTTTATAATAAATGTTCCTTAGACATGTCCAGTTGTAATATATATTTTATTAATAATTCTATAGAATACTCCCTTTCTGAGCTTAATTCTGAAGGATTTGCTAACTCTAATAATACACAGCCGTGTATTGCTTATTTTAAAAACTTCAAAGTCCTTTTTTTTGTTTCTGACAGGACAGGAGGTTATGGCCTCTTAGATATATGGTTTAGTATAATTGATGAAAAAGGAAATTTTGGTTCTCCAATAAATGCTGGTCCAATTATTAACAATGAATTTAATCAAATAACACCATATTATAGTCCAATTGATCAAAGACTGTATTTTAGTTCTGATCAAGAGAATAATAATATGGGAGGGTTTGATATTTATTTTTCTGAAGGTTCTTTAAATATTTGGCTCAATCCTGTAAGTTTTACGGAAATAAATACAGAGTTTGATGAAATGTATTTTACAATATTTAGGGATAACGCTTACTTTTCTTCAAATCAACAGCAACATTCATTAGATACCTGTAATAATTGTTGTAACAATATTTTTCACTTCAATCTTATAAAAGAATCTAAAAAGGATGTAATGAACAATTCATTATCAACAAATTATCTTCCTTTAGACTTATTTTTTGATAATAATTCTCCTAATCCCGAAATATATATTGATAGCCTTAATTTTAATATTTCGTATAAAGACCTTTACGTAGATTTTTTTAAAGAATATGATAATTATATTTTACAAAGTAAAGGAGATTCTCTAGTATTTGATTTTTTTGAATCTTCTCTTAAGTCTGGATATAATGATCTCAATAAAATTCTTGAACTCTCTCTTGCAGATTTATCTCAAGGTATGTTTGTAGAGTTTACAATAAAAGGATATTCAAGCCCTTTAGCAAGTACTGATTATAATAAAAAACTTTCATCAATTCGTATTAAATCCTTACTTAATTACATATTTGAATACAAACGAGGTGTATTTGCTTATTACAATAATAATTCTAAATTTATTGTTAATCAAGTTTCTCTTGGTGAGTCAGAAAATCTTGATTTTATTAGTGATAATCCCCAAGACTTATATAACTCTGTATTTAGTATTGGAGCTATGAAATCAAGAAAAGTATCTATTATTAAGGTTGTTAGCTACAGATAGAGAATACTTACTGTAATTATAAAAAAACCGAGAGTAAACCCTGAATAAACCTGAGCTCTATCATGAGCAAGTTCTTCAAGTCTGGCATAACCTAAAAATCCAGAGGCTAGAACGCCGTAAATTACAACTTTAAGCATTCCTCCGTAAATAAAATTTAGAGCTATAAATGTCCCTATAGCCCCTCCCATAGCAAGCATGTGCAAACTAATTTTCCATTTTACACTTATTATACAGGATATTATTTGAATACATATTGTCCCTAAATATATTTTTTTTAAAACAGGTGAATAAAAGAGTAAGTCTTTTAGAATTATATATCCAATTACTAGCCATGCTATAGTACTAATTAAGACCAATACTCTTTCTTCTAAATGGTTAAGATTAATGTTTTTTACCTTTCCAATTAATATAAAAAAAGATACATTTATTAATGGTAGTAGTACAGTAAATAAACTTAATATAATAAGTACACTACCTATTTGGCTTTGAAGAATTAATGTGTTAGGTAATTTTAGAATACTAATATATATCGTTGCTATTGGAATAAAAATAGGATGCAGTATTATTGAAAGGAATTTCGAAGCTTTCATATTACTTTTCTTCTTAATCTTGCAGTAGGAATTGATAACGACTCTCGATATTTAGATACTGTTCTTCTAGCAATTGAGTATTCATTTTTTTCTAATATTTCACATATCTTCTCATCAGTATATGGGCTTGCCTTATCTTCTTCTTTAATAATTTCCTTTAAACTTTCTTTTATTTCTTTGGTAGATATTCTGTCACCGTTTTTTTTAGTGTATGCCTCTGAGAAGAGTTCTTTTAGTAAAAAAACTCCAAATGATGTTTCAACAAATTTACTATTTGTCACTCGAGAGATTGTTGAAATATCCATTTTTACTATACTTGCTATATCAGCTAGTTTCATTGGAGTAAGATCTTTTTCGGTTCCAGAAAAAAAATATTTTTCTTGTTTTTTAACAATACTGGTCATTACATTTAACAATGTATCTTGTCTTTTTATTAAAGAGTTCGTAAAGTGTTTAGCTTGTTCAATTTTTTGATTTAGAAATTTTTTAGTTTCTTCATCATTTGTTTCATTAAGTAGTTTATTGTAGAATTGGTTAATTCCTACTTTTTTTTGAAATTGATTATTTACTGTTATAATTAGTTGATTGTTTTCATCTCTTACATAAAAGTCAGGAGAAATATAGTTAATTATTTCATCCTCTTTATTAAAACCTACAGCAGGTAAAGGGTTAAGTTTTTCTACATCATTATAAATCTCATTTAGAGTTACTTTATTGATATTTAGGTCTCGAATAATTTTTTCAAAATTTTTATTGCTAAACTCACTATAGTGACTATTTAGGATTTCAATAGTTCTTTCTTTATGTTTATTTTTTTTTCTTTGCACCTGTAATATAAGGGAATCTTTAATACTAAAACACCCAACCCCTGAAGGTTCCATTTTTTTAATTAGATCGATAACAAATCTTACTTCTTTTTCTGTAACAGTTTTATCAGAAATTATTAGATAATCATCTATTAAAGAGCTAATATTTCTTTTTATTAATCCATTCTCTTCGATACTATCAATAACAAAGGATATTAAATCCCGTTGTGACTTGTTAATGTTTAACCCTATGATTTGTGATTTTAAAAATAGATATAATGAAGGGGTGCTCTCGTTAGAGTAATTACTAAAGTCTTGTTCTTTGGTTTTTTGCTTTGTTGTATATTGATATTGCTGACCCTCATTTTCATCTAATTCTTCTAAGGCAGGGTTTTCTTCTAGTTCCTTTTCAATTTTCTCATCTATTAACGATAAAGGTGTTTGCAGTAAATTTAGGAACTGAATTTGCTGAGGACTTAGTTGAGCCTTTAAACTTAATTTCTGATTAAGTTTTTGCATTTTTAGAATTCAGCATTTTGTGGAGTCCTTGGAAAAGGAATAACATCTCTTATGTTTTTCATACCTGTTACGAACATTATTAATCTTTCAAAACCCAAACCAAAACCACTATGGATACACGTTCCAAACTTTCTTGTTTCTAGATACCACCATAATTCTTTTTTATCTACATCTAGTTCATTCATCCTATCACTAAGCATATCGTACCTCTCTTCTCTTTGTGATCCTCCAATAATTTCCCCTATTGAAGGAAAAAGAACATCCATTGCTCTTACTGTTTTTTTATCTTCATTCATTCTCATATAAAAGGCCTTTATTTCTTTAGGATAATCTGTGATTATTACAGGTTTCTTAAACTTTTTTTCAACTAAATATCTTTCATGTTCAGACTGTAGATCTGCTCCAAATCCTTCTATTAAATATTCAAATTTCTTTTTCTTATTAGGTTTTGAGTTTCTTAAAATATTTATGGCTTCAGTATATGTTAATCTCTCAAAATCATTTTTAACTACAAATTCTAGCCTTTCAATTAACCCTAGCTCTGATCTCTCTTCTTTTTTTAATTTGTCTTCTTCATTTTTGAGCCTTACATTTAGAAAGTTCAAGTCCTCCTTGCAATTTTCCAAACAGTAATTTATACAAGATTTTAGGAATTCTTCTGCCATATCCATATTCATTTCTAGATCAGCAAACGCCATTTCAGGCTCAATCATCCAAAATTCAGAAAGATGCCTTGATGTGTTAGATTTTTCTGCTCTAAATGTTGGGCCAAAAGTATAGACTTTTCCCAGCCCCATTGCGCCAAGTTCAGCCTCTAGTTGACCAGAAACTGTTAGATTAGTTTGTTTTCCAAAGAAGTCTTTTGAGAAGTCAATATTTAAATCGTCTTTTTTAGGTATGTTGCTCAGATCTAATGAGGTTACTTTAAACATTTCTCCTGCTCCTTCTGCATCAGCTCCCGTAATTATTGGAGTATGCATATTAAAAAACCCTTTTTCATTAAAAAATTTATGAACAGCAAAAGTTAATGCGTGTCTAATTCTAAATACTGCTGAAAATGTATTTGTTCTAAACCTTAAATGAGCCTTTTCTCTTAGAAACTCTAAGCTGTGTTTTTTTGGTTGCAACGGGTATTCGTCCGCGTCAGCTTCTCCAAGAATTATTATTTTTTCAGCAAGAATTTCTAGGCTTTGTTCAGACCCTTGCGAGTTTTTTAGAATTCCCTCTATATTCAAACATGCTCCCGTATTAATTTTTTTCAATATTTCCTCACTAATACTTTTAGATTCCGCTACAATTTGCAAGTTTAGTATAGTTGAGCCATCATTTACTGATATAAACGATACATTTTTACTACCTCTTTTATTTCTGACCCATCCATTTACTGATATTATTTGATCAATTTTTGGGTTTTTTATAATATCTTTTATACTGTTTTTTTGCATGCTTTTATTACTTTTCTTATCCTACTTGTGAAATATCTTTGTCATTAAAAAGATTAATAACAGCTTCAGTTATTGATTTAGCGTCTATATTACAATCTTTGTATAATTCTTGCTGAGTTCCGTGGTGAATAAAACTATCTTCAATACCTAATCTTTTAACCTGTGAAGCATAGCCATTATCACACATAAACTCTAAAATGGAACTCCCAAACCCTCCTTGTAAACAGCCATCTTCAATTGTAATAATCTTTTTGAATTTTTTAAATATTTTATGTAGTTGTTCTTCATCTAATGGTTTTACAAAAATCATATTCCAATGTTCAATGCTAATTCCTTTTTTCTTTAATTCTTTTTGAGATTCTATTACATAGTTTCCTTGATGACCTATTGACAAAATAGCTATATCATCTCCTTTATTTATCAACTCTGATTTCCCAATCTTAATTTCTCCATAGCTGTTTTTCCATTTCACTTGAACACCTTTTCCTCTTGGATATCTAATTGCAAACGGCCCTGTGTTTTTGTTTTGAGCTGTAAACATTAGATCTCTTAGGTTTTGTTCATTCATAGGTGCTGATACAATAATATTTGGAATACATCTGAGGTAGGCAATATCAAACACCCCATGATGAGTTGCTCCATCAGCACCAACCAATCCACCTCTGTCTAAACAGAATACTACATGAAGGTTCTGAATCGCTACATCATGAATAACTTGATCATACGCTCGTTGTAGAAACGTTGAGTAGATATTACAAAAAGGAATGATTCCTTGCGTCGCTAGTCCTGCTGAAAATGTAACAGCATGTTGTTCAGCAATTCCAACATCATAAGTTCTCTTTGGGAATACTTTCATCATTTTGTTAAGAGAACTCCCGCTTAGCATCGCAGGTGTAACTGCAGCTATATTCTTGTTTTTTTCTGCTAATTCAATAATTGTTTCTCCAAAAACATCCTGATACTTTGGAGGAGAGACTGTTTTTTTAATCTTTGCAAATTCTCCTGTTTCTTTATTAAAAATTCCTGGTGCGTGCCATTTTGTTGAGTCTCCTTTTTCTGCATGCTCATATCCTTTTCCTTTCTCTGTTACACAGTGAAGTATCTTTGGTCCTGGAATTTCCTTTAGATCTTTTAAAACCTGAACTAAATGCTCTGTATCATGTCCATCTATAGGTCCAAAATATCTGAAATTTAAAGATTCAAAATAGTTGCTATCACCTAAAATTGTTGTTTTGATAGCTCCTTCTATTTTTTTTGCTATTGCTTGTGCATTAGGACCAAATTTACTAATCTTCCCGAGTATTTTCCATAATTTATTTCTTGCTCTATTATATGTTTTAGATGTTGAAATATCTGTTAGATATTGTTTTAATGCACCTACCGCTGGGTCAATTGACATGCAGTTATCATTAAGTATAACTAATAAATTTGTATTCTCTACACCAGCATGGTTTAGCCCTTCAAAGGCAAGTCCCGCAGTCATTGCTCCATCACCAATAACTGCTATATGCTGTTGGTCAGGATTTTTTGCTCCCAATGACATTCCTAAAGCTGCAGAAATTGATGTAGATGAATGCCCAACACCAAACGTGTCATATACGCTCTCGCTTCTTTTCGGAAAACCACTTAACCCTTTATAAATTCTGTTTGTGTGAAAATTATCCTTTCTTCCCGTTAATATTTTATGTCCATATGCTTGATGCCCAACATCCCAGACAAGCTGATCCTCTGGAGTATTAAAAACATAGTGGATAGCAATTGTTAATTCAACTACACCAAGGCTTGCCCCAAAGTGTCCTCCTTTTTCTGACACAATTTGTATAATATAATCTCTTAATTCGGTACTTAAAGTATTTAGGTCCTGTGTAGTTAGTTTTCTTAAATCAGCAGGGGAGTTTATACCTTTTAGAACCTTACCTTGATTGTATTTATTTTCTGTATTCTGCATTTCTTTTCAAAGATACGTTATCTTTTAATTTTATTAAATATATGTAATATAAATTTATGGAGTTATAATTGTACCTGAAATTCTATATAGATTGAGTTCTGCTAACCTTGTTACATAGATGCTTTCGTTTAATTTGTTTTTTGCTCTTTTTAAATCAACTTGAGCGAGTCTAAAATCATTTTTACTTAGCTGTCCTTGATAAAATAATATTCTGGATTTAGAAAATAATTTTTCTGCTGTTACTATATTTCTATTTTCCATTCTAATTAAATTTAAATTTTTATCATATTCATTAAAAGTGTTTTTTAAGTCTTTAATTATTTCTTTTTCTACCGCCTCTAGTTTAAGTTTATTTGATTCAATCTCTATCTGTAGATTCTGTAAACTTCGTCTTTTTCTCATTCCGTCAAATAGATCAAATGAAAAATTTAAATAGCCTGTAAGACCTAAATTAGTTTGGTCTAATATTAAGCTTGTGTTACTTTGATTATTACTATATCCGTACTGCCCTTTTAAGCTAATTATTGGCATAAGCTTACCTTTGTCAATACTTTTATTAGTTTTAGCTAAACCTATCATGTATTGTTGTAATATGATATTATTATTATTTAATAGTGTTTTTTGTTTGAGTTTTTGATAATTTAATTGTTTATTAATCTTAACATCCCCACATACATTAAATTCTGTTTCTATTTCTCTATTTAGTAGTTTGTTCAGAATATTTTTAGAATTATTTAACTCTAAAGCTGTGTTTATTAGATTTATACTATCATTATTTAAATCTACTTCCGCGCTTAATAGGTCTAAACTAGAAGCGTTACCAAACTCATTCTGTACAACTATTCTGTTATATCTTTCTTTCGAAACTTTTAATACCTTTAGGTTTAGATTATATAGCTGTTGATAGTATGCAATATCATAATATTGCTTTGCGCTATTTATTAAAGCCTGCTCTATTTGTATTTGAAGTTGTGTAGACTTAAAATCGTTTTGTTGATTAAGTCTTTTAAGTGTATTGATTGCCCCAAAACCCTTAAATAAATTGTAGCTGAATTCAATTGCGCCATTTATATTTTTTGACTCTGAATTAGCACCTTCAATTCCTGAGAAGTTATCAGATGCGAAATCGATACTTGATTCTCCTCTATTAAAAGAGCTTGTTCCTATTAGCTGAATTTTTGGCAATAGACCAGCACTACCCATATTAGCCTGTTTTTTTGCTTGCTTAAGTTGGTTAGTGTGTATTTTAATATCAAGATTCTCTTTTAAAGTTATAGAAAAAACTTCTTTTAGAGAAAGAGAATCTTGACTGTACACTGGTTTAAAGAAAGTTATTGCAAGTACAATAAACAATACGTTGATTTTTTTATAATTATAAATTTTCATATTCCATCTCCTTTATTGAAGGCTCTCTATCTTCCTCATTTAATTTTTTTCCAGTAAAAATCCACTCTTTTGTGTATCTTATTTGATTTATAATCTTTAATAACGCGGGCAAGAAAATTAATGTTAGTAGTGTTGCCATAATTAGCCCATAAGCAATTGCTATTGCCATTGGGATTAAAAACTGAGCCTGTAATTGTTTTTCAAATATCAATGGAGCTAATCCGGCTATTGTTGTAACTGATGTTAAGAGAATAGGCCTAAATCTAGACATTCCAGTTGTTACTAGTGCATCATTAAACAGCATTCCGCTTTTTAAATTATTATTAAACTTACTTATAAAAACCAAAGAATCATTAACTAGAATACCTATCAGCGCTATCATACCAAAATATGAAAACATTGAAAGTTGAAAATCATGTATAAAATGACCCCAACCAACCCCAATAAATCCAAAAGGTATTAATGTAAAAACTGCAAATGTTTGCAGAAAACTTCTAAAAGTAAAGAGTATAATTGTTAACATCAAAATTAAAACTATTGGGCCTGAAAATTTTAATGAATTCCCAGTTTCAGCTTGTGATCTTATCTGGCCTTCAATAGAGTGTTTGATTGATGGGTATATTGGTTTAATACTAGTATTTATAAACTCTTCTAATTCTTTAGTGATTGTAATTGGATTATCTATGTTAGGATTGAGCAGATCAGCATCTATTTGAATTGACTTCTTACCATAAAGGTGATTAATACTTATTAAGCCACGTTTAATACTTATCTCTGCCAAATCACTAACTAAATAACTATTTCCTAATAGTTTTATTCTCATTTTTTCTAGATCATAAATTGAGTTTCTATCTTCTTGCGAATATCTTATCCAGATCTTCACTTCATCTGTACCTACTTGCAATCGTTGAGATTCTAAACCATAAAATCCTTTTCGAATTTCATTTAGAATATCTGATGTAGATAGCCCCATTTGATATGCTTTATTTTTCAGAGTTAATTGAATTTCTTTAAGTCCTTTCTGGTCACTTCCTTGAATGTTTTTCATTACATCCAATTTTCTCATTTGTTCCTTTAGAATAATTACAGCATTATTTAACTCTTTACTATCCTCAGAGTATAGTGCAATACTGATTGCCTTACCAAAAGAGCTTGCCACATCAAAAGAAAGTGATTCTGTTCCAGGAATCTCACCAACAGCTTTTATAAGGTGATTTGTTATCTCAGAGGTTCCTATTTCTCTTTCTTCAGAGGGAAGAAGAATAATGTTTAAAGCTCCTTTTTCAGTGCCCTGAGCGCTAGCCTCAGCCCATTGGTCGCCTGCCTGAGTGTTACCAATTGTTTTTTCGATACCAACAAACAATGATTGCCCACTATTAAACTCTGCACTTAGTGTTTGATTTGACTCTAAAACTTTCTTTTCAATATAATTAATCCATTTAATAGTTTTTTCTTCAGAAGATCCTGCTTCAAACTTTAGATTAACTATAATATTATCTCCTTCAATATTTGGAAAAACAGTAGATTTAATTAACCCTGCATTCATTGCGCTAATTGTTATTACTAATAAACATATAGAGATTAAAATAATTGTGAATGGTGCTTTTATTGCAAAATTTAATGATGGTAGGTAGTATTTTTCTTTAATATTTTCTAAAAATTTAGCAGATTTAGTTGTTATTTTTTTAATTATATTATTTGAGCCTTTTCCTTTAAGTGCTTTAGAATGCGCAATATGAGCAGGTAAAATAAACGCTCCCTCAATTAATGAAAATATTAATGTGCCTATTACAACAAATCCCATTTCTGGAAAAAAATCACCAAGCATCCCGTCAAGCATAAAGAATAATGAGAAAGCAACAATTGTTGTAAGAATAGCAGAAAACACTGCAGGAAGCACTTCCATTGTTCCATTAATAGCTGCATTGTATGGGTCTTCTCCTTTCTCATATCTCTGATAGATATTTTCAGCAATAACAATTCCGTCATCAACAAGTATTCCAATTACAATAATCATACCAAAAAGTGATATTACATTTAAAGTAATCCCATAATAAGAAGCCAATATAAACATACCAGCAAAAGAAATAGGTATAGCTATAGCTACCCATCCTGCTAAGCTTGGGTGTAGGAATAATGTTAATATGATTAAAACCAGAACAAAACCAACAATACCATTTTTTGTAAGTAGATTAATTCTCTGCTCTATTATTTGTGCATCATTTTTTATAATATCTGCTTTTATATCTGTATTTATTAAATTGAAGTTTTTGACATATTCTAATGTTTTAGCAGCAATAATAGTAACATCCTCGCTATTTGTATTAAAGACTTCAATTACAACCCCTTTTTGATTATTGTAGAATTTTCTGTTTGCTTCATCCTTCCAAATTCTTTTTACGCTAGCAATATCTTTAATTCTAATTATCCTATTACCTATTTTCTTAATAATAATTTCCTGTATTGCCTTATAGCTGTAGTTTTTGTTATTACTTCTTATTTTATAATTTTCCCCACTTGTTTTTATTGTACCTCCAGTAATATCTATATTTTCGCTTTTAATTGCATAATCAATATCACCAAATGATAGGTTAAACTTTTTAAGATCATTTTCTCTTACACTTATCTGAATTTCTTCTATAGGATACCCAGATATTTTAGTTTTTGATATGCCATCAAGACCTTTAAGATTGTCTTCAATTTCTTCTGCCACACGCTTTAATTCTCTAAGGTTGACATCCCCATAGATTGCAAAAGATATTGCAGACTTTAAATTCTCCATTAAAAAAATTGATGGAGATTCCATCTTATCGGGAAAGGAGTTAATTCTGTCAATTGCATTTTTTATGTCTTGTAGAACATATTGATTATTGGCGTCATTCTCGATCTCTACTGTTACGTTACTTAAATTTTCTAATGATTTTGAAGTTACTCTTTTGATTCCTGTTATTCCGTCAAGATTATCTTCAATTTTAAGTGTAACCATCTGTTCAATTTCTTGAGGCGAAGATCCTGGATATACCGCCTGAATAGATATCATCTTTGAAGATCTTTCTGGGAAAAATGTTTTCCGTAAATTAAAAAGACCCATTGCCCCAAATACAATTATTAGTAGCATTATCACATTTGCTGCAATTGGATATTTAATAAAATATGTAATTAAATCTCTCATACTTACTTTGTTCTAATCTTCATTCCTGAAAAAGAACCTTTTATGGGATTTTTTAGAAGTCTATCTCCATCTTTTAGGCCAGAGATTATTGCGTTTTCTTCATTTATTTGAAGTATTTCTATTTCCTTTTCAAATAATTTACTATCAATTACTACAAAAACTTTGTTCTTGTTTAGTAGGCTTCTTTTAATCGAGAATGATTTTTGGTTTTCCCCAATTAGTACATCACCGTATACATACATTCCGCTAAAAACATTATTGTTTTTAACTTTAATAAAAACACTCATGTTTTGTGAAGACGGGTTAATCGTTTTGTTTATTCTAGAAACTGAACCTTTCCATTGGCCATTTACATCATCTGAGTATAGAATAACGGTCTGATTCTTTTTAAGCATCAAAGTGTTTTTGATATTAGTACTAGATTCGAACTCTAGATTCTTTGGGTCCTGGAAATTCCCAATTTTCTGACCCAAAGTGACTGGAGTTCCTGATGTAATGCTCACTTCACTTAACACCCCATTAAAGCTGGATGTTATGATATGCTTATTTAGTTCTTCTTCTAGTACTTTTGCTGCGTAATATGTCGTGTAAAAATTTTTCCCTGATAAATAGTTTCTTAGTTGGATGCTTTTTATTTCCGGTATTTTTGGTAATGGCTTGTTAAATTGAATATTATTCATAAAATCTAACCAAATTTCATAAGAATTTGGGTAGTCAAACTTGATTTCTGATACAAGTCTTGAAATCTGATTTAATAATACACTTTTTCTACTATTTAGATTATTCTCAACTTGACTGTATTTAATGAAGCCAAGCGTGTCTCCCGAGTTAAATTGCATTCCTGTTTTAAAGTTTTCGCCAAAAAACACTCCGTTAGTTTCGCTAATTACATCAAATGTATTTACAGCTTGTAATTTTCCATATACAGGAACCTTTATCATATTACTTGTTAGCTTAACTATTTCTGTACTTATAAGTTTTGTCGATACTGTCAATTTATTAATACTTGCTTCCTGTTTAAAACTCATTATTAGTTTTACAAATAAATATGCTATAAGGATAATTACCGCTGTTCTTATTATTTTTCTTTTATTTTCTTTCATTTTAACTTTCTCTATGTAGAATATTTTTTGTGAGATAAACTAGATCTAATTTTTACCTAATTATTTTTTTTTCAAAGATATTTACAAATAAACATTTACACGTTAATAATTGAATTTTTTTTATGTTTTTTAGCTCATGGAATTATTCAGATTTGCATCATGTTAAGGTTAATTATTTTTTCTCTTCTTTTCTCTCAAAATATTTTGGGATCAACATCTTTTAAATATAATTTTTCTTTAATAGACTCAGTTCAATTTATCTCTGATTCTGCTAAGACAGATTCTATTCTTTCTGAAGCTTTAGACTTTAAAAAAGCTTTACAGGTTTTAAATGATAAATCTCAAATTACTTATGAATTAAATACTTATGTTGAAAGCTCTATAAATAAATATCTTATTAACACATCTCTTATTTCTCGTATGCTAGGATTAGCAAAATATTATTTCCCAATTTTTGAAAGTTCTCTAGACAAGTATGACCTCCCTCTTGAGCTTAAATATTTAGCAATTGTTGAATCTGCATTAAACCCAAGAGCAAAATCAAGATCAGGAGCAAGAGGACTCTGGCAATTTATGTACCCCACAGGAAAAGAATACGGCTTAAATGTTACTTCTTATGTAGATGAGCGTCTTGACCCTTTAAAATCTACTGAAGCAGCGTGTAAATACTTTATTAAACTTTTCGATACTTTTGGAGACTGGAATCTTGTTTTAGCTGCTTATAATGCAGGGCCTGGCTATATCCAAAGAAAAATATATTCTACTGGTTTAAATAATTACTGGGAACTTAGGCCGTACATAAGAAAAGAAACAAGAGGCTATATTCCAAAGTTTATGGCTATTTCTTATTTAATGGAAAACTATGAAACGCATAATATTAAAATTAAAAAGTATAATGTTATTTTCGAAAACATCGATACTGTTCTGCTAAAACAACAAGTCCAGTATAATGTTTTATCTGAGTTGCTCTGTGTTTCTGACCAAACAATTAGTTACCTTAATCCCTCTTTCAAAAACAAGATTATTCCTAAAAACTCATTTGTTTATTTACCAGAATTTGCTGCCAATGACTATTTGCTAAATACTGATGCCTGTTCTAAATTTATAAGTAGTGTAGCGAACAAAGAAATTTTAATTGATGAAAAGCGTATTCTATATTATGTTGAGCCTGGTGATTATCTCGGTAAAATTTCTAGAAGGTTTGATGTTAATATTTTTCAAATTAAAAATTGGAATAAACTTAAATCGTCTAAACTTAATATTGGAGATAAGTTAGTGCTATATGTTAGAGATGATATTGAAATTAAAGACAATAAAATTATTAATACTCATCATGAATATATTGTAAGAAAAGGAGATACCTTATGGGATATAGCGAAAAAGTACAAGGGACTTAGTGTTTATAAAATTAAAATTGTAAATAATTTAAAATCTGACAATCTTAAGCCAGGTTCTAAAATTTTAATTCCAATAACATAATATGAAATTAAAATATTTATACCCCTTATTATTTCTTTTTTCATGTTCAGATTCTGAAATTACCTTGCCTGACTCTACTGGTTCTTTTGACGAAATAATTGTAGTAGTTAATGATGCCGAGTGGGATGAAACATTTATAGAGATTGCTAAGTACTATTTTGAAAGTGAGCTAATTGGAGTAGGGAATTCCGAGAAAGATTTTAAAATATTACAAATAAATAAGTCAGAATTCTCTTCTTTATTAAAAACTCACAGACATATTTTTTTAATTTCTAAGAAACCATTTGCTAGCTTTAGAAATAAATGGGCGAATAATCAATTGGTAGTAAATTTTAACAATACTGATTCATTAACTTTTTCTAATAGCTCTAGCAAAGCAAAAAAGATAATTTCAAGATTTAATAAAAAGAATTATAAAAAAAAGATTAGAAAATCTTTAAACATTGAAGCGATTAATCTCTTAAATAATAAGTTTGATATTAATGCCTCTATTTCCTCTGATTATACTATTTCTTTAGATAGTACTAATGTTTTTTGGCTTTCTTACAATCCTAGTAAAAAAGAACAAATTAAACAGCTTATTTTTTTAAGTGTTGATTCTCTTGATTTAATTAGCCCACATGTAATTATTAATAGGACTTTGTTTAAATATTTAAAGGGAGCTCCTGAAAATTCTTATGTTAAACTTGAAGATAATTATCCGTTGACTTTTGATGATGATTTTTATAGAGGATTATGGAAACTTCATAATGGTTTTATGGGAGGTCCAATTATGATTAAATTTATCAAAAATAAAAATTCTTTTTATTTAATGATTGCTGTTATCTTTGCTCCTAATTCCGCTAAAAGAACATACATTAAAGAAATAGAAGCTATTTTATAATTAGCTTATCTCTTTTTAAAGTTTTCCTTTTTGTTTTAAACTCAATTATATAGCACCCTTTTTTAAGTTTGCTAACATTGATCTTACTTGCCATTTGTGAGCTTAAAATCAATTTACCTGTAACTGTATAAATATTTAACATTTCTACAGTACTTATATCACCATTAAAATAGATTATAGTACTTGCTGGATTTGGATAGAAATCTATTGAGTTGACTGTTATTTCATCTAAATTAGTTGAGACTGAATTTACATCACTTTCCCAAATTCCTCTTCCAAATGTTGCAGCCCTTATTTTACCTATTCCATATTGAATTTCTAACTCTTGTACTACTACATTTGGTAGCCCACTCATGTAAGGCATCCATTCCGTCATAGTATTATCTTTATGATATACACCAACATCAGTTCCAATATACAAATCATCTTTTGCAAGTTTTTGATGAATTATACAATTTACAGGCAGATTTGGAAGATTAGTTCCAGAAATATTAGTCCAGCTATTTCCTCCATCTAGTGATTCATAGACTTTTTTATTTGCATTATATTCTGAAAATGTTACCCAAACTCTATCCGCATCATCGTTTGAAACAGTAATGTCAGAAATATTAAAGTTTGGTAAGCCTTGCTTGATATTAGTCCATGAATTCCCACCATCTTTTGTCATTTCTATTCTTGTATACGAAGATGCATATATATAGTCTTGATTTGAAGGCGCCAATGCTATTGTTTGTAATAATGCCCCATTACTAATATTATATGTTAGTGAGTCCCAAACACCTCCTCCAGTTTGAGATGAGTATACTTCTTTATATCCAGCTACAATTAGATTATTATTGGCAGGGTGAATTTTCCAAGGTGTTACCCATGCTCCACCATAGCTAACAGGTTCGACATTATCCCAATTATTTCCTCCATTATACGTCTTTCTCAAACCTCCATATTGTGATGTTGAATAAATAATATCTTCATCGTATGGGTCAATTGCACACTCCATTCCATCTGAACCTCTAATTGCATCCCACACACCTGAGGTAAGCATTTCTGTCCCATTATCTTGTGCTCCAGCTACAACTCTAGTTGTATTAGTCTCAGATAATCCAAGCTTGTAGAATTGTGATATTTCTAATCCATCACTAATATCTACCCATGTATTTAAAGTGTTCATATACTTGTAAAAACCACCATCATTACCTGCATATGCGATATTATTTAATGGATTAAACTCCACAGCATGTTGATCAACGTGCATGTAAGAATAATTATTACTGTTTCCGCTACTTGCCTCTATGCCCCATGATATACCACCATCTGTTGTTTTCCAAAGATTAATTCCACCAACATAAATTAGATTTTCATCTTCAGTGGAAACTCCAAGGCTTAAATCGTACCATGACTGTCCTCCAGTGCTACTTCCATCTGTAGCACGACCTAGAATATTTGGACTATCAGATTGAAGGCTCCATGATGATCCTTGATCAATAGATTTATATAGCCCATGATAGCTATAATCATTTGCAGAAAACAATACATAAACAACGTCAGGATTTGCAGGTGTAACAGCTAACAATGGGCGTGACCTACTAGATGCCGTTATTCCGTTATTATTCCAAATCCATGTTGCCCCACCATTTACAGATCTAATTACTTTGGAACCTCCAAATGTTTGTTTTACTGCATATATAATTGATGGATTTGATGGGTGAAGCTCAATATCTCTAAATCTACCTACTAATATATTTCCATTTATATCCGTCGCTTGTATAAAAGAGTTAGCCCCATCTCCGCTAATAAGTATATGGTTATCGGTAACAACATAAATACTATCTGTATAATTAGGGTTAATGATAACCTTATTAATTTTACTTTGCGAAGTTATATTATAGCTTATTGCTGTTGTATTCCAGCTAACACCATAATCATTAGATTTCATTAGTCCAATACTATAGGTGTCATCAGCATGAGCATCGCCAGTTGCAATATACATTTCTTGAGAATTATTAGGATTTATTGCAATTGAAGAAACGCCAATTACTGGTAAATCATCCGTAGATGTTGTCCAATTTGAGCCACCATCTACACTCTTCCATAGGCCACCTCCTGGTGATCCAACCCATATTATATTTTGATCTATAGGATCAAAGGCTATACAGTTAATTCTACCATTTCCTCTTTTTTTTCCATTAGAAAGGATAATTGGTGTATTAATAGGCCCAAGTGCTGTCCAGTTTGAAGATGTGTTTGACTTGAAATTACCATGTTTTTCTTTTTCTTTTTCCCATTCTTTATAAAGCTGGTCAAAAGGAAATTCTTTATTTCCAGACACTCTTTGAAGAACAAAATCAATATTCCTTGCATAAGGATTATACCCATTTCCTTTTGTATATGTATTTTTTTCTTTGTAGGCATTAAAGGCATTAAACTTTTCTTCATATGTTGCATTAGGATTATTAGATAATAGTTGATCTTGCCAACTTTGACCATAAGAAAGTGATATTGAAAATAATATTAGAATAATAATACGAGTCATCTGTAAAAGTGTTAAAAATTAGTTGTTAAAGATACAACAAAATTTCTTCCACTTGAGCTCAAGCCAGATCCAAAGGTTTTATAATGATTATCTAAGATATTTCTTAATTCCCCCGATACAGTTGTTTTTTTGTCTAATTTTTTTATAAACTTTATACCTACAATATTCCAACTAGGAACTCCTTCTGAAGTAGCTTCTTCTATATTATCAACACCATTACTATCAAATTTTTCTATATCTTTTTTAGCATTAAAGTCCCAGTTAATTTGAAGTGAATAATTTTCTTTTAGATATGTAAGGTTTGATTTTATTGTCAGAGGAGGAATATGAGCTAATGGATTATTTTCAAAATCGATACCCTCACAAATATTAATTATGTTTTCAGATCTAATTTTTTTATTAAACTTAATATCTGCACGAATATTCAAACCCTTTATAGAAGCAGAAGATATATTTTGATTAGTCTGAATTTGCATTAACTCTCCTTCATACATTATCGAATCTAGATTATTTATTGATGCGTTTCTTCTTTGAATAGCATCTTTAATCTGTGTATGATAGAATTGAGTATTTATTTTGATAATTTCTTTAATTTTAAAACTTATACCATATTCAAAGTTTAATGTTTTTTCAGGAGCTAATGTATTGCTCGGGATAATTACTAGCCCACTTGTTTTTGAAAAAACTTTTCCAACATCATCTACATTAGGGTTTCTAAAACCATTAAAAAATGATGAGTGTAATTTTAAGCTATTATTAATTTTTATTTTAACTCCAAATGATGAGATTAATCCCTTATTGTTTAATTCAATATTGTTGAATGGCAACTGAAAAGTGCTTGTATCGTTAAACTGTGAGGTTAATTTATTTATATTAAATCTTTCACCCATATATAGGTCAATTTTACTATTTAATTTATAGTGTATTTGCCCAAAAAATGATACGTCTATAAGTTCACTACCTCCATCAGGGTATCTACTAGTATTATAAAAAATATTCTCATCTTCATCTTTTTTATTAGCTATAGATTCTACGCCTTGTTTCCTTAAGGATGTGCCGTAATTAATTTTTGTTTTTCTAATTAATTTCTTAACATCTATATTTATATCAACAATGTTTACTTTTTCTAATCTATTTGATAGTAATTGCTCGTTTGTCTTTTGCTGGTTTCTCGATTCTTCAATCTTCTGCCACCCAAATTGTATTAAAAGTTCGTCCGAGAGTATAGTTGTATCTTTTTTTATATAGTTTAAGCTTTGCGTTATTTTTTTTTGTGGACCATAATACCAATATTTATATTTTCTCTCTCCATTCGAGATGTCATTTAATTTATCGAATCTGTTAATGTTTGATGTTGATGATATTTGAGTATTTAAAGAAAGTGCTGTATTTTTAGAAATGTCTATTTTAGTTTTTTGTAGTAAATCATATTTATCATAAGAGGTGAAAAGTTGCTCATTGTCATTTATAACATGATTTTCCAATCCCCAATTCTCATAGCCATGATTTCTTTTGTTACCCATCTTTAAGTTCCCCATAGAACTTATAGAGAGTCCATTTATGTATGAGATGTTATTTATTTTATTTTGCCCAAGATAGTTCATTGTGACGCTGTTACTCGAGCTCTCATATTTTTGATTAAAAGTATTAGTCTTTTCTTTTTTAATTTTTATTGTATTTATTGTTATTGCACCACCCATCGCCCCATCACCAAAGACTATTGCCGCTGGGCCCGTAACAGTATTTATATTTTCAACAAAAAATGGGTTTATTGATGAAGAGCTTTGAACGTGACCACTTCTGTAAATAGCATTATTTATAGGCAATCCATCGACAACAATTAAAAGTCTACTTGCCTCCATTCCTCTAAAATTTGGACTTCCACCGCCACTTTGGCTCTCCTGAACGGTAATCCCGCTTGTTGTTTTAAGAATATCGGATATATTATTTGAAAAAATTTCTTGTACTTCTTTTCTTTCAATTTTTTTAAACTCTCCAATGTTAATTAGAGGCTCTTTTTCTATTGAGAAATTCACCCCCTCAAGTAAGTATGATTTTATTGTAAGGTATAAAGTGTCTTTTAGTGAGCTTTTTTTACTAATCTCTTTAATATATCCTATATGATTAATATTTAGCAGGTCATCATTGCTAAAAATATTTAACTTTATTAGCCCATTTTTATTTGTTGTTGAGCCATTTTGCTTTGAAGTAATATGTACACCTTTTATTGCTTTTCCCGTTAATTTATCTGCTATTATTAGATCTTGAGACAATAATGCTTTTGAGAAAATTATTATTATTATTAATACGATTACTTTCTTCATTATCTTAAAGATTCTATTATTTCATGTGATTTTAGATTGTCTAAATTATAATGATGTGCTTTATAGTATTGAATAATAATTTTTAGTAGAGTTTTCCTATCTTTATAATGCAACTCACCTCCATTATTTAATAATATTTTTTTAAGATTATTTAAGTTTTTACCAGAAATGATATTCTCTGTAATTATTGCAGATGGAATAAATGAAGCTGTTTCTAAGTCAAAAAAATCATAATTCATATTTTCTTTTGAAGGATAAAATCCTAAAAAGTAGGTGAGTGATAGCAGGAACGAAATTGCATAATTAACGCTTATTTTTTCATCATTATTAATTATTTGTGTCTCTGTCCAAATGAAATCGAAAATTCTCTGGTCTTTTTCTCCAACAACTAGAATTTTCGTTAATACTTCTGCCATAAAAACTCTCAATAATTGTTTATTAATATTTAAATAACTATTCTCTAACGAACATGCCAGTCCTATCTCTTTTAATATGTGAACTTCGCTCTTGTTGTTTGTTTGAGCGCTTAGGCTAATTAGGCTTAAACTTTGTAATAAAGATATTTTATTTTTAGATTTTTTCCCTCTTCCTCTTTTTACAGAAAACGATAATAAACCAAAGTCTTCTGTAAATATTTTTGCTATTATTGATTCTTCACCATACTTATATTTTACTAATGAAATGCCTCGTGTTGAATAATGCATTATTTAATAAATAAAATCTTTGATACCATTTTTTCTTGCCCTATTTCATTAGAAGAGAAAACTAGGTATACGCCTGTTCCTACCCTTGAATTATCAATGTTTTTTCCATTCCAATTAGCTTGACCACCATTTGCATTTGTTTCATAAACTAAATTGCCGCTTATATCTGTAATTTTCACATATGCGTTTTCATAAAGATTTCCAATTGCAATATTTCCATTATAATTTTCTTTTACTGGATTTGGAAAAACAAAAGTATTTTCTTGAATCTCTTCTCCCTTTGTAGCATCTGATCTAAATGAAATTAATCCTTTTTCTGTTCCAAAAAACACTTCTCCATTTGATGAGTTTATAGCAATGCTAATTATATTATTAGAAGGCAACGGGCTATTTTCTTCAGTGAAATGATGGATTTCGCTTAACCCATCATCGGAAAGTAGATATACACCTGATTTCTTTGTTCCTATCCATTTTCTGTTCGCTCCATCTACTTTAATATCATTTATTGATTCACTACTTAGTAAATATTGACCATAATCACCCTCTTGAATTAATATTTGTTGACAATCAAAGTTATAACCACTAAAAACTGTACTTGGGTAATAAAAAACAGCTATACCTTCTTTTGTACCAATCCATATTTCGCCATCTAAGTCTTTTGTTATTGAAAGTATCTCCAGAGTAGGAAGATTTCCATTTCCTGTTGTTGTATTTAGAATTTTATATTCATCATCATTGATGTTTGAAATAGTATTATTATCGTTATAAACAAATAGACCTTTATTATAGATTATTCCCCATTTCTGATTCAGATCATCTATAATTAATTCATCAAAATACAAGCCCTCTAGGCTTTGATTCATCGTAAATGAATGCCATTCACCATTTACTGTTTTTACAAATAATGGATTACTTACTTGAGAATTTAGTCCCCATAAGTTATCATTATTATCTTTTTTCAAATCTGATATTTGAATTCTATTATTTGAGTAGTATGTTGTATCTAAGATTCCTCCTGTGTTTTCATATCCGTATTTAATAATATGCTCTCCACCTTCCATTACACTAATTCCATTATACCAAGAAGCATAATATTCTTTATCTGCAATTTTAGCAATACTCACAATGTCTCTGGCTCTGTTTAGTTTCTCAAAATCATAATTTACCCATTCGTTGTATTTGTCCATAATTGAAACACCATCATTATTTAGTTGATTTACACTAAAGTTAATGTGACCTCCATGAGAGACGTATAGTTTCTCGTTAAAATAAAGATTAAAGCTGTTGTTAGAGAATGGGCTGTTTACATTTATCACCTCAGCTAATTCATTGTCTTTAATTTTTATTAGTCCTAAATTTTTATCTGCAACCCATAACTCATTATTATTATAGTAACAGTCTCTAATATTTGAAAATCCAGTTATTACTTGAACATCATCTCCTAGCTGATTAATTAGATGAATTTTTGAGCTATCTGTAATCGCCAGCTCATTACTATTTGAACCTAAAACAGTATTTTTAAAGCCAATGTTTATATACTTTTCCCATTTTTGATTTTTTATAAAAAGACTATCAAAATCTCCATCTTTTACACTAATTAAATGATTATTGAATAAAACAATGTTTTTAAAAGTATCATTTGTATTGCTACTATTCTCAAAGATTGTATCTTTTTGCCACTGATTAAAGTCCGACAGGAAAAGATTGTTTTTATAAGCAAAATATATTCCTGATGAGGTTGCACAGTAAATTGTATCACTTTTTATCGCGACTTGATTTATCGATTCATAATTTGCATTTAACCCAATTTTATAAGTGTCTTTTATTTCAAGTTTGATCATATCTATTACAATTAACCCAAATGATGATGCTAGATATGCTATGTCATTATCAAAGAAAATATTATTAATCTCTTTTAATCCACTAATTTCTTTTCTTTTTATGTCTGATATGTTATTTATCAGACCTTCATCGATGATGTCAATATTGCAATTTTCGTAAATTACTACCACTTGATTATTATATTTATTATATCCAATATCACTTACGCCCACATCTGATAATCCATTTACTTTAGACATTCTGTTTATGCTATTACTTTGCGTGTCATAGAAATAAAGAGATCCATCTGCCACACAATAAGTCTTTGTGTTTGCGCAAGCCACTTTATCAGCCGTTTGATATGACATATAGTTTTTCCAATATCCAATAGGAACATCTTGACCAAACGTTATAAAAGGGAATAATAAAAACAATAAATATTTCATATGTTTAATTTAACCCTTTAAATCTAAAAAAATTGTTGTTCTTCTCATGTTTGTTAAATTTGCAACTTAATAGGCCCAGTAGTTCAACTGGATAGAATGTCAGATTTCGGCTCTGATGGTTAGGGGTTCGAATCCTCTCTGGGTCACAAATAGTTATTCTATTATTAGTTTTTTTTCTGTTCTACCGTCTTTATATAAATATATAATAACTTGATTACTATTTTCTTCTGTTTCAATTCCGTTTATATTTATTGTTTTTTTAATTTCATTAAATATGATTCCTTCATTAATATTTGACGGACAACTTATAAAAAATGTATTGCTAAAGGTAAGTTGCTCATTAAATTCGGATTCTAATTCTGTTACTATATTTAGATCTCCATTTATATTTGGGTTAATGAAAAGGTTTGTGAAGTTAATTTCACTCGTATACCCAGATGTGTAGTTATTTCCGTCGTTTGGTGATGTGGTAGATACTCTAACCCCCGAGGAAATATTTTCAATAGCAAAGAATCCGATTAGACTATTTGATGTGTCGTATGAATTAATAATAGCATAATTAGGCCCCACAATCAATCCTGCTCTTAATACTGTTTCAATATTTTGGTTTGTACTATTTAAGTTTGCATAACCAACTGAATCTCCTGAATTTATTGACTGAATGTCAAAATAACCTCCGTCAGTAGTTATTGTACTTGTTCCTATGTCCGGTTGATCTTGAGTTTGCTCTATTGTCACAGATAGCCCAGAAGCTGTATTACATTGATTGTTTTGTAAAGCAGTATTTACAACTGGATTAAAAGGCGCAGGTATAAATGATTGGGTTGTAAATGTGTCTGAAATAGACCATAACGAGCCCATATTAAGAGTTGAGTCGTGGTAAGCCATAATCTCCCATTCATATGTTGTGTTCTGTTGAAGTACAGGTATTAACACGTTATTATTAACCCCATCAATAATATTTAGGTTTTGCCAATTATTAGTGTTGAGTATTCTGTAGTGTACACGATATCTATCAGCATTATTTAAAATATTCCAATTAGCTTGTGCTGAGAAGTATGTTATGTTGTTGGTGTTTAGGTTGTTAGGGCTTGGGCATAGATTTGTTGAAGTTACAAATGAATCAGCTGGTGTCCAAGAAGATGTATTAAGATTTAATGAATCACAATGATTCCTTATTTGCCATATATATGTTTCTTGTGGAAGTAGATTGTTTATTGTCTTATTGTTTAGAACAGAATCTATATTGTTCTTGTATAACCACTGACCACTATTAATTTCTTTGTAGCGTATTTTGTAATTATAAGAGCTGTTTGATTGTGACCAATTTAAATTAGCACTATAATAATAAACATTTGTTTCAAATGTTGTGTCTGGTCTCAGACACTGAGCCTTAGAGTTTAGACTTATGGAAAATAAAATGATTATAAAAAAGAGAAATTTTCTATTCATAATACAAAGATAAAAAAATCATTGAGTGGTTATTTGATACTTCTGAAAATATATATATTACTTGAACACCCCCTGTTTCCTAATAGCGCTTTGATATTCGATAAAAGCCCTATAAAAAATCCTTTTAAATATTGTTTTTTTCCGTTTTTAAATTCATTGCTTAAAAGGGAGACATAAAATGAGTCAAAAATCATTCCTTTCTTTTTGATAAATTTAAAATTGTTTTTTTCAAAAATATTTATAATTGTTTTTTCACTAAAATGATTTAAATGTATTGGAAGATCCCATGCGGCCCAAAATTCCTTATAGTATTCTGCATCAAATGACTTGTAGTTTGGTACTGCTATTACTATTGTACCTTTTTCATTAATAATCCTGTCAAGATTAGTGATTGTTTTATTTAAGTCATAGACATGTTCTAGAACATGCCACATACTAATACTATCAAACTCTTTCTCTTTATATTGTTTTAAGTCGCTATTCTTATTGACTTTTATTTTGTAATTATTAATAGCCTTCTCTCTAGCAATATCTGATGGCTCTATTCCTTCGCATTCAATTCCTTTTTTTGCTAAAGCATTTAAAAATTCTCCAGTACCACAGCCAATATCAAGATGTTTTTTGCTGTTAGAAGTTTTTAACAAAAGATTGCTTTTTGAAGCTATTGCGTGTTTTCTTACAATTTGATACATTAAGTTAAATAGTCCCTTTTTGTTATTCGTATGAGAAATATAACTATCATTTTCATAGTACCTATTCATCGCTTCTTCTTTTGGCCTTGGATTGGTGAATAAAAAATCACAGCTTATGCATTCTGCTATCTTAAATTTCTCTTTAGTTGTACTATAGTCCCTGCTTATTATAAAATCTTTTATTTCATCACTCTTACAAATTGGGCAATTACTTAACTGTATCATCTCCCCATATATATTAGTAGAACATTTATGTCTGATGGAGATACTCCACTAATTCTACTTGCCTGTCCTATTGATTTTGGCCTTATTTGACTTAATTTCTCTTTACCTTCCGTAGAAATTGAATGAAGTTTTTTATAATCAAACATTTCTGGTATTACCATTTCCTCAAGTTTGTTTAATTTTTTTGCTGAAGCTTCTTCTTTATTTAAATACCCTCCATATTTAATAGTTATCTCTGCTTGTTCAATTGCATTGTCTTCAATCTCATGCATATTTACAAATTCTATTAATTCTTTTGATATTAATAAATCCTCATATTTAATATGGGGTCTAGATAGAAATGAAAAAAGTTTCTTTTTTTGTTTAACTGTTGCGCTATTTTTTTTCTTTAAAACTTTGTTTATTTTTTCAGGCTCAATATTTTGTTTTTTTAAGAATTTAATAAGTTTATCAGTTTGCTCTATTTTTTTATTTAAATTATCTAATCTTTCTTTAGATGCTAGACCTAGTGTAAATCCTTTTTTTGTTAGCCTTATATCGGCATTGTCTTGTCTTAACAATAATCTATATTCAGCTCTCGATGTAAACATTCTGTAGGGTTCATCTGTTCCTTTTGTTATAAGATCATCTATTAAAACACCTATATAAGCATCTGACCTTGATAAAATAAATTCTTCTTTATTTTTTGTTTTTTGATGTGCATTAATCCCCGCCATTAGACCTTGGCACGCCGCTTCCTCATATCCTGTTGTTCCATTTATCTGTCCGCAAAAAAACAAGTTTTCTATTAATTTTGTTTCTAGAGTATGTTTTAATTGCGTTGGAGGAAAATAATCATACTCTATTGCGTACCCTGCTCTAAATAACTTTACTTTTTCGAGACCTTTTATTTTTCTTAAAGCTTTAAGTTGTATGTCTTCGGGTAATGAAGTTGAAAACCCATTTAGATATATTTCGATAGTTTCTCTTCCTTCTGGCTCTATAAATAATTGATGCCTCTCTTTTTCAGAAAATCTAACAATTTTGTCTTCTATTGATGGGCAATACCTTGGGCCTAAACCTTGTATTCTTCCGGCAAACATTGGAGATGATTCAAACCCCTCTTGTAAAATATCATGCACTTCTTTTGACGTGTAGGTTATAAAACAACTTTTTTGATCTTTTATTAATGTTTTTTCTAAATATGAAAAGTTATTTATTATTTGATCACCCTTTTGCTCTTCCGTTTTACTATAGTCTATTGTTCTACCGTCTAGTCTTGGTGGAGTGCCTGTTTTCATTCTTCCGTGAGTGAATCCTATATCAATTAATTGTTTAGTTATTCCTTCTGCTGCAGGCTCTCCTGATCTTCCCCCTTTGTAGTTTTTCTTACCCAAATGTATTAAGCCATTTAGAAAAGTTCCATTACATAATATGACGCTTGCGCTTTCTATATTTACCCCCATCTTTGTAATGACTCCAACTGCTCTTTTTTTCTCTATTATTATACTATCTACACTATCCTGATAAAAATCTATATTATTATTTTTTTCTAGCGCAATTCTCCATTCTCTTTCAAATTTCTTTCTGTCACATTGTGCTCTTGGGCTCCACATTGCTGGACCCTTTGATTTGTTTAGCATTCTGAATTGAATTGAGCTTTTGTCGGTTATAATTCCCGACATACCACCAAGGGCATCTATCTCTCTAACTATTTGTCCTTTTGCTATTCCTCCCATTGCAGGGTTGCATGACATTCTTGCTATTGTCTCTAGATTCTGAGACACTAGTAGTACTTTTGACCCCAATGTTGCCGCTGAATGCGCAGCTTCACAACCTGCATGCCCACCGCCGACAACTATTACATCATATTTTTCGTTTAAAGTCATATTGTTTCACGTGAAACCTGCTTAACTATCTAATAATGAGTTTGTTAAGTTTTTTTAGGTAGTAGTTTTCTTTTTTTCTTATTATTTTCTTTTGATCTTCTTTTTTATCTTTAAAACCTAGCAAATGTAGTAAACCGTGTGCTATAACTCTATTTACTTCATCGAAATAATTTTCATTATATATCTTTGAGTTTTCCTTTACTCTTTCTGTGCTAATCAAGATATCTCCCGACACTTTATCTTTAACACAATAATCAAAGGTTATGACATCTGTAAGTGTATCATGTTTTAAATATTTCTTGTTATAATCTAATAACATTTCATCATTACAAAAAACAATGCATAGTTCCCCTAATTCCTTTTTTTCGCATATGCAGATTTCCTCTAACCAACTTTTAATTTTCTTAGACTGTTTAAGTCTAAATTTAGTTTGATAATTAAAGTCTATCATTCTGATCTTTTAAAATTCTTTTAAAATATTTGTTTACTTCTTTTTTATAGAATGGGTTAAGGTTTAGTGGAGCCGATTTCAATAAGTCTTTTTGAGACTTTTTTATTTTAATAAAATCATCTATCTTTTTGTTTTTCCCATTTTCCTGGATTAGCCATTCATTAGCTTCTCTTTTTTGATCTTCTCCTTGTTCTTTATCTGCTTTTTCTGATTCTAAAAATTTGGTTATTATGTTCTCTAACCTATTTAGGGTTTCCTTAGTTATTTGATTATTAATAATATCAAATTCATTTTCTTTCATTTCTTGAGACATTTCTTTTGATATTTTGGGGTCACCATCCATACCATTTTCCTTTTCTAAGGATTCAAGTTGCAATCGTATTAGCTCTTGTTTCTTTGCCATTTCCATCAGTTTTTTACTATCCTCTCCCTTATTTCCTTTCGAATCTTTTTGCTTTCCTTTTTTCATAGATTCTTTTAGTTGATCATTTAATTTTTTTTGAGCATTTTTTAATTCATTTTTCGAAGGTTTATTACTATTCTTTGGGTTATTACAGTTCTTAGGTTTGTTACAGCTAGTTGGCATATCACTAATTTCTTGCTGCATCTGTTTTAAAATTTCTGACAATAAGAGTGCCAAGTTATTAGTTGAAGTCATAATAAATTGTTGTTTTTCTGCAGATTTATTAATTTTTCTTTCTTCGAGATTTTTGGTAGCTTTTTTTATGTTATTTTTAATTAAACTTATTTCTTCATTTATTTTAGATTCAATCTGTGGAGCTCTTTTACTTAGTGCTAGTAAGGAGTCTTCTATAATCTTACTATCATCAGATAGTTTCTTTTGTTGTTTGACTAAAAGTAAGAACTCCGGGTTTTCTTTTTTTACACTGTTTGTTGTTCTTAATAAATCCTCTTGATTAAATGAAAGCTTGACTAGGTTTTCAAGAATTTGTCTTAGAGTTTCAGCATTTTCGATTTGAGTATCTGATGTGTTTCCTTCTTGCATACTTTCCATCTTTTTTTCAAGTTGATCTAGTTTTTCCATGACTTTTTCTTGCGACTTACTTGATTTAGATTTTTTATTTTTTTCAAGAGACTTTTTACTTTCATCCATATCTTTTTTAATCTCTTCTTGTAATTCTTCTGTTTTTGGAATATTGTTTTTGTTTTCTAAATCTTTATTTTTAACTTTTAATTCCTTAATAGAATCTTCTAATTCTTCCATTTTTTTCTTGATTTCTTCTTGTTCTTTTTCTAAATCCTTATTATTATTTTTTGAAGAATCTGTTTTGTTTTTAAGTTTTTCTTGTAGTTCTTTGAGGTTTTTTATTTTATCAATTATCTCTTCAGTTTTTTGCTCAAATTCAAGTTGTTTAAATAGCTCGAGCTCTCTATCTAACTCTTTTTCTAAATTTTCATTTTGTTCTTCTAATTTTTCTAAAAGTTCTCTTATTTTTTCTCTTTCTCCTTCATCAAGAATTTTCTCAAGTTCTTCTATTAATTTTTTTGTGTCTTCATCTAATATCTTTTCCATAAGCTCTTGAAGTTTTTTTTGTTTTTCAAGGATCTTACTATTATTTTTCTTTAAGTTTTTAGAGTTTTTTTTGGTTTTTTCTATTGTTTTTAAAATATTATTTTCTAATTGCTTTTGTTTATTTATAAGCGCTCTTATTTTTTCCTTTTCTTTCCATTCAAGTGTTTTTTTCTCAAGAATTTCTTTTTGTAAATCCTTTATTTCATCTTTTAGTTCCTGACTTTGCTCAATAGATTCGTTCATTCCTGATTTTATCTTTGAATTTAAAAGACTTGTTTCTTTTTTTAATTCTTCTCTACTTTTTTCCTTATGAGTAAAAACTTTACTTTTAGTTGATTTAGAGCCGTTAATATTATCATTATCCCATACTTCAAAATAATACCGAATACTTGCTCCAGCCTTTAGTTTATTCTTATTAAAATTAAAGCTATGATAGAACATTTGATTAGTATTCTCTTTATCTATATTAATAACTGAACTGTATGTTTCTTGTGAGTCTAATTGAAAGATTTCATAATGAAAAACTAGTTTTTCAAAACCATAATCATCACTTATCTCTCCACTGAAAATATTCTCTGAGTTAAGACTATCTATAATTTCTTCTAATTTTATTTCAGGTCTTTGATCTTTAATAACTTCAATGTTAAAACTTATTGTGTCGCTAAAACTATATTGATTTTGTGTTATAATTTGAGCATTAATGTTTTTTAAACATTTTTTTTTGAATATAAATTCTTTTTTTACTGCAAATTTCCTTGAATCATCATTTATTACAAAAATTAAATTATTTGTGTTTTCAAGCAATAGATTCCATCTAACTGTCGTTCCTTCTGGGATTTTAATGTTGCCAAGATTGCTAATTACTTTACTTTTTATTTTTGTGTATTCCGGGTAATTTAATTGTGTTTTAATTTCTCTAAATGATGGTCTTGGAATAACTATTATTTCAAACTCTTTAGAGGTATATCCTCCAGCTAGAATTTTAAATTTTTTATTTTCTTTTAGGTTTTTAAAAAGAAATGAATAGTCGTTACTATTTTTTTTCTTGTTCAAAGAAAATTTATTTGATGATAAAATAATATAAGCCTTTTCTGGAAGTACATTCCCTTCTAAATTTAGCTCAATTTTTAGATCCTTGTATTGTTCTACAACTAAATCATTTATTATATTAAAATCGAAAGGAGCCTTTGGCTCGAAAAATGTATTATGTTTTAATATTCTAGAAGAACTATCTGATAATATCCTGCCATTACCACTAAAAAGCAATAACACTATTAAAAGTATTGGAATAGCTAGCCATTTCCCTTTCTTTAGATTACCAGATAAGTCAATTGCTGCTTTAAACTTTATGGGATTAATTTCACTAGTTTTTTGATCTATACTTGCTTGGATAAGATGATTTGACTCTTGGCTCATCTCTGATAACTCCAAAATATTTAATAATTTATCATCAATTTCTTTGAAATGTTTTCCAATTATATCGGCGGCTTGTCGAAAGCTTAATACTTTTCCTATTCTAAAAATTTTCAGTAAAGGGATTAATAAAAAATTAATTATAATAATAGAGTTGATAATGATATAAAGCCAAAATAATATTGTCCTAAATCCAACATCAAAATTTGAGTAATACTCTAGGACCGAAAAAAAGATAAAGAATATTAAAAGTGTTAATAGAACTAAAACACCTCCCTTTATTAGCTTATTGATGTAGTATTTTTTAATAAACTCTTTAAGTTTATTAATTAAAACGCTATTTTCTCTATTAGACATTAATGCAAAAATACAATTTTAAAATACTACTGAATAAACCATTATCACTGATAAATATTATCTTTGTGAAAAAAATATTGAATGTCTAGTATAAGAGTAAGATTTGCTCCAAGCCCCACAGGGCCACTACATATAGGAGGCGTACGAACAGCCCTTTACAATTACCTATTTGCAAAGAAACATAAAGGTAAGATTATTTTAAGGGTTGAAGATACAGATCAATCAAGGTTTGTTAAAGGAGCAGAGGATTATATTATTAAATCATTAAACTGGTGTGGAATAAATTTTGATGAAAGTATTGTTTCGGGAGGAAATTTCGGGCCATATAGACAGTCAGATAGAAAGTCTCTTTATTTAGAATATGCAAACCAGCTAGTAAAGAATAATTTTGCGTACTATGCTTTTGACACTAGTGAAGAGCTTATAGAAATGCGAGATAATATGAAGAAAGCAGGAGTTCCTTCACCTCAATATAACTCCATTACGAGAAAAAATATGCAGAATTCCTTATCTTTATCTGAAGACGAGGTAAACAAAAGGATTACTAAAGGAGATGATTATGTTATAAGAATTAAAATGCCTAGAAATGAAGAGGTGAAAATTAATGATTTAATCAGAGGTTGGGTTAGTGTTAACTCAAATAATATGGATGATAAGGTGATTTTTAAGTCCGATGGTATGCCTACTTATCACTTGGCTAATGTAGTTGATGATTATCTTATGAAGATATCACATGTTATAAGAGGAGAGGAGTGGTTGCCTTCTGCGCCATTACATGTATTGTTATATAGGTATTTAGGATGGGAAGATAAAATGCCGGAATTTGCCCATTTACCATTAATTTTAAAGCCTGATGGAAATGGAAAATTAAGTAAAAGAGATGGTGATCGATTAGGTTTTCCTGTTTTCCCAATCGAGTGGAAAAACCCTGAAACTGGAGATATTAGTTCGGGCTACCGTGAGAGTGGTTATTTTCCATCAGCCTTTATAAATATGTTGTCTTTTTTAGGTTGGAATCCTGGTACAACACAAGAAATTTTTTCTATGCCTGAGCTAATAGATACTTTTTCACTTGAAAGAGTAGGTAAGGCAGGAGCTAAATTTGATTTTGATAAAACAAGATGGTTTAATCAGCAATATTTGCGCGCGAAATCTTCTGAAGAATTATCTGAAAAATTACAAGAAATTTTAAAAGAACAAGGTATTGTAAAGGACAATAAATTTGTGGCTCAGGTCTGTGAGCAATTAAAAGAGAGAGCAACATTTGTTAATGATATGTGGCGTGAGGGCAAGTATTATTTTGAAGCTCCAAATGAGTATGACTCTAAAACGGTAAGAAAAAAGTGGAAAGAAGATACTCCGTTATTATTAATGGAATTTAAAAATAAATTAGAGCTTATATCCGATTTTTCATCTGAAAATATTGAATTTTCTTTTAAAGAGTATCTTCAAGAAAAAGATATAGGGATGGGTAAACTACTTCCAGCATTTAGGCTGTCTCTTACAGGAGTAGGAATGGGACCATCATTATTTGACATTGCAGCTTTGTTAGGAAAAAAAGAAACGATTTTTAGAATTGAAAGCGCAATAAAAAATATTATATAATGGGTTTAATTACTGTAGAGGGAATAAAAATATATGCTTACCATGGTCATCTTCCTGAGGAAGCGGTCCTAGGGGGTCATTTTCTTGTCAATGTTTATGTTAATGCTAACACTGATTTAGTTGAAGAGTCAGATAGATTAGAAGATGCTGTTGATTATGTTCAAATTATAGAGATTGTGAAAAAAAAAATGAATATTCGTTCTCAAATGATCGAGCAACCTGCTCGTAGAATAGTGGATGCATTACTTGTTTTAAAACATGTTCAAGATGTTAAGGTAGAGTTAGAAAAAATACTACCCCCAATAGATGCTTGTTTTAATAAAATATCTGTGACAATTGATGGAAAAAACTAATTCAAATAGTTTTTTAAACTTACCTCTTTAGCAATAATAGCATGTAATTCTAATTGTAGTACTCTTTTTTGTTTCATAGAATCCCTATTTCTTAAGGTTACAGTACCATCCTCTAATGTCTGATGATCTACAGTTACGCAGAAAGGCGTTCCTACTGCGTCCTGTCGTCTATATCTTTTTCCAATTGAATCCTTTTCTTCGTAAAGACACTTAAAATCGAGCTGAAGAGATTGAATAATTTCTCTTGCTTTTTCAGGCATACCATCTTTTTTAGTAAGAGGAAGGACGGCCACTTTATGAGGTGCAAGAACATGCGGTATTTTTAAAACTATTCTACTTTCACCATTTTCTAGAGTTTCTTCTTTATAAGAATTTGACAAAACAGTTAAGAACATTCTATCTAATCCAATAGAAGTTTCAACAACATAAGGAACATAGCTTTCGTTTATTTCAGGGTCAAAGTATTTTATTTTTTTACCTGAATATTCTTGATGGGCATTTAAATCAAAATCTGTCCTTGAATGGATTCCTTCTAATTCTTTAAATCCAAAAGGAAATTTAAATTCAATATCTGACGCGGCATTAGCATAGTGAGCTAAGTTTTCATGATCATGAAAACGGTAGTTTTCTTCACCCATATTAAGAGCCTTATGCCATTTAATTCTTTGATCTTTCCAATAATTATACCACTTGATTTCTTCTCCAGGTTTTATGAAGAATTGCATTTCCATTTGTTCAAACTCTCTCATTCTAAAAATAAATTGCCTTGCTACAATTTCATTACGAAAAGCTTTTCCTATTTGAGCTATTCCAAATGGTATTTTCATTCTGCATGTTTTTTGAACATTTAGAAAATTAACAAATATCCCTTGCGCTGTTTCAGGTCTTAAGTATAGATCAGTTGCGCTATCAGCTGTTGCGCCCATTTGAGTTTTAAACATTAGATTAAACTGTCTTACGTCTGTCCAGTTACAAGTTCCAGAGACTGGGCACTTGATGTCTAACTCCTCAATTAATTCTTTGACTTTATCTAATTCTTGACCCACGAGATACTGGTTCATCTTAGAGCTAATTTCTTTAATTTTTTTTGTTCTTTCTAAAACTCTTTCATTTGTAGATAAAAATTCATCTTTATTAAATTGATCTCCAAATCTTTTATGTGCTTTTTGGAGATCTTTTTCTATTTTACTTTCAATTTTAGATATGTAATCTTCAATTAGAACATCTGCTCTATATCTTTTTTTTGAATCTTTATTGTCAATTAAGGGATCATTAAAAGCGTCAATATGACCTGAAGCTTTCCATGTTTTGGGATGCATAAATATGGATGTATCTAGCCCTACAATGTTTTCATGCATATTTACCATTGACTTCCACCAATATTCTTTTATATTGTTTTTGAGTTCAACGCCATTTGGACCGTAATCATATGCAGCCGCTAGACCATCATAGATTTCTGATGATTGAAAGATAAATCCATATTCTTTAGAATGTGAAACAACTTTCTTGAAGACTTCTTCATAGTTTGCCATATCACAAAAGTAATAATTCTCAAATTTAATTATGTAATTTTACAATATGATTCAAATTGATAATAAAATTATCTCTCAAGAAATTTTTGAAAAGAAATTTTTATGTGATTTAAACTCATGCAAAGGTGCTTGTTGTGTTGAGGGAGATTCAGGAGCTCCTTTGCTGAAGGAAGAGGCCTTATTAATGAAAGAATTATATCCAAAAATTCGCCCTTATCTCTCTGACAAAGGTAGAGATATTGTTGATGAAGTTGGAGTTTCAGTTATTGATACTGATGGAGATTTAACTACTCCATTAATTAATAATAGAGAGTGTGCATTTGTAGTTATGGAAGATGGAATTTCAAAATGTGGTATTGAAAAAGCACATTCTGATAACCAGATTGATTTTAAAAAACCAATTTCTTGTCATTTGTTTCCAATACGCATAACTAAGTATACAGAATTTGATGCTGTTAATTATGAGTCAATAAGTATTTGCTCTCCTGCTTGTGCTCTTGGTGAACAGGTTCAGCTTCCTGTCTTTAAGTTTCTTAAAAAACCACTTATCAGAAAATATGGTGTAGATTTTTACAAAGAGTTAGAGAAAGTTGATAAGATACTATCCGATAAATAATGTTTTATTTAAAAGCGTTTTCTCCAGTAATATCTAGACCAGTAATTAATAAATGAATATCATGAGTTCCTTCATATGTAATTACAGACTCTAAATTCATCATATGACGCATAATAGAATAATCACCTGTTATGCCCATAGCTCCTAAAATCTGTCTCGATTCTCTTGTAATATTTAAAGCCATTTCAACATTATTTCTCTTACACATAGATATTTGTGCTGTTGTTGCCCGACCTTCATTTTTAAGAACACCTAATCTCCATGTTAAGAGCTGTGCTTTAGTAATTTCCGTAATCATTTCGGCTAATTTTTTTTGCTGTAGCTGAAATGCTGCAATTGGTTTTCCGAATTGTATTCTTTCTTTAGAGTATCTAAGAGCTGTGTCATAACAGTCCATTGCTGCACCAATAGCTCCCCAAGCAATACCATATCTTGCAGAATCTAAACATCCTAATGGAGCTCCTAAACCATCTTTTTCAGTAAGAATATTTTCTTTAGGTATTTTGACATTATCAAAAACAAGTTCTCCGGTTGCCGAAGCTCTTAAACTCCATTTATTATGGGTCTCAGGAGTTGTGAATCCATCCATTCCTCTTTCAACTATAACTCCCTTAATTCTTCCTGCCTCATTTTTTGCCCAAACGACAGCGATATCTGCAAAAGGAGAATTAGAGATCCACATCTTTGCTCCGTTTAAAATATAATGATCTCCTGCATCCTTAATATTTGTAGTCATACCTCCTGGATCTGATCCATGATTAGGTTCTGTTAAGCCAAAACAGCCCATTAGCTCTCCAGTTGCTAACCTAGGAAGATATTTCATTTTTTGTGTTTCATTTCCATATTTGAAAATAGGATACATAACAAGTGAGGATTGAACAGATGCGGTAGATCTTACCCCGCTATCTCCCCTCTCTAGCTCTTGCATAATTAAACCATATGAGATATTATCAAGGCCAGCACCTCCGTACTTTGTTGGGATGTATGGACCAAAAGCCCCAACTTCAGCTAGACCTGGAAGTATCTGTTTAGGGAATTCTGCTTTCTGACAAGCCTCTTCAATAATTGGAGAAACATCTCTTTTCACCCATTCTCTAGCTGCATCTCTAATTAACTTGTGTTCGTCGGTTAATAATTCGTCCATTAGGAAATAATCTGGTGCTTGAAATAAATCTTTTTTCATGTTTTATGAATTTAATTTATGCAAAAGTATTGATTTTATAAAGATTATCTAATATGTATGTTCACTTATATATCTAAAAGTTAATTTTGTAATATTAAATTTATATTTTAAAAATGAATCATGATATTTTCTTTATTATAATCACTGTATCATTTTTATTAATTGGTATTTTAAAGGCTTTTTATTGGAACTATGGAAAGTTATTAGTTCTTGGCTCTTTACAATATAGATATGCCAGTCAGTATCTTAGACTTGAAAATGCACTTACTCAACGAGTTAATGGTATAACGTTTATAATAATGATTGTAAATCTATCACTACTAATTGTTTTACAAAATGATATTTATCGTGTTACAGATTTTTTAAATGTATCTTTTAGTGTTTTAATATATTTTTTTTTAAAGTATTTATTGATTCTTTTTTTAGGAAATATTTTTTTGAAAAAAGAAATAGCAAGACTTACAATATTCTTTTCATATATTTCTGACAGGTCACTATCAATTGTGATTTTTCCATTTTTAGTTTTAGCTTACTTTATTTCGTTTGATATTAATCATCATATTATTTACTTGATATTATTTATTTCAGCTCTTTTTCTTTTCTTTAAGATTTATTCGCTTTTTAAAATTGGAACTAATTCATTTGGATTATTTCCGTTGTATATATTTTTGTATCTTTGCATTCTAGAAATTTTCCCTTTTGTACTTGTTACAAAAGGTTTTTTTTACGATTAATCTTAAATAATTCTAAATGACACAGAATAAAGTTAAGTCTATTTTAATTTCACAGCCTAAGCCAGAGGGGAAGTCTCCTTATGACTTAATTGCAAAAAAATTCAATTTAAAGATCGACTATAGACCTTTTATTCATGTTGAAGAAATAACTACTTTAGAATTTAGAGAGCAAAGAATAAGTATATTGAATCATGACTCTGTAATATTTACTAGTAAAAATGCTATGGATCATTATTTTGGTATGTGTGAAAAGTTAAGAATTAAAGTTCCTGAGACATTAAAATATTTTTGTGTTTCAGAAGCAATTGCACATTATTTACAGAATTTTATTACTTATAGAAAAAGAAAAATATTTACTGGAGAACAAAGCCTTGCCAGTTTAGTGCCTATTATGCAAAAACATGAAGGAAGTAAATTTATTTTTCCATGTTCAGATGTCTTAAAAAATAGACCTAATAAATCTCTTGATGAAAGTGGTTTGGATTACACTAAAGCTCAAATGTATAAGGTGGCCTGTTCTGATTTATCTGATTTAAAAGATGTAAAGTATGATATTCTTGTTTTCTTTAGTCCAACAGGTGTGAAATCACTTATTGAGAATTTTCCAAAATTTGTTCAAAATGAGACAAGATTAGCTGTTTTTGGACCAACTACTGTCCAGTCTGCTGAAGACTTTAAATTAAGAATAGATATAAAAGTTCCTAGTCCTAAAGCTCCATCAATGTCAATGGCATTAGAGCAATATATTAAAATAGCTAATAAGAGAAAAAGATAAATTTTTTAAATAAATTCTTTATGCACAAGTTTATAAAAGCAGAGAAGTTATGTAATAAAGTTGACTCAGATATTCTTTTTTCCAATGGAAAAAGCTTCTTTTTAGAACCATTTAGAATTGTTTTTTTAAAGAAGGATTTTGATACTAATCATTGTTCACGCATTCAAATTGTTGTTCCTAAAAGGAATATTTCAAAAGCAGTAGATAGAAATAAAATTAAAAGATTTATTAGAGAGGCATACCGAAAAAATAAGAAAAGTTTAATTGATAACCTTGAATTTCATAAAACTGTAATTGATTTTTCTTTGATATATCAGATAGATGAGATTAAATCCTTCTCTTTCATTGAAGAAAAAATAAAAGCTATCTTGTTAAGTTTAATGCTAAAATAATGAAGAAGATATTTTCCTCCTTTTTTTTGTTGATTATTTTTATTTATCAAAAAACAATATCTCCAATAATTCCTGCTCGTTGTCGTTATACTCCAACTTGTTCAGAATATTCTCGTCAGTGTTTTAAAAAATTTAATATCTTCGAGGCTATTAAATTGTCTATAAAAAGAATATTAAAATGTCACCCTTGGGGAGGCAGTGGATTTGACCCTATACCTTAGAAAACTATGCTTAAGAAAAATAAAAATTTTATAATTATTTGTATTCTATCTGCTTCATTATATGGATTTGCAGATAGTTATTTTGAAATATCTAAAAATCTAGATGTTTTTACAACACTTTATAGAGAATTAAATAATTATTACGTTGATGAGACTGACCCAGGAAAGCTAATGAAAACTGGAATTGACGCTATGCTTAAATCACTTGATCCATACACAACATATATTCCAGAATCAGAGATTGAAGATTTTCGATTTATGACAACTGGTCAGTACGGCGGAATAGGTGCGGTAATAACTCAGCGAGAAAGCTATGTTTATATTAGCGAACCATATGAGGGTTTTCCTGCTCAGAAAGCTGGTTTACAAGCTGGGGATAAAATTTTAAAAATTGATGGAGAGAGCGCAAAAGATAAAACTACTGAGGACGTCAGCAAAGCATTAAAAGGAGAGCCTAATACAGAAGTGGAGCTTTTAATTGAGAGATTAAATTCAAAACAATTTAGTGTTGTTTTTAAAAGGGAAAAGATATCAGTGAAAAGCGTTCCATATTATTCTTTTATTAAAGATAATATAGCATATGTTAAGCTTAGAAGTTTTACAAGAAATTGTACCAAGGATATTAAAGACGCTCTTGTTGAAATGAAAAAAGAAAAAGATTTAGATGGGATTATATTAGACTTAAGAAGTAATCCAGGCGGGCTTTTAAATGAAGCAGTTTCAATTGTTAATCTTTTTGTTGACCAGGGTGAGGAGGTGGTTAGTACAAAAGGTAAAATTAAATCATGGGACAAGAAATATATGGCAAATAATACTGCTTTTGACACTAAAACACCAATAGCTGTATTAATCAATCAAAGTTCGGCATCTGCGTCTGAAATAGTATCTGGAGCTATTCAAGATTTAGACAGAGGAGTCGTTATAGGGCGGAGGAGTTATGGTAAAGGTTTAGTTCAGCAGACAAAGAAATTAAGCTATAACGCTCAATTAAAGTTAACAGTGGCTAAGTATTATATACCAAGCGGAAGGTGTATACAGGCGTTAGATTACAGCAATAGAAATGATGATGGCAGTGTAGGTAAAGTTCCTGATTCTTTGATGACTCCTTTTAAAACTAGAAACGGAAGAACTGTGTATGATGGAGGTGGAATTAAACCAGATATTTTAGTAGAGCAGGAGGATATTAGTAAAATATTAATTGCCTTATTAAGAGAAAGATTATTTTTTGATTATGCAACAGAATATAAGTCACTTAATGCTGATTTAGACAGTAATTTTATTATGGATGATAGTGGTTTTTTGAAGTTTGAAGCTTTTTTGCAAGACAAAGAATTTGAATATAAAACTGATACAGAGAAAATATTGGAAAAGTTGAAGAAAAAATCTAAAGAAGAAGAGTATTTTACCTTTTTAAGTGATGATTTAAATAATATTTCAAGCCAATTGTCTTTAGAAAAAAAAGATGATTTAAAAAGAAGCAAATCAGATATTCAGGAAATTTTAAGCGGAGAAATCTCTAGTAGATATTATTATCAAGAAGGAAGAATAAGAAGTTCTATTAATTATGATCTTGAAATAAATAAAGCACTTGAAATATTACAAAGTCCCTCTAGATACGATTCAATCTTAAAGGCTCTTTAGATATAGACTCTTTTTATACGTCTATTAATTTTTGAAATAAACTCATAGGGAGTTGTTTCAATTTTTCTGCAAATTGTGGTAATTAAAATATTCTCTCCAAATATTTCAACATCTTCCCCCTCTTCAGCATTAGTGTTAGTTAAATTAATGGCACAAGAATCCATACTAATCTCTCCAATTATTTCACAAAAAGTATTATTAACATATAAATTACCTACTCCATTACCCAACCTTCTGTCTAACCCATCTGCATACCCAAAAGGAACTATTCCTATTCGTAAATTTTTATTTGCCTTAAATTTAAGCCCATATCCTACAAATTCATTTCTGCTTATATTTCTTACTTGAGTGATAATAGTTTTTAGCTTGCAAACCTGTTTTATTTCTTGATTATCTATAATTCCAAATAACCCTATACCTATTCTTACGGCGTTATACTGTTGATCAGCAAAGCGAATTATACCGTTTGTGTTTAGTATATGTTTATAGGGTGAAGCATCTAGTTTAGCATCAATTTTTTTACATATTTTAGAGAAATTATCAAATTGTAAGATCGAAAAATTATCATTATTTTCTTTATCACTTGAAGCTAAGTGAGAACATATTGAAACAACAGTTAATAAAGGGAACTCTTCAAGAGTTTGTATAATTAGATCTATATCTGAAAAAGAAAATCCAAATCTATTCATCCCTGTATTAAATTTTAAATGAATATTTAGTGGCTTTTTAAAATTGCCTAATTTTTTTAATATTCTCAAATTATATATTGTAACTTCTAAATTATATTTTATTATTTCTGATATTGATTTGACTCCAGGGTTTGCAACTATTATTATGCTTTTTATGCCATTTTTTCTTAAACTTATTCCTTCTTCAAAGTCTGCTACCCAAAATGCATCTACTTTTAAAAATTCTAATATTTTAGAAATATTTATATCTCCTAGGCCATACGCATAAGCTTTCACCACAGCGATAACTTTAGTCTTTTTGTCTAGTTTGTTTTTAAAAAATTCTAGATTTTTAGTTATTGACTTTTCTTTAATATAAAGAATAGTTTCATGTAAATTACTCATTGATTTTTAGTCTAGTATTAAAACAATTCCTACAAAGTGCTAAATAATCGGACTTTTCTCCAATTTGAATAAGTTCCTTTTTTGCGCCTTTTCTGAAAGTGTGATTAGCTTCACACCCACAGTCATTGCACTGGGCATGCATTTTTAATACTTTTTCAGCTAAAGCCATGATCTGAGGCATACATGAAAATGGTCTTCCTAGAAAGTCCATGTCTAGTCCAGCTACTATAACTATCTTACCCTTATTAGCCAATTCATTACAAACTTTTATAATTTCATGATTAAAGAATTGTATTTCGTCAATTCCAATAACATCACACCCTAAAGAAAGTTTTATTATTTCATTAGGGTTTTTTACAGATTGAGACTTAAATTTATTTTGATTGTGAGAAACAATATCTGTGTCATGATACCTAGAATCAATAGCAGGTTTAAAGCCAATGACTTTTTTTTTGTTTTTTTGCCCAACTTTCAATCTACTAATAAGCTCTTCAGTTTTTCCAGAAAACATAGACCCACATATAACCTCAATATGTCCTGTGGGAATTGAAATATTGTTTTCAGCTGTACTAGTCATAATTCTTTTATCTTTAGTTATGTTTGCTAACAAAAGTATAAAAAGGCATACTATATTTTTATGATTATAAGATTTTTATTAACTACGGCAACTTTACTTTTTCTCAACAGCTCCTATCTCTATTCCCAAATTGACACATTAGGAGTTAATAATTCTAGAGTTTTACTAGTAGGAAGTAGCCTGGCTTTAAGTTTAGGAGCCTCATATGCTTATGTAGAAAATGCTTGGTGGAAAGATATTTCTTCAGAATTTCATTTTGACCCTGGAAATGATTTAGTTTATGCTTTAAATGTTGATAAGGCCGCACATTTTTTAGGAGGAGTTTATGCTTCAGATTTATTTTCACAATCTTTTTTATGGACCGGTATGAAAAGAAAAAAAGCTTTATGGTATGGTGCATTATTTGGCTCATCTATCCAGCTTGCTATAGAAATGAAAGATGCATATGCTCCATACTGGGGTTTTAGTAAATATGATTTAGGATTAGGTTCTTTGGGTTCGTTTTGGCCGGTTATGCAATCTTATTCTAAAGGTCTTAGTGCTTTAAACTTTAAGTTTTCATACTTTAAACATTCAAATATATACTGGGACCTTGAGGCTCAGAGAGACAAAAACCCATCTCGTTTTGCGTGGTATGATGATTATCCAAATCAGACATATTGGATATCTGCAGATTTAAACTATTTTTTAAAAACTAAACAAATTCCCGACTGGCTGAATATTGCTGTTGGTTTTGGATTAGATGATACTCAATACTTAGATAACTCAAAAAAAATTGGAGGCAATAATGAATATTATATTGCTTTAGATTATAATATTCTTAAATTATTAAAAAATTGGCAAACTCCATTATCAAGAAAAATAAAATATTTTTTAAAATATTTAAAATTACCAGCCCCAACGATAAGAGTTTCTCCAAAATTCAAATTCTATCCATTTTTTATTTAACTTTATCTAAATGTCTAAATT
>CESJ01029577.1_pt1 | contig 58181 bp, 51 predicted proteins | sample 356311 | NCBI WGS metagenome assembly CESJ01 (sample SAMEA2621487, study PRJEB7988) | marine metagenome | biome: marine biome (ENVO:00000447); feature: surface water layer (ENVO:00002042); material: "saline water (ENVO:00002010), including plankton (ENVO:xxxxxxxx)" | depth 5 m
GCATCTTGCTATGCTGGGGATGTATACTGATAGACGTCAAACTTAACTACGGTAAAAGAAGCGCCCACTAGCCACCGTCGATGATCACTTCGATACGGCGATTTTTTGAGCGCCCTTCAGAGGTGTTATTGGATTGTAGAGGCTTAGTATCGGCCAAACCAATGATTGTGACTCGACCTTGGGCAACGTTGGAGTTGTCCAGTAGATAGTCTGCCACTGCAGCAGAACGTGCCGCCGATAGATCCCAATTAGAGCGAAACCGCTCGCTAAACGCCATCGGCACATTGTCCGTGTGGCCTTCAATGCTAATCAAACCACTCGACTGGCTGATCGAATTGCCGACTTTTTCCAACAGCGGTTTAAAGCCCGGTTGTAAGTCTGCGTAACCGCTCCGAAAGGAGCCGCGCTCCGCGAGACGAACAATGATTTTGTCGCCGTCTCTCTCGACCTCTGCCAGACCCTTGGAGATCTCGTTGGACAGGTTCATCCTAATTCGTTCATACTGGTCGTCGATCGCACGTTTACGCTTGGCGTTCGACATCCCCGCTAGTTTGTCGGCTAGATCGTCCGGAGACCCTTCCTCAACCTGCACAACCGATTCCACTTGAGCCTGCGCCATGGCGATTTTCGCGTAGACATGAAGATCGTCCTGGGCCACTTTGGCTCCCGACTTGGCGCGATCCTGTTTGCCGTCTTCGCCAGTCATAGCGTCTGAAATAACCTTGACTACAATTTTTTTGTCTTCGACCCGAACCTCAACCTTGCCCATGGCGATCTCTTTGGCCATCGTTTCTTTGAGCGTCTCAACATCCGAATTAGTATCAAAATCAGCAGTTTTAGTGGTTTCTTTGAGTTCTGGGTCGACCGGTTGTTCGACGTTGGTGGTCTGCTCCTGAATCACATTGAGCGTTGTTTTATCGACCTTGGCACGCTTGTATTTCTTGGCGATAATGCTCTTCGATTTGGGCGGTTCCACCGTGGGAACGATACGCTGCACACCCATTGAATTTTTCATTGAACCGCTGACTTCCTTGTATTTAGGCACATTCATCTCGGCAAACGACAGCAGCAATACAAAAAACGCCATAAGTAGGGTTGCCATATCGGCAAAGGTCGCCATCCAGGCCGGAGCGCCACTCTTGCAGGGAGCACACTCTTTCAGCGGAGGATAGACAATGACCTCGCGCTCTATCGGTATGCCCTCTTCATTAAGGACGGTGGGATTACCCTTGGAGTCGACTATCGGTTCTTCTTTGTCCGCGGCGTCATCGCCCTCCGCCACAACCGGCAGTGGCGCCTGTTCGTCCTCATCGCCAGGCAATTGTTCTTGATCCGCCATTAGCTTGCCCCCTCGCGTTTACTTGCCATCGACAATCACCTCAATCCTGCGATTGCGCGCGCGGCCCGCAGAGCTATCGTTGTTGGCAATCGGCCGCGTGTCGGCAAACCCAGCTACGGTTATTTTATCTTGCTCAAAACCCGAACTGTTGATGAAAAAATCGGCAACAGATGCGGATCGGGCCGCCGATAAATCCCAATTTGATTTAAACCGCTCACTAAAGGCTACGGGCACATTGTCGGTGTGGCCTTCGACTCGGATTTTGCCCTTTGACGCGGAAAGAGAAATGCCTACACGGGACAACAGCGCTTCAAATTCGCTCTTTAAATTTGCGCTACCTGATACAAAAGACCCTTGACTGGCGAGACGCACGGTAATTTTGTCACCGATTTTTTCAACTTCGACCAAGCCCTTTTGAATATCCTTTGAAAGATCAGCTCGAACCTTTTGATACTGATCTTCGACATCCTGATTTTGTTTGTCGGTCTTGCCTCCGGGGCTGTTTAACGCGCTGTCTTCGTTTGCGCGACCACGTTCTGAATTGCCCTTGGCGAGCTTTTGCCTACGCACCTCAACCTCGGCTGACAACTTTGATTGAGCATCCACCACCTTGGCGGCAATGTCGATCGTCGCCTGACTAATCGGTCCACCGGACGCTTTGCTCACGTCGCTGTCACCCGCTCCACCGCTGGTACCGGAGCCGAGCAATTCAACCACCACGCGGTTGTCCTCTATCCGCACATCAACCTGACCCTCATTGATCTCCTCTTGTAAAACCTGTTCGAGGGATCTAAACGCTTCTTTAGTTTCGAAATCGGCTTCTTTTTCTTCAGTTTTTTTAACCACCCTGCGCATGGTGATATCGTCTGAGCGCTGCCGCACATCTCTGAATACCGTCGGTTGTGCCACCGCTGGAGAAAAATCATCGACGACGATGCTTCTCGCGGTCTCGATAGTAATCGTAGGTACGATCCGCTTAACCCCAAAAGCGGCCTTAAGTGAACCCGCTATCTGCTTGTATTTGGGAACGCTCATCTCGGCAAATGACAACAACAAAACGAAAAACGCCATCAACAACGTCGCCATATCGGCGAACGTCGCCATCCATGCCGGCGCCCCGCTCTTACATGGGGGGCAGTCCTGTTTCTTTTCGCCCGGATCTATCGGCTCTTCCCACCAATTGAGAACCGCTTCTTCGGTCGCTTCTTGTTCCTCTTCAGCCATGGCTAACGCCGCCTATTAACCGGCCGCCGCGGCCAATTTCGCTTGAGTCGCTGGATCACAGAAGGCCGCCAGTTTGTCGCCAAGCACGCGGGGATTTCCGCCTTCGGCCATAAACACCAGCCCTTCAATAATCAGCTCATTATTCTGCTCTTCAACGCCCGCCATCTCGACCAATTTCATATTCAGAGGCAGCATGATCACGTTGGCCAAAATAGCGCCGTACATGGTCGTCAACAAGGCCACCGCCATCGCCGGTCCAATCGCCTTTGGATCTGACATATTGCCCAACATCTGCACCAGACCAATCAACGTTCCAATCATGCCCATCGCCGGAGCCACCTCACCCCATGCGGCAAATAAATCGGCACCCAAAATCTGACGGATTTTAGTCGAATCTTTTTCACGCTCGAGCGACGACTTGATAATGTCCTGCTCGGCGCCATCTACCAACATGCCGACGCCTTTGGCCAAAAACTGGTTGGATAACTCTTGCCCCTCCAATGCAATCATACCGTCCTTGCGAGCGATGGTGGCCAACTCAACCATGGTTTCAATAAGATCTGGCATGGTGTCCATTTTGTACATAAAGCATTTGCCAGCAACGCCGCCGGCGCTTAAAAAACCCGCAAGGGACGACCGGCACATGGTCACCATCGCCGAACCGGCAACAACGATCAACATCGATGGCACATCGATAAACGCTCCAATGTCATCAATTGCCGAAAAAATTAATCCAAAGGCCCCCAAAAGGCCTACTATCGTTGCAATATCCATAAAATTTCCTCGCAGTTACGCAATTTGCTCGCTGAAAACGCCGCGCTATTGGCCAGTCTCGCGCATCGGCAGTGTTTGCAGCGGCAACCACTAACCGTCCAGACTTCCAGCAGGTTCTTTAAAGATCGACAGCAGAAGCACAATCATTAGTGTTTCGGCCGAAATTAGCCTAAGACAGGGGCCAACTATGCAGCCAAATTTCAACTACAGTCGTTCGTAACGAACTCCCTCTAAGTTGATGTTGGTCATAGGATATATTATTTTTAATACTTGATATATAGCGCCATCATCAGTTTTACGCGTTTTACTGATTGTTGCAAGCAGCCCCGCAACTGTTTAGGATCACAACTTATCACTAATTAACCAAAAAAGTTGTTTCATAAAGGTGAGCGCATGCACAAACCCGATCTAATCTCTTCGCCCACCGCGCTTGGCCGGATACTCGGTCGCGCTCGTCAAGTGACGATCGTGGCGGCTACTTTGAGCGCCACCCTGTTTTTGGGGGGCTGCGATATTTATAAAAAAGATATCAAATGTGGCGACGCAATAGAGCCCTACGACAAGCTCGGCTTTATCACCGATGAAAACGGCCTGGCGACCGATCCAAAGACCGGTACGCGGTGGTTTCGATGCTCAGGGGGGAAACGCTTTGTCAATTACCGCTGCAAGGGAGAAGCACTTTATCTGTCATGGGATGAAGCGACCGCCTACGCAATAGAATTTTCGGAAAAGTCTGGTGTCACGTGGCGTTTACCCACCAATGGTGAAATGAAATCAATCATGCAGCCAAACTGCATTGCCCCAGCGATGAATGAAAATGTCTTTTTAGATACCGAAGTAAACAACCATTGGACGTCGAGCTCAAGCCTGCACCAAAAAATCTTTAAGTGTGCGATCAACACCTTCAGTGGCCGTATCTCTTGTCGCCAAACGCGCATTCTCAAGCAACCATTTCTGATGGTGCGCGATTAGATTAGAGGCTCGATTTGGGCACATGCAAGACAACTCTGCATATAAAAGAGTCGCGAGAGCCATGTTGAATTAAATTGGCTTTGGTTTTGGGTGAAAGCTCAGACACTGTTCCCCGTGCGCCCTGATCACCTCTACGCTCGGCAACGCCTTTGATTTAAAGCCCATTGCATTACAACCATAGGGCCGCTTCGGGTCGTACGTGATCTTAAAATGAACGCATTGCCAGCAATCAGGTCCGTTCTTTATGGGCGGCTTCACGGCGCGGTTTCCAAATTTCGTGATAATATTTCCACAATATGATACCAATAAACGCACAGGTCACCAAGGTTGCAAACGCATTGGTCAATGAAATTCCCTGCAACCGCGAAATCTCCGGTTTTGTCCACATAATAAAAATCATCGGTACGGCAACCAACATATAGATGCGAATCAGCTTACACACCGCGCAGGGCGGTGAAGTCTTCTTTTGCACCGATCGATCCTCCAATCTCAAATCAGTCGTTTAAAATTATCCACAACAAGCAATAGATACGCTCCGTTACCTTTCTAAGACTACTCGACTAAGCTAGCCGTCACAACCTCGGCTTGGAAACGGCCTGATAACTGCGGGCCAGAAACCGGCCCAATCCCCGTTTCGAGCACCCCACTGGTGCCGGGTAACAACACAATGTTAACCGGTAAGATGACCTCTGCAGCGGCGCTTCGATGTAAATCGATCACCCGTAATTGCATTGCTCGTAGTACGGCTTGACTGGTATTTAGTAATCGTACGCGCAGCAAACCGCGTTCGTTAACGCCCAAGTCGACCTTGAAAAAGCGCTCGGGGGCGGTCGACAATCGCAACGAAGACAGCGCGCGGCGCGCCCGTTCGCCAACGTCACCAGAGGCGTTCGCGGCAACCGACAAATAGCCCTCGGCACGTTGCAGTTGATCGCGCTTTTGCGCCATAATTCCTAGATAATAACTGGCCTTGGCAGTGGCTAATAAATCGTAACTGCGCTGAATATCGATCAAACTCTGGTCGGTTGCGCCCCGCTGGTACCGCAACTCGCCGCGCCTTAGGTAGCTTAAGTAATACCGTGGATTCTTTGAAATCGCCGTAGTGTAAGCAAGCTCGGCGTTATCGAGATTGTTCAAGCTTACCCAAGCATCTCCACGAAGACGCCAAAAGTCGCTCTCAGCAGGCTGCGCTGCGACAGCTTGATCGAGCAAGCGCAATGCATGATCAGGATCGTTTTTAGACAGTGCCATCGACGCTCGACGCGCCGCTTTGTAGGCTGGAGCATCTGCAGCAAGACCCGACATAGCCGCGTCAAACCGCCGTTTAAACCGCGCACCAGCAACTAGACTTCGCGCCGTCAACTGATTCGCTTTGACCCGTTGCAACGAGGGTGGATGGCTGGAGAAAAGATCTGAAAACTGATTGTCCCTGTCCACATCGCCGCTCAAGGCGAGAAATGTCTGCTGCAATTCAACCGCCGCCAACGGTTCATAACCAGCCCTCGCCATATAAATCATACCGTAACGATCGGATTCGAGTTCGTCATTGCGTCCATATCTCGCCAACCAAGCTCGCATACCTAGCGATGACGCCATGTCGGTATATTTTTGGTACTGACGACCCTCGCTACCCGCTTGTATGGCGCCTAAACCAATCTGCATCAGGGTCCCGCGACTCTGCTGGGCCGCCCCGTGACGCGCCGCAGCATGAACGATTTCATGGGCTAACACGGCGGCAAGTTGTGCCTCGTCGTTCAGGTGTAATAACAAACCACGATTGATGGCTATTTTGCCACCGGGCAGCGCCCAAGCATTGGGCGTTGGATTATTGATAACGCTAAATTCGTAGGGTAACTGAGGGTTGTCGCTGACCGCCGCTAGCCGATTGCCGACATCGCTCACATAGCGCTGTAATTCCAGATCTACGTGATACACTCCGCCCTGCGCCTGTAACGAGGGAGGATAGTTTTTCTCGCCGATCGCCACTTCATCGCCGGTCGACAACAGCGACAGCTCGTTCTTACCTGTCACCGGATTAACCGCGCAGGCCGAGGCGAGTAATGCTGTGCTGACCATTAAGATAAAAGACTTCACTCGATAACTCCATTTTTATCATTTAACTGGCCGGAATGTTTCTGGTAACTTGATTTGTTAACCGGCAATCATCAAAATTATACTGTTATCTTTAACCGGTGGAAAATGATTATGCTAATGCTCCTCTCGCCAGCGAAAAAACTAGACTACGCAAGCGCTTTGGCGTTTACGACGCATACGCAACCGGAGTTGCTGGATCATGCCAAAGACTTAATCTCCGGATTACAAAAATTGTCGCCGCACGATGTCTGCGGACTGATGAGCTTGAGCGATAAATTGGGCGCCCTCAATTACGAGCGCTTCCAAGCGTGGCAACCCCCATTTAGCGCAGCCAACGCCCGTCAAGCGGTGCTCGCCTTTCAGGGCGACGTATACCAAGGTCTGGAAGCGGGCAACATGTCCAGCGACGATCTCGATTGGGCGCAAAATCACTTGCGCATTTTATCGGGCCTTTATGGTCTATTGCGGCCACTCGACTTGATGCAACCCTATCGCTTAGAAATGGGTACAAAGTTTGCCAATCCAAGGGGTGCCAATCTCTACCAATTTTGGGGTGGTATTATTACCAATAACATCAATCGCTGCCTAGGCGATGCCAACAGTGGTAAAGGCGGCCCCGTGCTGGTCAATTTAGCTTCCAATGAATACTTCAAATCAGTCCAACCGAAAGACATCAAGGCGACGATCATCACGCCGGTATTCATGGATCAAAAAAATGGTGAGTACAAGGTCATTAGCTTTCACGCTAAGCGCGCACGCGGATTGATGGCGGCCTTCGCCATTAAAAACCGTATCCTCGAGGCTGATCAACTTAAAAAATTCGATAGCAGCGGCTATTATTTCCAGAAAAAACGTAGTACAGAGGATAAGTGGGTATTCACTAGAGACTAGGTGGATTAATTTTGGAGAAACCTTTTTCAGCGGCCTGCGAACGCAACCAACAAGACATTGCTAAGCGGCTACAGAGCGTATTTAAGAACACCCGATGCGTCCTCGAAATCGGCAGTGGCAGCGGTCAACATGCGGTGTGCTTTGCCTCTCGACTCCCCTGGCTGGAATGGCACACCAGCGATCTCACCCAGTGTCACAGCGGCATAATGCAATGGTTAAAGGCGGCGCCGAACGCCAACTTGCATCCACCGATCACTCTCGATGTTTGCAACCCTTGGCCACAAATCGGCCAGGATGCCATCTTCACAGCTAATACCATACATATCATGACGTGGAGGGCCGTAACGCACCTTTTTTTAGCTGCTGCTAAGACCTTGCCAACCCGAGGTCTGCTATGTCTGTATGGCCCGTTTATCTATACCCGCAAGGCACTTGCACCGAGTAACGATCGCTTTGATAAACAATTAAAACAGCGTGACCCGAAGCAGGGATTGCGATACTTTGAGGCGCTCGATCGACTCGCTAAAAGGACGGGTCTGGAACTTGTTGCAGACACCACAATGCCCACCAATAACCAGTTATTGGTCTGGGAAAAGCATTGCTAACCCCCCACTGGAAAAGGATACAGCCAAATATCCACAACCAGAGAGAGAAAAATTGCCAAACCTACCCAGTGATTATTTAGAAAAGCCCGAAAACAGGCGGCGCGCTGTCGGCCCCGAGCCTGCCAAAGTTGATAGACAAAAAGACCTGCGGTACCAACCAGGCCGAAAAGAAATAATCCGCTGCGATGAAACAAATAACCGGCCAATGCGAGACAAACCAAGGTCAGTAATTGCAACAATCCGATGTAGAGCAACTCCCTTCCAGCCCACAGCAGTGCCGTAGATTTTACGCCAATAAGCCGATCGTCGGGCCGATCGACCATGGCGTAAAAAGAGTCAAACACCACAGTCCAAGCGACCACAGCAAGGTATATTACCAGCGCTTCAATGGGTACCGTGCCGCGTTCGGCGGCAAAGCTCATTGGCACCACCCAAGCCCATGCCATACCCAATACCACTTGCGGGAAATGGCTCCAGCGCTTGACGTATGGGTAGGTGATAACCAGAGCCAAACCGCCAAATGAATATAAAATAGTCATTCGGTTGGTTTGTAATACCAGAGCAAAAGCCACCATTAAAAGAATAACAAATCCTACCAAGGCGGCCTGAGGCGATATATCACCAGTCACTAATGGGCGGTCTTTAGTCCGCTCTACATGGCCATCGATATGGCGATCGGCATAGTCATTCACGATGCACCCGGCCGCGCGCATAACCACCACTCCACAACAAAAAATGCACAGATTATAGCCGTCGGGAAATCCCCGACCGGCTAACCAAAGGGACCAGAGTGTGGGCCAGAGCAGCAGTAAAGTACCTATCGGGCGGTCAATACGCATTAAGCGCAGCCACGGGTGAGAGCGCAGACGCGTCAGGCCGCTAAAATTCGGCTCACTCACTGGTCAGTATCGCCTCCGAGTTCATTCAAAGAGGGCAGAAACACCTCGGTCACCAAGAGGGGCTTATCATGCACACAAAATACCGAGCGACGAGCCCACATACTGCCAACGCCACTGCGGAGTTGAAAAGCGCCGAGGTAGTCAGCCGTGACTTCGGCAACTTCGATAGCACCACGAGTCATCGATGGCTCGCCAAATAACCACGCACCCAAAGGTTGCTCATCCAACGTATGGCCTGGGGTCAGTGCACACTCAAATGCTGCACTTGGAATGATACTACGAGCATAAACCCAGGGATGACCGTGACCTGACAATACTACCTCGCGCACCAAGGCGGTCTGGTGAGGTTCCAGTGCTAAATGCCGCTGTTCCGAACGCAGCGGCACGCGCCAATCTTGCGATAGCACCTCGACCGATAGTTGCCCTGCGCAACGCTGCTGCAGACGAGCTGTCAGAGAGCCCTGATGCAATAACCAATCACGCCACGGTTCGGGTAGTTGGCATACCTGTTCGGAGGTAATCACCCGCCACCCGGGCTCGCGATTACCTTTAGGCTGTTTAACAACGTCTGAATTCGCCGCACAGGCCGCTGGTTCGATCTGCTCTGTACTATCGATCATAGATCGTAATGCCGCCATCTGCTTGGCTGCGAAACCGTTTGTATTCCCATTGATACTGGCTTAGCTGTAAATTGGCAATTTGTTCAACACCTCGATTTAACGCTCCGACCGCTGCATCCTCACAGTCACTGTAAATTTTTGAATCAGCGGGCAAAAAGTGTAACCGCCAGCCGCCGCGATCGCGCAATGCCGCGCAAAAGACGACATTGGCGTTGCAGCGTTGTAATAACTTATGCACCAAGGTCATGGTCAGCGCGGAAACCCCAAACAGTCGGGCATAAGCGCCGCCGCTTTCCGGGGGTTGTTGGTCCGGCAGAACGCCGATCGCTTGACCGCTTTTAAGTGCTTTCAGTAAGGCTGCTACACCGCGAGAATTAGTCGGTACCAACGTTGCCCCGGAGCGCTCGCGAGACCCCTTGATCCAGCCTTCTAAGGCTGCAAGTTTGGGCGGCTCGTACAACGATGTCATGGCGGTACGCGCCGCTAACCATAAGCCCACAAGCTCCCAATTACCTTGGTGTGGGACTAGAAAAACCGTCCCATCATCGCTGGATAGCGTAGACTCGAAGTGTTCGATACCCTCGATAGCAGTGACATGGCGGTCGAGCCACGCGCTCGGCTGACGCCACAACCGCGGTGTCTCACACACGGTTTGGCCCATATGCAGCATCCGCTGTCGGCACAGTTGCTCGCGCTGCTCGAGGGCCATAGAGGGATAACAAAGCGCTAAGTTGATGCGCGCGACGCTGCATGGCCGCCGCTCGAAGCGATAAATAGCACGACCAATACCGCGGCCGAGAGCACGGCTTAACGAGAGTGGTAAACGCGCCACTAGCTTCAGCAGAATGAGCGCCATAAGTCCCTTAAATTGGCGCACTTCAGCTACCCAATGGCTTTGTTACAAGCGTTCGTGAAGATCATTTTTTATATAGTCGCGCAGTGCATCGCCAATCTCTGGGTGTTCTAAACCGAGTTCTATATTAGCGCGTAACAATCCAAGTTTGCTACCACAGTCATAACGGGTACCGGAAAATTCATAGGCCATAACCTGCTCCTCCATCAGCAAACCTTGGATAGCATCAGTCAGCTGGTACTCTCCGCCAGAGCCCGGCGCCAAACCTCGCAGGTAGTGAAAGATTCGCGGCGTAAAAATATACCGACCGATAACCCCCATATCGGATGGCGCATCCTGTGGACTCGGTTTTTCGACGATGCCATCCAACAGGTGCATCCGCTCATCCTGCTTGCTACCGCTGATCACACCGTAAGCTGAGATGCCCGGCCCAGGCACCTGTTGAACGGCTATCACAGAGCTGCGGTAAAAATTGTGTTGCGCTACCATCTGTTGCAGCGCAGCTTGATCGCTGTGAATCAAATCATCGGCTAGCAATACGGCAAACGGCTCATCACCAATGAGGTGCGCGGCAGTCAACACCGCGTGTCCTAACCCGAGCGCTTCAGTTTGCCTTATATAGGTGCAGCTAACGCCCTTGGGCACAACGCCTTGAGCGATTTTCAACAACTCGGTCTTGCCGCTCTTTTCCAATTGGTGCTCGAGTTCATAGGCTTTGTCAAAATGATCTGCTATCGCCCGTTTAGCCCGACCCGTAACGAAAATCATCTCGGTAATACCGGCAGCAACGGCCTCCTCTACGGCGTATTGAATGAGTGGCTTGTCAACAACTGGCATCATCTCTTTGGGGCTAGCTTTGGTGGCCGGCAAAAAACGCGATCCCAACCCAGCAACCGGGAAAATGGCCTTGCGAACAGCCTTTAAATTATCGTACCCCGACATACAATCTCGCGCTCCATAAAGTCAATTAGAAGTCTAGTTTAACGTCACGTTCAATCCTTTGACACGCCACAGGCGATGGTCGTTGGTGAATACCGTCAGGGATCGCTTATATCGACATTCGACCATCATATTGCCTGTCATTCTAGTCTCCCTCGCTTATAATTGGCAGTGATTTAAACCTTACTCGACGAGAGAGCTATCGACGTGAATGAACCGAGCAGCAGCACAGCGACCTTTCAGGGTCTGATTCTTAAACTGCAAGAGTTTTGGGCTGCCAAGGGCTGTGTCATCATGCAACCTTTGGATCTTGAAGTTGGCGCGGGTACCTTTCACCCCGCGACTTTTTTACGCTCCATAGGGCCAGAAAATTGGAATAGTGCCTATGTGCAACCATCGAGGCGACCTACCGATGGTCGCTACGGGGAAAACCCGAACCGGCTGCAACATTATTATCAATTTCAAGTAGTCATGAAACCGTCTCCGAATGATTTTCAAGAACTATATTTAGAGTCACTTCGCGACATCGGTATAAATACCTCTGTGCATGATGTTCGATTTGTGGAAGACAATTGGGAGTCGCCAACCCTCGGAGCATGGGGCCTAGGGTGGGAAGTTTGGCTCAATGGTATGGAAGTATCCCAATTTACTTATTTTCAACAGGTGGGAGGGCTTGAATGCATGCCGGTGACTGGCGAGATTACCTACGGCATTGAGCGATTGGCGATGTATATCCAGGGTGTCGATAGTATCTATGATCTGGTCTGGGCTTTGGGTCCTCAAGGCCCGGTCAGTTACGGCGATGTTTTCCGGCAAAATGAAGTTGAAATGTCGCGATTTAACTTTGAAGAGGCGAATGTGGATTTTCTGCTCCTTCAATTCGACGAATATGAGCGACAGAGTCAGGCATTAACGGACAAAAAGCTGCCACTACCAGCCTATGAAATGGTCATGAAGGCATCGCACACATTTAATCTACTCGACGCGCGTAAGGCGGTATCCGTGACCGAGCGCCAACGCTACATATTACGCGTGCGCAGCTTAGCAAGGTCGGTCGCACAATGTTATTTCGATTCGCGTGCTGCGCTGGACTTCCCATTGGCCGACAAAGAGATTGCCGCCGACGTCAAACGACGGTTGGAGGGGGCGCTGTGATGAACAACGATCTACTGATAGAAATCGGCGTAGAAGAAATCCCTCCCAAAGCATTGGCGGTGTTATCGGAAGCGTTCAAAGTCAATGTAATGGAGGGTTTACAGCGTCAACGGGTTCAATCTGGGCCGATCACCGCCTATGCAACACCACGTCGTCTAGCGCTGTTAATCGAAGACCTCGATTGCCAGTCCCCGGATCAGCAAACTGTGGTTTGGGGGCCACCGATAAAGGTGGCCTTTGACGATAACGACCAACCGACTCGAGCGGCTGCAGCTTTTTCCAAAAAAAATGCGCTTCCGTTGGATAAACTGCGCGACTATGTCGAAGACGATGGTCAGCAAAATAAACTCTGCGTGCGAAAAACTGTGCCCGGCACCGCCACCAATACACTGCTAGAAGAAATTATTAACCAAGCGCTAAGCGCTTTACCCATCGCAAAGCGTATGCGCTGGGCTAAATCCCGCGACGAGTTTGTGCGGCCAGTGCGCTGGGCCGTCGTGCTCTATGGCGATCAGGCGCTGAGCTATAACATTCTTGGAATAACTGCCAGTAATACCAGTCGCGGACATAGATTCCACTCCCCGGATGAAATTGTCATTCAGTCCCCTCGTGGGTACCAAGATCAAATGCATAAACATTTTGTAGTGACGAGTGTTGACGATCGCCGGGCGACTATCCGCGCAGGCGTTGAGGCGCTTGCGCAAGAGCAAGGGGGAAAAGCGGTAATCAGTGAGGCGCTGCTGGAGGAGGTCGCGGCGCTATGCGAATGGCCGGTACCGCTGCTTGGCCAGTTCGATGAGGCATTCTTGGACATCCCAGCAGAAGCGTTGATCTCTGCAATGCGCAGACACCAAAAATATTTCCATGTCGTCGACGATAACGGCAAACTACTACCGCTTTTTATTACCGTCGCCAACATTGACAGTCTAGACCCTGCGCAGGTTATTGGCGGCAACGAGCGAGTTATCCGACCACGATTGGCAGATGCGGCATTTTTCTACCACAACGACCTTAAAGTCAGTCTGCAAGAGCGACGCCAAAAGCTCAAAAAAGTCGTGTATCAAGCGCAATTGGGGAGTCTATTTGAAAAGACTGAAAGGGTAGCAGCCCTAAGCCGTTGGCTAGCGACTGCGACTGGGGCGGATCCGTTGCGCGCCGAGCGCGCCGGGCTATTGTGCAAGTCGGATTTGATCAGCGATATGGTCGGCGAGTTTGACGACCTACAAGGTATTATGGGGCGCTACTATGCAGTCAACGACGGCGAGCACCCAACCGTTGCCAGAGCCCTTTATGAACAATATTTACCGCGCTTTTCAGGCGACAAACTCCCACAGGAACCCGAGGGTATTGCCTTGGCACTGGCCGATCGCTTAGACACACTGGTTGGCATTTTTAGCATCGGCCAACAACCCACTGGATCCAAGGATCCCTTTGCGCTGAGGCGTGCCAGCCTTGGTTTGTTACGAATTATTGTCCAGTCAAGGATTGATGTTGACCTTAAACTAGCTATTCACCAAGCCGCGAAGCAGCTGCCTACGGTGGACAGTAGTTCCTTAGATTGCCTATGTGAGCAAGTGCACACTTACATTTTAGAGCGCAACGTGTCTGCTTATAAAGAACAGGGTATCCGTATTGAAAGTTATAATGCGGTGGCGGCACTGGACTTGAGTAACCCACTGGATATTGACGCTAGGGTGATGGCTGTGCACCGATTTAGCCAGCGGCCTGAAGCCTTAGCCCTAGCCTCAGCCAACAAACGGGTGGCCAATATTCTCGCCAAACAAGCAGATCAACCGATGGCGATCAACCCCGCCGCACTGCAGGATGATGCAGAGATTGTCTTGGCCAAAGCCATTCAAGAAATGCAAGACAAGGTTGCCCCGCTCATCGTGGAGCGAGAATACAACCAAGCACTAGAGCTGCTGGCAGAACTGCATGAAATAATCGACCGATTTTTCGTCGAGATTATGGTACTAGCGGAAGACCCCGAAATCAGGGCTAACCGGATTGCTCTATTGCAGCAGCTTCGATGTCTTTTTCTCGACGTAGCAGACATCTCGTTGCTAAATACAAGCTAATCGAAATCGTAAACCTCAAGGACGAAGATTTATGCTGATACAGCTGTTTAAGGCCTCATTATTTTATCTGGGCTACGCGGTTTTAATTGTTGTTAATAGCACTGCCTGCTGCCTCTTATTTTTCTTACCGCTGGCTGATCGACAACGCTTGAGCACCCTATCGAGCCGTTTAATGATGAGCTGGTTAAAGCTGACCTGCAATATTCGTGTCGTCGTCACTGGATTACAAAATATCCCCGATAAACCCTGTGTCGTTGTCAGTAACCACCAAAGTTCATGGGAAACTTTTTACCTGCAACGATTATTGAAACCCGCCAGCGTGATAGTGAAAAGAGAACTGCTATGGATGCCGTTATTTGGCTGGGCGCTGGCGCTTTCAGGGTCTATAGCCATCCGCCGCAGTCATCCTATAGCGGCACTGCGCCAGGTGCTAAAACAAGGCCGTAACTGTCTAAACAAGGGCAGCAACGTCATCATATACCCAGAGGGGAGTCGCTCTCCCGCAGGAACATTAAAGCCCTACAAGGTCAGCGCTGCGGCATTGGCAGTCGCGGCACAAGTACCCATTTTGCCAATCGCTCACGATGCTGGTAACTGTTGGCCCGCCCATCGCTTCATCAAGCATGCTGGAACCATTACTTTGCGTATCGGCGAGCCGATTGAAACACACTCGCGCAGCCCTAAAGAACTGACCTCTATGGCGCAGATCTGGTGTTCGTCTGCGCTGCGGGCCGACGCCTTATCAGATATCTAGGTTGACTACTGAAAGCGCGTTGTTATCTATAAACAAACGGCGCGGCTCAACCTGGTCGCCCATTAAAGTGGTGAACATCTGATCAGCAGCGATTGCGTCATCAATCGTCACAAGCAACATACGACGACTCTCTGGATCCATCGTCGTCTCCCATAATTGCCCTGGATTCATTTCACCAAGCCCCTTGTAACGCTGGGTACTAATCCCACGGCGAGACTCGGCCATTAGCCAATCAAGCGCCGATTCAAAATCGCTAACGGGGGCACTCCGCTCACCACGGTTTACCGTAGCGCCTTCTTCCAGTAAGCCCTGTAGGCTATTGCCCAGCGAAACCATCGCGCGATATTCCTTGGATGCAAAAAAATCACGATTGAACAGGTAAGTTTGCGGCGCACCATGGGCCATAATTTCAACTTTTGGTAAAAATATGTTTCGCTCTAAATCTTCATGCACCACAACCGTATATCGGTGGGTTCCGCCGTCACCCGTATCAAGTTTAGAATCCAAGTCAGCACACCATAAACGCAATTTTTCTGCGTCGAGATGCAAGTCACTGCTAAATTCTTGGATGTAGACCAGTGCTTGTAGGACGTTAGTCGGGTAAACCAGGGAGAGCCTATTTATCATATTGGCAACAGAGCGAAAGGCACTTACCAGAGATTCCAGCGCAACACCTTGGATCGGTGGAGCGCTGCTATTCACATGCAAGCTAGCATTTTCGAGCGCCTTTTGAGTCAAATAGCTAGTCAGTGCTGCATCGTCCTTCAAGTACTGCTCAGACTTTCCTTTACTGACTTTATAAAGCGGCGGTTGAGCAATATAAATATGTCCATTTTCAACCAATGACCGCATTTGACGAAAGAAAAAGGTTAACAGTAAAGTACGTATATGGGAGCCATCGACATCCGCATCGGTCATAATCACAATCGTGTGGTAGCGAAGTTTTTCAATATTGAACTCCGATGTCCCAATACCGCAGCCCAGCGCGGTAATCAAGGTGCCGACCTCAACGCTGGAAAGCATCTTATCAAAACGGGCCTTCTCGACGTTTAAAATCTTGCCTTTCAATGGCAGTATCGCTTGCGCGCGTCGATCTCGTCCCTGCTTTGCGGACCCTCCGGCCGAATCACCCTCCACCAAATATAGTTCTGACAACGCAGGGTCTTTTTCTTGGCAATCTGCCAACTTCCCTGGCAATCCAGCAATATCCAACGCGCCCTTACGCCGCGTCATCTCGCGAGCTTTACGCGCCGCTTCTCTCGCGCGCGCTGCATCAATCATTTTATTAACGACCGCCTTCGCATCTTGAGGAAACTCCATGAGATAATCGTTAAATTTATCGCCCATCTCCTGCTCAACCGCCGTTTTAACCTCTGAACTCACTAACTTGTCTTTGGTTTGAGAAGAAAACTTTGGATCCGGCACTTTGACTGAGACGATGGCTGTCAGCCCCTCACGCGCATCATCGCCAGTAGTATTGACCTTGGCTTTGCTGCCTATCCCCTCTTTTTCGATATAACTGTTCAAACCTCGGGTTAGGGCGGCACGGAAACCCGCAAGGTGGGTGCCGCCATCGCGTTGCGGTATATTATTGGTATAACAGAGCAAATTTTCCTGGAACCCATCGTTCCATTGCATCGCAACCTCGACACTAATGCCGTCTTCACGCTCAACGTTAAAATGTAGCGCATTATTTATCGTTGATTTATTGAGGTTTAGAAAATCTACGAACGCCATCAATCCACCCGCATAAGCGTACTTTTCTTCTTTTCCCGAGCGTTCGTCATGCAAGGTAATACCCACACCTGAATTTAAGAATGACAGTTCACGCAGCCGTTTAGCTAAAATTTCAAAGTGAAAACGAATATTCGAAAAAGTATCGCCTGATGGGACGAAGTGAATTTCCGTCCCCGTGGCTTCGGTGTCACCGACCATTTCTAAGGGCCCTTGAGGCACACCGTGTTGGTAATGTTGCTCGTAGACGTTGCCGTTGCGGCGTATCGTCAACCGTAGTTCGCGAGATAGCGCATTGACCACCGAAACGCCCACACCATGCAATCCGCCGGAGATTTTGTAACTATCATCATTAAATTTACCCCCCGCATGCAGTACCGTCATAATGACTTCCGCTGCCGAAACGCCCTCTTCGTGCATCTCTGTAGGGATACCTCGACCATTGTCTGACACAGAGATCGATTCATCCGGATGAATAACGATCCGAATATCTGAGCAAAAGCCCGCAAGGGCTTCATCGATCGAATTGTCGACAACCTCAAACACCATATGATGCAAACCCGTCCCATCATCAGTATCACCGATATACATACCGGGACGCTTGCGAACTGCATCCAGCCCCTTGAGAACGGTAATACTTGAGGAGTCGTAATTATGTTCGTCGCTCATAAGCAGTCAGCTTCCTGTGATTGATTGGGCAGTAACAACGCCGTGTTCTACGTGGAACATTTGGTGAGCCGTATTTTCGACCAGACTCACAAAGTCTCTTTTATCTACGCCAGTCATAAAATACTGGCATCCTAGCTCGTTCAAGCACTCGACCACCTGTCCACGATGATGGTAATCAAGCTCCGCCGGAAGATCGTCCAATAAAAACACGCATGATTGGCCCGCCTTTCTACGATAGAGCGCCGCCTGCGCTAACTTCAAGGCATAAACCAACAACTTTAACTGGCCCCGAGACAACCTCTCACCGGCAAGAACGCCGTCCATCCTGACACTTAGATCGCCGCGATGCGCACCATGATGGGTCTTACCAAACTTACAATCCCGGCTATTATCAGCCTCCATCACCACATCCAGTGTCTGCTCACGAGACCAGCCTCTATCATGCTCAAAATGGAGCGCCCCCAAGCCGTCAAAGAAATGTGCAATAGTCACGACTTCAATTTGCAGTTCGGCTAAATAATTATCTCGGTGGACAGCGATCGCATCGGAAAGAGCGATAAACTCTCGGGTCCATACAGCCAGTTGTTCGAAGTCTATTCTATCATGTCGCAACAACTGATTGCGTTGTTTTAGCGCTTTTTGAAATCGCCGCCATAAACCTGCGTACGCAGGTTCCACGTGGAACACCCCCCAATCGACAAACTGGCGACGCTGCATTGCACCGCCTTCAAGCAGTAAGAAGCTGTGTGCGTCGATTAACTGTAAGGGTAACTGGGCTGCCAATTCACTCGCAGTATCTATCGCCACTCCGTCATAACGAGCCTCAAACCGGCCATCAATGCTACGTTTGACGCCTAACTGGCGGTAGTCACTCGACGGATCAATCAGTATCTGTGCTGATACTACCAACTCGTCCTGCCCGGACTCTACCACCAAACGTAAATCTCTATGTTTAAATGAGCGGCCCCTACCGAGGATATAAATAGATTCAAGGAAGGTAGTCTTACCACTCCCATTATCACCGACAAGCACATTAGCACCAGGGTGACAGCACACACTTAGGTCGTGTATGTTCCGAAGGTGTAAGATATTCAGTTTTGATAGCAGCATTTATTGCCCAGCGCCAGACTAGATAAGTCTTGTCGTCGAACACCAACACGCCAACAACAAATCTATAGCCGCATCGGCATGACTACATAGACCGCCTTGCTATCAGCAGCGTCCTCGACCAATGCACTACTATTAGAATCAGACAGCGTTAAGCGTACCTGCGTGCCCTTTAATACATTGAGCACATCGAGCAAGTAACTGACATTAAAACCGATTTCCAAATCGTCGCCAGCATAATCAACGGACACTTCCTCCTCCGCCTCCTCTTGTTCTGGGTTGTTCGCGAGCATCTTCAACGAGCCGTCTGACAGTAGCACCCGCACCCCGCGGTATTTTTCGTTGGATAAAATCGCTGTACGGTTAAACGCTTGTCGCAACTCAGATCTATCACCCACCACCAACTTCTCACCGCCCTTCGGTAGCACCCTTTCATAATCAGGGTAAGCCCCATCGACCAACTTAGATGTAAAACAAAAATCCTCAGAATTAACCCGTACGTGATTCGAGCCCAGCGAAATATCAATTTCATCGTCACCGAGCAACCGCGACAGTTCCATAATCCCTTTGCGAGGCAAAATAGCAGTTAAAATATCCTCAACATCCGCCTCGCATTCAACATCACACAAAGCCATTCGGTGACCGTCAGTCGCCACCGCGCGTAAATTGTTTGCAGCGACCTCCCACAACATGCCATTCAAGTAATAACGGACATCCTGCTGCGCCATCGCAAACGAGGTTGCGTCGATCAAATGCTTAATAACGCTCGCCTTCATATTCAGCGCAACACTGTTCTCACTTTCTTCAACGGACGGAAATTCACTGGCGGGAAGCGTCGCCAGAGTAAAACGACTACGCCCACTGGTCACCTGAGCTTTGCCATCACCACTGTTAAAATTGACCATGGCGCCCTCTGGAAGAGAGCGACAGATATCAGATATCTTCCGTGCTGAAACAGTAATTTCACCGCCTTCGGTACACTCGGCGACTTCGGTATAGCCAACAATTTCTACCTCGAGGTCGGTTCCGGTCACTGACAGACGATGACCATCTATACTCAGAAGCACATTAGATAGTATCGGCAGCGTTTGTCGCCGCTCAACCACTCCGACAGCTAGCTGAAGGGGCTTGAGTAACGCTTCACGTGAAAGGCTAAATTTCATAAGAATTCCCTATGCCTGACTAAGTCATCATTTGGTTAAGTTGATAGCGCTCTAAACAAGCTCTTCAAATCACGCTTCAATTCTGTGTCAACAATTTCCAATTCTCTCACCTTCCGACAGGCATGTAACACCGTCGTGTGATCGCGGCCGCCGAAGGCTTCACCAATCTCCGGCAGGCTATGGTTGGTCAGTTCCTTCGCAATGAACATAGCCACCTGCCTCGGCCTAGCAATAGAGCGACTCCGACGCTTAGACAGCAAATCGGACATCTTAAGCTTATACTGATCTGCCACCACTCTTTGAATATTGTCTATGGTAACGAGCTTGTCTTGCAGTGCCAATAAATCTTTCAGAGATTCTCGAATTAAATCAATATCGATGTCCCTACCAGAGAACTGGGCATGGGCGATTACGCGCTTTAAAGCACCCTCTAATTCTCGCACATTAGACCGAATTCTTTGGGCGATAAAAAATGCGGCGTCACGGCTCAAAGTCACTCCGACTTGCTGAGCTTTATTAATCAAAATAGCTACCCGCGTTTCCAACTCGGGTGGCTCCACTGCCACGGTAAGCCCCCAACCGAAGCGAGATTTAAGACGCTCTTCAACACCGTCCATCTCCTTTGGATAGCGGTCACAAGTGAGGATCATTTGCTGGCCACCTTCCAGCAACGCATTGTAGGTATGAAAAAATTCTTCTTGGGAACGCTCTTTGCCCGAAAAAAATTGTATATCATCGATTAATAGGGCGTCCACCGAACGATAAAATCGTTTGAATTCGTCAATCGCCTTCAGCTGTAGTGCCTTGACCATATCGGCAACAAAACGTTCGGAGTGCAGGTAAACAATCTTTGCACTGGGGTTCTCTACCCGCATTGCATTGCCGACAGCATGCATCAGGTGGGTCTTACCAAGACCCACGCCGCCATAAATAAACAGTGGGTTGTAAGACCCCCCGGGGTTCTCCGCGACCTGTTGTGCCGCAGCAAACGCTAATTGATTGGATTTACCCTCGACAAAATTTTCAAAAGTGAAATTTGCATTAAGGTTGCTCTGCAAACTTTTTTCGGCAGCAGATGTGATGGGCATGCCAGCCCCATTCACCCTAGGATGCGTCGCAACGCTCCCCAACGGACGGTGGTCATTAATAACTTCGATCGCACGGATTGGTTCAGGTTTAGGCGTTACTATAGAAGTTGTATTAAACAATTTACGGTCCGACAAGCCATTGCTAACATTCAGCGAAACCGCCCGACCGCCAAATTGCGAGCAAAGCTCTTCGATGCGTTGGGTAAACTTATTTTTCACCCAGTCTTGAATAAATCTGTTCGGCGCTAAAAGGCAGAGTTCACCTTCTGTCGTAACCTGACTCTGACCGATTGTTAACGGGCGTATCCAAGTATTGTATTGCTGTTCCGGAAGTTCGCTCCGCAATTGACTTTGACACTGGTGCCAAATAACGTCAGGCATTTCAGATGCCATTCTTATTATCCTTCAAATGAGCTGTAAATAATCGATCAGTAACACTGACTCAAATACGCGGTTAAATAAACGTTTAAGCAGGTTGTCGCTCGTGTCCTTGGCGTCTTTTTTAGCACCTACCGCGCAGGTCAACTAATGCTTAGTATGATATCCCAGAGAAAAAATTTTATCCACATGAAAAATAATTAAGGAAATTAAACTAAAAATTAAAAAACAAGTAAAATCAGATATATAAAAACAAATTAGATTTTTTTAATTAACACAATATGGAAAAAACCTGCTTATTTTTTAGACAATTTTGTGGACAACCTGTACATAACCAGTGTGATAGCCAGTGGTAATACAGTCAAAAATAGCCGCTTGGGGGTCGTTTAAGCAAATGACTGAAGCTTTCTTGTCGGTCACTTTCCGATGCAAAATGACGAAAATATATGTCCCAATAAATCGTCCGAACTAAAACGTCCGGTAATCTCTGAAAGACTCTGTTGCGCCACGCGTAAATCCTCCGCGAGTAACTCCCCAGAGCCAAACTTCTGTAACTGTGACTGGCCGGCCTCTATCTGAGTTAGCGCATTAGACAGCGCAATAACGTGCCTACGCCGCGCAGCAAAGACACTCTCGCCCGTAGCGACATAGCCCATTCTCTCAAGCAAATAAGCTGTTAACTCACCTATACCCAACCCATACTTGGCTGAAATCCCCAACGTAGGTAGGTTATTATCAATACGCCCAGGCTCGTGTCCAGAGCAATCAATTTTATTCAACACCATGGTTACCCGCTGATTAGAATCGCCGCAACGAGTAAAATACTCCGGCCATAGCGCACGAATATCTGTGCCTTCGCCGTCCATCGCATCGACCATAAAAATCACTTGATCAGCGGCCTCCACTTCTGCCCATGCCCGGCGAATCCCCTCTTTTTCTATCACGCTGTTCGTAGCCCTTAGACCAGCAGTGTCAATAAATTGTACCGGCACACCGTTCAATGACACCATATGCCTTAAAACATCACGCGTGGTTCCAGCCTCATCGGTGACAATCGCCACATCATCGCCGACTAAGCAATTGAGCAAACTAGATTTCCCAACGTTCGGTTTGCCCACCAACACCACTGTCATGCCCTCTCTCAACAAGGCCCCTTGCCGCGCTTTGTCGAGTATTCCGCCGAGCTGCACAACCAACTGTTGAATCGCACCAAGAAGTTTTGGATCGGATAGAAAGTCTATTTCTTCCTCGGGAAAATCGATCGAGGCCTCAACAAATACCCGAACTTCGATAACCTTCTCCACCAAGCTCTCTACCGCTCGGGAAAATTCACCCTGCATGGACCGGACCGCAGATTTGGCCGCTTGCACCGAAGACGCCTGGATTAAATCGGCGACCGCTTCCGCCTGAGCTAAATCCAATTTACCGTTTAAAAAGGCCCGTTCACTAAACTCACCCGGCCGCGCTTGACGGGCGCCCAAATCAACGCAACGCTGCACCAATTGGGCCAATACCACGCTGCCCCCATGCCCTTGCAGTTCGAGTACCGATTCGCCGGTAAAGGATTCTGGCGCCGGAAAGAACACCGCAATACCGGTGTCCAAACACTCGCCTTGAGCGTCGAAAAATTGTTTGTAGGTAGCTCGCCGAGGTATCAGGCAACCACCCAAAACCGCATCCATATAACCGCTTAGATCAATTCCAGAAAGCCGCACGACTCCCACGCTACCAGCACCAGGTGCGGTGGCAATCGCGACGATGGTATCGATGCTATTACTGTACATGTTATTTAAACGTCAGCATCAACGAGTGGCATTACATCTTGCCAAAGTGCGCTACGCAGACTCCTTTCGTAAGATCTGACGATTGACAAACCACTGTTGGCCCATCGACAATAAATTATTCACCGTCCAATAAAGTACCAGACCAGAAGGGAACCACAAAAACATAAAAGTAAAGGCTATGGGCATATACTGCATCACTTTAGCCTGCATGGGATCGCTGGGAACGGGTTGCATTTTCTGCATTAAAACCATGCTCAACCCCATCATCAACGGCAAAATAAAGTAAGGATCCATTGCCGATAAATCCTTAATCCAAAGTAACCAAGGCGCATGCCGAATTTCAACGCTCTCAGACAAAACCCAATACAACGAAATAAATACCGGCATCTGTAACAACATCGGCAAACATCCACCCAGTGGATTAACTTTTTCTCGCTTCCAAAGCGCCATTTGCTCTTGGCTCATCTTCTGCCTATCTTCGCCATACAATTCTTTTAAGCGATCCATCTCAGGTTGCAGACTGCGCATTCTCGCCATCGACTTAAGGCTTTTTGCGGACAGTGGAAACAAAAGTAATTTGATCAACATCGTCAACACAATGATCGCCCAACCCCAATTTCCTACCACACCATGAATCGCAACCATGGTTTGATAAATTGGCTTGCAAATGATCCAAAATATACCGTAATCGACAACTAAATCGAGATATTCAGCCAGGCTTTTAAGTTCCGATTGGTCCTTAGGGCCGACGTACAGTAGCGCGCTATAAGTGCCCTGCTCGCCACTGGGTACTGTTAATGGCTGACCTACCACGCTAAGTAAATACAAGGGATTCTGGGCGTTCGAGCGCTTCACGGAGTAGCGGTTTTCATCCGCCCTCGGTGGAATCCATGCGGCTACGTAGTAGTGTTGCAAGAACGCGATCCAACCACCTTCCAACGACACCGCTACCGGCTTATCATCGATATCATCGAAATCATACTTAACAAAATTGGTTTCGGGTCCCCGCAACGCGGCCCCTAAAAAAGGCTGTTGTCCCAGCGCTGTAGTCAACGCCAGTGGCTCACTCGCATCACGCTTAATTTGTCCAAAAAAACTCGCTTGCCAATCGCTGCTGCTATTGTTATCGATCCTATAATTAACGCCAATTTTATAGCTATCACGAGTAAAACTAAATCGTTTAACGACCTCTACCAACCCTTGCTGTACGACTAAGTCTACGTCTAAGGCTTGCTGGTCGCCGAGCACATAATCCCGCGCACGCACGTTAAAAAGTGGTCGTCCAGAATCCTTGCTGTCAGTCCCATCAACGCCGATCAATCCACTGCTCGCGATATAGCGCCGTTCGTTTGACCGTTCAAATATCTGCAGCGGTACACCGCCATCGGCGGGCATCTCATTCAGATGATCGAGCAATTTAACCGATACAATATCACCGCCGCGCAAGTCTATTAATAGGTCAAAGACTTGTGTGCGAACACGCACCAGGTTCCCAGGGTCGTTATCAACTAGTGCCGAGACGACTACTTTACTGCCCAGGGCTGGTAGATCATCACCAGAAGGAAGCGCATCAGACTGACCCTCACTGTCGATTATATTGGGCATTTCTCCATTCACCGCTTGCTCAACACCGCCGGCTTTACCGAGCTCTTCGCTAGACACATCGAATTGCGTCCACTCGATCATCAGCAACCAAGTAACGATGGCCATACCGCTCAATAGACTAATTTTTTTCCAATCCATAACTCTACGCTTCTCGCTTTTTATCATTGGTCGTGGTCTTCATGTCACCTGGGACAGGGTCGTAGCCACCATCGTTAAAAGGGTGACATTTAGCAATCCGGCGTACCCCTAAAAAGCCGCCTTTAATCGCACCATGGCGATCTAACGCTTCAATGGCATAACATGAACAACTCGGGTAGAACCGACAGTTAGCCCCGATTAAAGGACTAATTAATAGTTGATATCCCTTAATCAGTAAGATCAGTAACGACCGCATCGATAGCCTCTTTACGATGATTACATTTCTGCGAGAGTCTGACCCATGAGCGTTGCAACAACAAGTTTATTTCAATCGGCGACAGCGAGCGAATTCCGCCACGCACTAAAAACACTGCATCGACCGCACAAAGCGAAGGATGTAAGCGAAAGCTCTCGCGGATGGAGCGTTTTATTCGATTTCGGGCAATAGCCGTGGGAATATTTTTTTTGCTAACGACTAAGCCGAGCCGAGCATGCCGGCAGTGGTTGTACCTAGCCAATATCAGGTAGTTAGGGTGCGCGACCTTAAACTGATTGGCCTCAAACACTAGGCTGAAATCAGTAGAATTAGCCAGTCGATATTGTCTTGAAAACGTCAGATCACGCACGGTGGGCAAAGACTGCCCGACCGCTAGGCAGCGAGTCGCTTGCGACCTTTAGCTCTGCGACGGTTGAGAACAGCTCTCCCCCCTTTGGTCGCCATACGAGCGCGAAAACCGTGAACGCGCTTACGTTTTAAGGTACTGGGTTGAAATGTTCTTTTCATTGTCTCTATCTCTGCTGTATGAGTAACAAGCTCGCATGTTTGGATAACAACTACGCAAGGCGCGCAATTATAGTTAAAAACAACAATTAAAACAATTATTAAAGAAAAGAGGCTTTTACCCACACCCTATCAACGCGATAACTCGATTAAAACAGCTAACACCAGACACGCTGTGCACAAGCATTGCACATAAAAAAATTTAAACCACAAAAACGGCTATGACTTTATAAGTCTCACATTAATGCCAATATTTATACATTTCATTCACTTACATTCCACATAAAAATCAAGGTTTATACGCACTTTAAAATCGGTAAAAGTTCGATTAGATCATTGAAAAATCGGCGATTACAGCACTTATCCCCAAAATACATGGTGCCTAATAATAATAACAATAATCCTATATATATATTTTTAATAACATTTATATTATTTAAATAATCTAATACCTATTTCCCACGCGAAAACAAAAGCGTCAAATTTTATTAAGATTAACGTATAATTCTCGACCCTGTTGAGATCAGATAACGTTATGCGCCATTCGGAAGAATTTGATGTCCTTGTCATTGGTGGCGGACATGCCGGCACCGAAGCTTGCCTTGCTGCGGCGCGCATGGGTCTGCGGACGCTGTTAATTTCCCACAGTATCGACACCTTAGGTCAAATGTCCTGTAATCCAGCAATCGGTGGGATTGGCAAAAGTCACTTGGTCAAAGAAATCGATGCCCTCGGCGGCGTTATGGCGCAAGCTGCAGACGATTCGGGTATTCACTTTAGAACATTAAACGCTCGAAAGGGCCCTGCGGTAAGAGCCACACGGGTTCAGGCCGATCGCGTGTTATATCGCAACGCAATTCGTAGGCGCTTAGAGCGACAAGAAAATTTATCAATTTTTCAACAAGCAGTTGATGATCTGATTATCGAACGTAATCGCGTTGTCGGCGTAGTAACCCAGATGGGCTTGCACGTGTACGCTCGTACTGTGGTATTGACTGCGGGTACTTTCCTTGCTGGAAAAATACACATAGGCATGCAAAACCATGCGGCAGGTCGTGCTGGCGACCCACCCGCTTCTGCCCTTGCGTTGCGAATGCAGGATATGCCTCTGCGTGTAAATCGACTAAAAACTGGTACCCCGCCGCGTATCGACGCTCGTAGCGTTGATTTTTCATCACTCGAAGAACAATGGGGAGATCAACTTCGCCCGGTAATGTCGTACATGGGAAATCGTGATCAACACCCGGAGCAAAAGTGTTGTTGGATCACTTACACCAACAGCAATACGCATGACATAATTCGCCAGGGCTTAGATCGATCACCGCTCTACACCGGCGTGATTGGAGGTGTTGGTCCCCGTTATTGCCCGTCTATCGAAGATAAAGTGATGCGATTTTCAGATCGTGATCAGCATCAAATTTTTATCGAGCCTGAGGGCCTCGATACCCAAGAACTCTACCCTAATGGGATATCCACAAGCCTACCTTTTGATATTCAATATGAATTAGTGCGCAGCATTCAGGGTTTTGAAAACGCCCATATCACCCGGCCAGGTTATGCGATTGAATACGACTACTTCAATCCTCAGGATTTACGTTACTCGCTGGAAACTAAAAGTATTGCTGGACTGTTTTTTGCCGGGCAAATCAATGGCACCACTGGGTACGAAGAGGCCGCCGCGCAGGGATTGCTCGCTGGCGTTAACGCGGCATTGCAGGTGCAGGGAAAAGACCCCTGGTGTCCCGGAAGGGACACCGCTTATACGGGTGTTTTAGTCGATGATTTAATCACTATGGGTACGTCCGAGCCATACCGCATGTTTACCAGTCGGGCGGAATATCGCCTGCTGCTTCGCGAGGACAATGCCGATCAACGATTGACCCCCAAAGGACGTGAACTTGGTCTTGTCGACGATGTCCGGTGGCGCGCTTTCAGTGATAAAATTGAGGCCATTGAATTGGAGAGTCAACGCTTGCGCAATACATGGGTGCAGCCAGGCAGTGTTGAAGCTGATCGCCTTTCCGCGCATATACAACGACCTCTGACTCGAGAGTATAACTTGTACGAACTACTCAAACGCCCCGAACTTAATCATTCGATGGTTTGTCAGCCGGAGCCAATGGTTGATCCGATCGTTGCTGAACAGTTGGAGATTGAGGCGAAATACGCCGGATATATAGATCGGCAACAAACTGAAATAGAACGCTTAAAAAATCATGAAAATACGCCGATTCCCGCCTCATTTAATTACTCTGGTGTCACCGGTCTATCCAATGAGGTTAAGCAAAAATTATCATTAGCCATGCCCGATACACTGGCTCGTGCCGCGCGAGTTCAAGGCGTTACACCGGCAGCAGTTTCTCTATTATTAGTGTCTTTAAAAAAATATGCTGCCTAATCGCAACCCGTCACAAGCGATTGGCGATTTTTTATCGCAGGGTTTAGCGGCTATGCAATTGTCGGTTGAAGAGCGACAATTTGAGCAGTTACTGGCGTATATCTCATTGCTACATAAATGGAGTAAAACCTATAATTTAACCGCTGTTAAAGACCCTATGGAGCTGGTCAGTCTTCACCTATTGGACAGTCTGGCAATTTTACCCCATCTTGTTGGCGATCGATTTATTGACGTTGGCAGCGGCGCTGGCCTACCCGGCATACCATTGGCTATTATGCGGCCGAAAGACCACTTTGCACTGCTCGATAGTAATGGTAAAAAAACCCGCTTTTTGTTTCAGGTACGCACGCAACTTAAGCTAACAAACACGACTGAAGTTAACGCCAGAGTCGAAGAATATACGCCTCAGTCAAAATTTGACGCGGTTTTGACGCGCGCCTTCTCAGATTTGCCAACAATGCTGCAAAATTGTCACCATCTAACCAAAGAAAACGGTCTATTCTTGGCTATGAAGGGTAAGTGGCCGCAACGAGAGATTGACCAGATGCCGGACGGTTATAGCTTGTTAAGTACTGATAAGCTGTGCATACCCGGCGTCGAAGGTGACCGTCACCTGATTAAAATCAAAGGTATGGGAAGAGAGGACAGCTAGCGTGGTACGAATATTAGCAATCGCAAATCAGAAGGGCGGGGTGGGCAAAACAACCACGAGTGTTAATCTTGCTGCCTCCCTGGCGAGCTATAAACAGCGTGTCCTACTGGTCGACTTCGATCCGCAGGGAAATGCCACCATGGGTTCTGGTGTTAATAAGCAACAGTGCCGCTATACCACCTACCATTTTTTAACCGATCGCATCGGCATTGAGCAAGTGCTAGTAGATAGCGCCCATTGCAACTACCAGGTATTGCCGTCAAATGGAGACTTAGTGGCTGCAGAGGTAGAGCTCATGCAGGCATCGGAGCGCGAACAACGACTGGCGACAAAGCTCAAAAAAATCGCTGATAAATTTGATTATATCCTGATCGATTGTCCGCCTTCGCTAAATATGCTGACGGTCAATGCCTTCGTCGCAAGCGATGGCGTAATCATTCCTATGCAGTGCGAATATTATGCGCTGGAGGGTTTATCTGCGCTTAACAACACCATTATGAAAATTTCACGACAGATTAACCCACGCCTAAGGATCGAAGGAATTTTGCGAACTATGTACGACCCGCGCAGTAGTTTGACCAATGCTGTATCGGCACAGTTGAGAAAGTATTTTGACGATAAAATATACCGCGTCAGTATTCCTCGCAATGTACGTTTAGCTGAGGCTCCGAGTCATGGTATGCCGGCTTTGGCTTATGATAAAAACTCAAAGGGCGCTATTGCTTACCTTGCACTGGCAGCGGAAATTTTAAAGCGCGCAAATACTGACACCCAAATTAAAGGTGCGAATGGGGCAGAAAATAATGACTAATAAACGACAGAGTTTGGGCAAGGGCCTAGACGCTTTAATGGGGGATTACGGTTCTGGCGATAGCGATGAGCTATCTACAGAAGGAACCGAACTAGCTCAGGATCGTCAGATCCTAGATGTTCCTGTAGAATTTTTGCAGCGCGGTAAATATCAACCACGTCGCGATCTCGATCGAGACACACTTGACGAACTGGCGCTTTCGATTGCGGCTCAGGGTGTGATGCAACCTATCGTTGTTCGTGCTGTCTCGCGTGATCGCTACGAAATCATTGCCGGCGAACGCCGCTGGCGAGCAACTCAACAGGTTGGACTACCGACTATTCCGGCGATTGTTCGTGATATTGACGATAAAACCGCCATTGCTATGGCGCTAATTGAAAATATCCAACGGGAAAACCTCAATCCGATGGAGGAGAGTTGGGCGCTGATGCGCCTACAAGACGAGTTTAATCTTACCCAGCAGCAGGTAGCCGAAAGTGTTGGAAAATCAAGATCGGCGATTACCAATCTTATGCGGTTAACTAATTTAGAGCCGCGAGTGCAGGAATTATTGGAGCGGCGAGATCTCGACCTTGGCCATGCAAAATGTCTATTGGCACTTCAGGGAGAAACCCAAATAGAAGCGGCCTACCTAGTTTCAGACGGCAGATTATCAGTAAGGCAAACCGAAGTTTTGGTGAAGCGCTTGCAAAGCAGAGGCGAAGAAAAACCGCCCGCAAAGGTAGAACAACCAGATATCGATCGTTTGGAACGCGAGCTGTCCGAGCGTTTGGGTGCTGGGGTAAGCATCAAGCATAATTCGAATGGTCGTGGGAAGTTAATCGTCGGTTACAACAGCGTCGATGAGTTAGAGGGTATTTTGGCCCACGTAAAATAGCTTTAAGAGAGGCCTTTATTACTTTTGAGCAAACATTGCTTCGATCGCTGAGTGGTATTGATCGCTGGTGTGACAGAGGGCCTGTTGGCTGGCACAAAAATCAAGGAAGTCGTTCAGTGGCATTCGCTGGCCTAGCTGAAGTAACCGCTTACTCATGCGCAGCGCCTCTCTAGGCTGACGTGCGTATGATTCTGCCATTTCAGTTGCGCGATTAAGCAATTGCTTCGATTCGACTAACTCTAAAAATAGACCGATAGCCTGTGCTTCTTCAGGACCAACAACACGCCCCGAGAAAGTCATTTCAGCCGCCCGCTGTAAGCCGACAACGCGGGGTAAAAACCAGGCACCGCCGTCACCGGGAATCAAGCCTAAATTAAGGAATGTTTCACCGACCTTGGCGTACTGGCAGCCGAGCCTAATATCGCACATACAAATGAGATCTAGACCAGCGCCAATAGCCGGACCATTAACCGCTGCGATCAACGGCACTTCCAGACGATACAGCGCCATGCTCATGCTTTGAATACCGCGCCGATAACTATTCTGCTGATCGATCGGCGACTCCCCAAACAGACCCTTGCGATCTCTCATATCCTTGATGTTACCGCCCGCGGAAAACGCCTTACCAGCACCGGTAATGACCATGGCCCCAACTGTATGATTGCGGTTAACCCAATCGCACAGCGCCAATAAATCTTCAATGATAGCGGTTCCGGTCAAGGCATTACGCATATCATCGCGATTGAGAGTTGCAGTGACTACCGCATTCTCAAGCGTCACCTCAATATCTTCAAACTTGGGCATTTCCACTTTTCACACTCCAGGTTTAAGTCGCTATTGCTCTGCGTGCTTGTCGCTGAGAGCGGTCATATGCGCCCATAAGCCGCCATCTTTGACGGCCAATACTTGGCGGCCGAGATCTTCTGCCCAAAAGCGATCGTTGCCAAATTCAGATCGCCATGCCCAGAGTCGTTGGGTAAAGCGATGCAAGTTATACTCGCCGGTCACGCCAATTGCCCCGTGCACCTGATGGGCGATCGATGTAGAGGAGCCAACTGAGCGATTGGCGCGGAGTTTGGCTGCAGCAATCTCAAAACGACTGTTGCCGAAATCCTCGGCTAATGCGGCGGCTTGAGCTGCGCAATTAACCGCAGCGCACTCCTCTGCGAGCATCGCCAATTGTTGCTGGATCGCTTGGAATTTTGCCAGAGGACGACCAAATTGTTCTCGCCCTTTGACATGTGCAACGGACATTTCTAAGGCTGCATCTAAGGCCCCAGACATTTGCGCTGTGCGCATCAATGCGGCCTTCCCCCAAAGCTCTTTCTCGGCGTCGTCCAACTGGCTAACAGCCAGCACTTTAGCGCCATTAAAGTCTAAATTATCACGCGGTTCGCCAGCCTCATTGGCGCGCCCGCCACTGGATACACCATCGGCACTGCTGAGAACCAATAAATAATCGTTATCATCATGCTGGCATGCGGTGACTATGGCGCTGCTGATGCGACCCCAGGCAACGGCTTTCAGGCTTCCAGAAAACGCGTATCCATCGCCATCAGCACAGGGCTCCAATCTCGAATCAACCGCCGTGGCGAGTGTTAATGGCCCGCTGGGTATTTTAATTTTCGCGTCGAGCAGGAGTTTCTTGGCAACGATTGTTTCGCAGATTGGCAGGGCTAGGGCGTTGCGCCCAGCATGATAAAAGACGATTCTGGCATCTTGCCAACTACCCGCAAAACCGCCCTCTTCTTCGCTGACAAAGATATTGTGTATACCCAGTTGGGTCAGAGTTTTCCAATCTGAATCAATGTCTAATTCGCGGCCCATGGGCGCGACCATCTCAGCGAAAAGACCGCTGACGGTCTCCTCAAGTAATTGTTGTTGTTGTGTCATTTTAAACCCAGTCCTCTAGCAATAATTCCACGGAGTATCTCTCGCGTACCGCCGCGCAAAGAGAAGGCTGGCGACGCCATCAGGAGATAGCTCAAGGTTTCGCTTAAATCGCTGTCGCGATCTGATGGGATGCTCGCGCCGATTCCCGCCTGAACGCTGTGCGGAAGATTTTGTTCAAAACAAGCCCCCAGATCTTTAACCATCGAGGCTTCCAGAGAGGGTTCGCTACCTTCGGCTAATTGACCGGCGATCGACATAGACATCTGACGAAGGGTCCAGAGATCGGCAGTAATTTCGCCGACGGTCTGGGTGGTGGCGTCGTCACATTCATCGTCCAAGCTCTCCAGTAATTCAGCAAATAGTCGGTAGCTACTCAGGTAGCGCTCTGGACCACTGCGCTCGAGAGCAAGTTCTGAATTCACCTGGCTCCAGCCATCACCTTCGGCACCCAACAGCATGTCATCGCTGACGAATACGTTGTCAAAAAATATTTCGCCAAAATGCCGCGCTCCGAGATGGTCGGCTATCGAGTTAATTTTGACACCGTCGCTTGACAGGTCGATGATAAACTGACTCAGGCCGGCATGCCGAGCCTTGCCCTGAGGGGTCGTTCGAACCAGTGCAATCATGATCTGTGAGCGGTGGGCATTGGTCGTCCATAGTTTGGAGCCATTGATTACCCAGCCGCCATCGACACGGTGCGCCTTGGTCTTTATTGAGGCTAAATCAGAGCCCGAATTAGGCTCGCTCATACCGATACAAAAAAACATTTCTCCGCGTGCCATTGCTGGTACAAATCGTTGCTGCACGGCCTCTGATGCATAGCGCACCAATAGCGTACCGCTCTGTCGATCGGCGATCCAATGGGCTGCTACCGGAGCGCCCGCGGCCAGTAATTCTTCGATCACCACATAGCGGTGTAGAGCGGATGCTTCGCTGCCACCAAGGGCCTTTGGCCATGTCATGCCCACCCAGCCTTTAACAGCTAATTTACGGCTAAAATCAGCGCTGTAACCAGCCCAAGATTGAGCCTTATCAACGGCCTTCATTTCTGCCAATTCGGCGTCTAAAAATGACCGCACTGCGCGTCTTAAATTGGCCACATCGGGAGGCATCTTTAGCGGTTTAAAGTTAAAATTCTGCAATCGTTCGCTCCATATCGCCCCAAGACAAAAATACTGCACGCTCAGGTTTGTGGTTATTTGGTTAACGGGTGTTGTATTGATACTGATAATGAAGGTGATTTGGCTTACTTGAACGCGTAATTACGGCGCATAAATAGACGCCGGCGCACACTTGAATATTATTCAAATTAAGAGCCATAAACAAGCGTGTGTCAAGTTATTTATGGTTTTAACACCGACATTACAGCCGCTTCTATGTCCGCCTCATCGGGGATGTATAAATCTTCTAGCAGAGGCGCAAAAGGCACTGGTGTGTGTGGCGCTGTGACTTTTTTAATGCCGGCGCGCAACGATGAAAAACCACGATCGGCGACCAGGCTAGAAATATCCGCTGCCATACTGCAGCGTTCGTTGGCCTCATCGACGATGACTAGTCGCCCCGACATCTCGACGCTCTCCAGAATCGCCTCTTCATCGAGTGGCGAAGTAGTTCGTGGATCTATGACGTCCGCAGCAATGCCCTGGGTCGCAAGTTTGTCTGCTACTGCATTGGCTTTGTGCACCATCGAAGAGAGCGCTACGATGGTTACGTCGTTTCCTTGACGGGTAAACGCCGCTTGGCCAAATGGAATCTCATAATCCTCATCGGGGACTTCGCAACTGCTTTCAAATAATAACTTGTGCTGTAAGAAAACTACCGGGTCGTTATCGCGAATGGCAGTTGTCAGTAAGCCTTTGGTATCGTAAGCATTGGACGGCATAACAACCTTTAAACCGGGGATCGCCGTGAGCATTGGGTGGAGCATTTGCGAGTGCTGCGCACCTGCACGTAAGCCGGCGCCGACCATCGCAAGAATTACCACTGGCGTGTCGGATTTGCCGCCAAACATATAGCGAAATTTGGCCATTTGATTGAATATTTGATCGAAGCACACGCCGACAAAATCTACGAACATAAGATCAACCACGGGGCGCATTCCGGTGGCTGCGGCACCACCCGCCGCGCCGATGAAGGCCGATTCGGAAATTGGCGTATCGATCACGCGGCCGCGGCCAAACTCGCCGACCATTCCCTTGTAAAAGCCGAAAGCGCCACCAAAGGCATCATCTTCACCTGAGCAACCGGCCCCTCCAGCGACGTCCTCGCCCATTAACAATACATCGGAATCACGGCGCATTTCTGCACTGAGCGTTTCGCCAATCACTTCGCGGATGGTTTTTATCGACATAGCCGACTCCTAGTAGGATCTATAGACATTTTCATACAGTTCTTCAGGTTTTGGGTGAGGCGCGCTTAAGGCACCGGCGACTGAGTTGTCGAGTAGGATCTGGATCTCACTATCAATACTCTTTAAGGCCTTCAGTGTCAGCCATTTTTCCGCGCATACCCTATCGATGAAGTTCTTCAGACAGTTTAATTCTTGGCGATACGTTTCAACCTCGCCATCGGCGCGATAGAGTTGTGGGTCGCCGACAAAGTGGCCCCCAAAACGCGTGATACTCGCCTCAATAGCAGTCGGCCCGCCGCCTTTACGGCCTCGTTCAACCGCCTCTCTGGCGACCGCATAAACGGCAAAGAAGTCTGCGCCATCGACTTTAACCGCAGGCATTCCAAAAGCCGCTGCACGGCTCGCGATATCCTTTGAGCCAACCGCATAGGCGGCGCTTGTGGCCTCGCCATAACCGTTATTTTCATACACAAATATTGCCGGTAATTGGAGTACTACGGCGAGATTCATGGATTCGAACACGGTTCCTTGGTTGGATGCACCATCACCAGTAAAGGACACTGAAACGCCCCCAGTGTTCTTGCTCTTAGCGGTCAGTGCGGCACCGACACACAGCGGAGGTGCGCCCCCGACAATCGCATTGGCGCCGAGCATACCTTTGCTGAAATCGGCGATATGCATCGATCCACCCTTGCCGTTACAAAGACCAGTGGAGCGCGCCATGATTTCTTTCATCATATCCGGCACTGCGCACCCCTTAGCGATACAGTGTCCGTGCCCGCGATGGGTACTACCGATAAAATCGGTGTCCAATAAATGACTGCAGACGCCGGTTGCGATCGCTTCTTGACCGTCATAACTATGGATAAAGCCGGGTATATTACCGGCTTCAAATTCTTTGATCATGCGCCACTCGAACTCTCGAATGGTTTTCATTGTGCGATAGTTAGCGAGCATATCCGCCTTGCTCATCGGCGCGTTTGTTTTGCTATTCCTAGAAGCCATATCGCTATTCCTATAACAAGTAGTCAACTTTGCGGTGGATCATCCACCTTGGTTATCGCGTTATTCCCCGTCTACCGTGAACGCCAGTAATACGTTGCCCGGCATCCGCGAGCCAAACGAATAACCCGAATTCACCAGCAGCGTGCCATCGACCACCACCGGACCATCGGACTCAATCGCGCCGCCATGGGCCGGCGACCCAGATACGCTAGTAAACGACTGATTTGTGGGATACTCCCACAAGATGTCGCCGTCGGATTGTCGATAAGCGCGAATGAAGCCATCGAACCCACCGGCAAATACTACCCCTGGGATTGATGTGATGGCCGCAGATAGCCCTTGGTCGCAGGCAGGTCGACTGTCTTTGGGGCAGCGATCTTGCGCCGCGGTGTACCAGTTGACGTCGCCACTGTTGATGTCCATTGAGTACAGTCCGGGAGTGCCTTTCCATACCGCGTCGAAACCAAAGTCACTGTCCGCAATCGCCGCGTACAAATTGTCCGCCATCGCCGTCATCCCCCAGTGGACACCGCCAACGAAACCGCCAATACCGATTTTGGTTTTCCACAACAATTTTCCCTGCTGGTCCGGATCGAGGGCAAAAACGTGACCAGACTTTTGCCCTACCAGCAAAACGTCTCGCCCCGATGATCCGCGGTGCAAGATCACTGAAGCACCAATATCTAGATCAGGGCCGTTCTCCGTCGGGCAATTACCGCGCAAACCGCCAACAAAGCACGCCATATTCCATGCGTCTTTAGCGAGCGCTTGGTGCGTCCAGAGGATTTGACCGTCGTCTAAATCGATGGCCAATACAGCATCGCTGGTTGTTGAAGCGGGAGAGGAGTAGTTTTCTCCGGTACCTACGTAAAGCCGATTGCGCTCGACATCGATTGTGGGGCTGTTCCACACCGGCGCGCCCGATGGCGCCATCAGGTTGAATCCGAGGGTATTTTTGCTGCCGGTCGGCTGTGGTTTGTCGACGCTGTAGGCGACCCATCGGCGGCTGCCATCGGTGACATTGAGCGCTACTACACCGCCACGAAACGTACAGCATGGATAAGCCGGATTGGCCGCCGATGCCCATTCTCGTGACGACAGGGGTACGTAGAGCGTGCCGCCGTGCAATTTAGGGCTGCCGGTAATGGTGGTGTCTGGGTGGTCGTTGACTGCGCTCTTCCATACCAGCTTGCCGCTGGCACGATCTATGGCATAGACAGCGCCGTTAAAGTCGCCAAAATACAATCGTTCTGGCGTGCCCTCACTGGCTTGGCTGAGCGAGAGCGCATGGCGAACTTCGCTGTCGGCAGAAAATGTCCAGTGGGCGCAGCCACTGGCGAGGTCGAGCGCGAATACAGTGCCGTTTTGGCTGCCGACAAATACCTCACCACGACTGACAATTGGCTGTGATCTGGCGCGCGTTGCACCGGGATAAGCGAACGCCCACTTTAGCTTTAGCTTGCTGACATCGGTCGCCTTTAAACGCGCTGTTTTGGCATCGATCGCGCGGCTATTGGTGGGTCCCATACCCCAGCTTAAAACGGTATTGGATGAGCCACTTGCCAATATGGCGGGCTTACTATTGGCGCAGTAATGGGTGGCGGCAGTCTTTTGGGAGGTCAGTGCGCGGTCGCCAAGATGCTCGGCAAGGGCGATTTTTTGCTGCTCGGAGAGCCCGCTCGCCTGAGCTTGCATGATGCCATTGTTGAGGGCATCAAGAATGTACTCTGGGCCGAGCATTGGAAAGACGATTTTATGCGGCGCGCGCGCAACCGGGCCATCATGGCAGCCGGCACAGCGCTGCTGATAGAGGGTTGCACCGATGTCAGTTGCCTCAGTTGGGCTTTTACCCGCCTCCACGGCAGGCCAGCACAGCCCGCTTAAAGTGACTAGAATAGTGGCGAGAAAAACCCATTTCACGCTCATGTCACCGCTCAACCTGCACGTCAGGAGGGTCTTGCGGACCTTCGTTCCACATATGCCTATAGACCTTCCATTCGCCGGTCTCTTGACGTTTTAACACGTCCAGGTATTTTGCTTTGTTGACTAACTGGTCGAGCGCGGCCTGATTGTCGGTAATCTTGCCCACCCCCTCTGCCATACTGACATGCACGATATAGTCATAGCGCACCAAGGCGTAGTCGCCCAGCAGGTCTATTTGTATCTCCCCTAAGGTCTCAACCCGATATTCGGCGTGTTGAAAAACAGGGATTAAGAACTTTGCGTACGCGTCCCGCCCAACAATGTCAGCAGCTCCTGGGGCTATCATTGTTACCTGTTCGTCGAGTACGTTCACGTAGCCTGCACGATCACCGTTTTCGACGGCTGTTTTCCAGAGACTATAGAGTTCCGTTATGGCGTCTTTATCGGCTTGCAGATGACCCTCTGGTGCTTGCAATGCCCCGTTGTTGGACGGATTGCAGCCAGCCGCTAGCATGGCGATTACAACCACTACAAATAGTTGATGTAACAATCGATAGTCCGTCATCCCTTACGCCCCTTTTTATTTATTAGTTTATTTATTCTTTGCCAGCCGGCGATCAACATCCACTTTCTGGTTATTTTACTAGCGTCTGAGTTTCCGGTTGCGCTGCGTGTTTGTCAATCTGCATTTTGACTAGTGGCGCGCGATCTGCTTTTTGTCGAGGTTGTTTGACGACTTTTGAGTTGACGATCTCAACCAGATTGATGGCATTGTAAGAATCCACCGTGCGCGTCGATGGTGCATCTTGATAGAGCGTAGTGCGCTGCCTTGATGAGCGTCCTGCGCGCTGGATAATGTTTTCCAGCGTTTGCGGTCTTTTTTCCTGGCCATGGGTCGCGCCAGCGGCGCGCGTGATAGTTTCATTCATCAGCGTACCTCCTAGGTCATTCGCCCCTGATTGCAGGCACGCACTGGTACCCATTTCGCCAAGCTTGACCCAGGATGTCTGGATATTGTCGACCTGTTGATTAAATACCAATCTTGCCACTGCGTGCATGAGGATAGATTCTCTGAATGTTGGACCCTTGCGACTGCGTCCTTTTAGGTACATGGGCGCCTCTACCGGCACAAAGGGCAGCGGTACAAATTCTGTAAAACCGCCGGTGCGGGTTTGTACCTCGCGAACGCGGCGCAGATGCCGCGCCCAGTGCTGCAGGCCGTCAACATGGCCAAACATAATTGTTGCGGTCGTGCGCAAGCCCAATTTATGTGCCGTCTCAATCACTTCTAGCCATTGCGCGGTGTTAATTTTATCTGGACACAGCAGTGCTCTGACCTCGTCATCGAGCACTTCGGCAGCGGTACCCGGAAGGCTGCTTAGGCCGGCTTCCTTTAATTGTCCAAGGAATGCCTCGACACTGATACCTAGGGTGGCAGCGCCTTGCCACACCTCGAGTGGCGAGAACGCGTGAATATGGATATCGGGTGCACCGCATTTTATTGCCGCTAGTACATCGAGATATTTTTGCCCAGTATAACTTGGGTGGATACCTCCCTGCAGGCATACCTCGGTGGCCCCTCGCTGCCAGGCTTCGGCGGCTCTGCGGGTAATCTCTTCAGCCTCTAAGTCATAGGGTTTACCGCGCAGGTTTTCGCTTAACTTGCCTTTGGAGAATGCGCAGAACTGGCATTTAAAGTAGCACACGTTGGTGTAATTGATGTTGCGAGTTACCACATAGGCCACGGTATTGCCGTTGACTTTTTCGCGCAGCGCGTCAGCCTGCTGGCAAACGTAAGAGAACTCTGCACCGCGAGCCTGAAATAGTCGCACAATATCGTTTTCAGAGAGCTCATCACCGCAGCCCGCACGGGCAACGATGTCGGTTAATTTGGCATCGATGGTGTGTCCCGATATATTTTCGGTGCAGGGATCAAGCAACGCCTGGGGTACTTCTTCGCTCTGTCCGGATATCCAATCATCGGTGCGTGGGAAGCCCTCGGCATCAATCATTTGTAAAACACTGGTGCGCAGCGCGGGATCCAGCCAGCGGCCGACTTTGCGCGCATACGCCGGGTAAATAGTTAGTCGTTGCTGCAACAGTTTTCCGGCGGCTGCGGTCTCACGGGTAAGTCTTTCGACGTGTGGCCAAGGCGCTTCTGGATTGACGTAGTCCGGTGTCACCGGTGATACCCCTCCCCAATCGTTGATGCCGGCTGCGACCAGCAAAGGTAAAACGCCGGGCGACAGATTTGGCGGCGCTTGAATACTCATTTCGGCGCCGAATATCAACCGCGCCACGGCGATCGTCCAGAGTAAATCGTCTAAGTCTGGCTCCGGCGCCTGAGCCATCTTCGTGCCTTCTTTGGCGCGGAAATTTTGTATTATTATCTCTTGAATATTGCCGTATTGCTGGTGCACATCGCGCAGTGCCAAAAGTGATTCGATGCGCTCCAGGCGGGTTTCACCTATGCCTATGAGGATGCCGCTGGTAAAGGGCACACTGGCTTCTCCGGCTAAGCGCATGGTCTGCAATCGCAGTTCGGGGTCTTTGTCCGGCGAGCCGAAGTGGGGCATACCTTTTTGGCACAGTCGCTGGGAAGAGGATTCGAGCATAATCCCCATCGATGCCGAGACCGGTCTGAGCATTGCCAGTTCTTCCGCATCCATGCAACCGGCATTGATGTGCGGCAAAACGCCGGTCTCTTTGAAGACCCGCTCGGCGACCATGGCAACGTATTCGAGCGTGGTTTTACAACCGAGCTCCGCGAGCGCTTCTCGCGCCGCTTTGTAGCGCAGTTCAGGTTTCTCTCCGAGCGTGAACAAGGCTTCTTTACAGCCCATTTTCTGGGCTTTGCTGACGATCTCGATAACGTCATCGATCGCCATGTAGGGCGCCGTAATTTTCTTTGGTGTGCGCGCAAAGGTACAGTAGTGGCAGACGTCCCGACACAGGTGCGTCAGTGGTATAAACACTTTTCGAGAGTAGGTCACCACATTTCTAAAGCCCCGGTCGCGAATCTCGGTGGCTAGACCCATCAGTTGCGCGGTATCGTCACAATCCGCGAGCGCCAGCGATTGGCGTTCACTGGGCAACTGATCGCTGGCCATTAAGTTGGCAATGCTATCGGCGGCGACTGGAGATGTATTAACTAACCCGTTCATATTGGCGGCCTTGCAGTGGTGTTAGGTTACTTGCGCCTGAATTTAGGCGCGCAGCAATCCCTTGTTCATTGAGGTAATTGATGGTGTTTTGTGCAACCTTCCCTTGCGCATGCTCGAGTAGGTAAACCAGATCCTCTGGGTAGTCAATGTCGCAGCCAGTGGCGGTATTTAGCACCACTTTTGCGTCGAACGCGCTCATCGCCGCCTGTTGCAAGTGTTTGTTACAACTGTCTGCACCATAGTGAAATTTGAACGCTGAAGCGGGTGTTGCCAGCATACAGTTGCTGCCCTGGCGATGCCGATCTGGAGCCAGCGTCAATCTCTTGTTGCCGGCTCGTCGATGGCTGGCTATCAGTTGGCTGAGCGCCTCGTTGGACAATAGTGGCAGGTCGCCGTGGACAACCATAATATTGTCAATATCGCGCTGCGCGAGCGCGGACACCGCCGCCTGTACTACCGCGTTTAAACCCCGCGCACCCAGTGGCGTCTCGGGCATCCATTCACACCCATATCGGCGCGCTAGATCGGCAACCACGGGATCGTCGGACACCAACATAATGCCCTCGACTTCCGATTGGCGAGACAGTACCGCGAGTACATCGTGGAGCATGGCAGTGAACAGTCCTTGGCGCTCGGATGCCTTGAGCAGTTGTGACAGCCGCTGTTTTGCGGTAGCGAGCGTTTTGATCGGAAGCAGTGCCCACATCAGATGGCCCTCGCTTTGGTGCTATCGAAGCGCTTCGATAGCGACAGGCTAAAGTCCAATACCTGGCGTGCTAGTGTGCGGCGATCCTCCAGAGTCTGCATCATGGTCGGCACCACCAGCACCGCCAGTCCAGTGTCGCGCAGGGGTTGGGCATGTGCGGCATCTTTTTGGTCGATAACAAAGCCATCGAGCAGGTCGCCATAATAGGCAGCCACCGACGCAGAAGTCACTGGCATGCCCAATTCTGCCATCATTTTTGCGGCCGGCCCCTTGACCGCATCGCCGTCGATAATTGGCGATACGGCGACTACCGGTGCGGCACTCGCGCGCATCTGCTGAGCGATGCCGGCAAGCTTAATAATGGGGTCGATGCTGACAAATGGGTTGGACGGGCCTATGACAATAGCCCCTAATTCGGGGCAGCGTAACAGTTGTTGAAAACGTGTTTGAGGGCGCGCGGATTCAATTCCCTGCAGTTGGATACCACGGGTTTTTGGCGCGCAGCGCTGGGCGACGAAATACTCTTGAAAAGACAGCATGCCACTGGCGGTGTCGATAAAGCTTCTGACTGTGTCGTCGGTCATCGGCAGAATAGGGTGCGCGATGCCAAGGCTGGCGCAGAGTTTGGCGGTCACCGCCGAGAGCGTTGAGCCGCTCTTTAACTGATGGCTTCTTGCGAGGTGTGTCGCTAGGTCGCGATCGCCAAGTTGAAACCATGTCGGTTCTCCGAGTCGCGCTAGTGCATCTAGCGCAGCCCAAGATTCATCTGCTAGGCCCCATCCGCGGGAGGTATCGTTGAGACCGCTAAGCGTGTACATTAAGGTGTCTAGGTCGGGGCTGATATGCAGGCCCAGGTGCTCGAAGTCATCGGCGGTATTTACCACGACCGATAGCTGTTGTGGGGTCAAGCAATGGCTTAACCCAAGCGCTAGCTTAGAGCCTCCGACTCCTCCCGATAGGGCGAGGATATGTCGATCACTGTTAAATTCGCCCACTCCATTCCCCCTAACGAAATAGATCTCGGTCGCGCGCGCGAATTAACGCGCCAGAACCCTCGGATGAGGGTATTAAATTGGCACCTTTTACTAAAACCACGGGTGCCGATTCCCCTGCCTGACCCATCAAAAAGGACGCTGCCGCGGCTAGTTCGTCGGCAATCGCAACTTCGGTGACTTGCATTTCGCGGCCAAATAGGTCGCGATCCCCAATCATATTTTCCAACGCCACCAAGCCACTGGTGCCAATGGCGAAACCCGCCGATCCATTTCGCCAAGCGCGTCCGGCGCTATCGTTGATGATGACAGATAACTGCTGATCTGGGCTAGTTTTTAGTTTGCGAACAAGCGCGTTGGCGCTTAAATCAGGGTTTTCCGGAAGCAGCAAGACGCGCGGATTTTGTTCGTCGCTGGTGATATTAGACTGATCTATTCCGGCGTTGGCGTGGACATACCCGAGCCGATGTTCAACGATCAAAACGCCCTGGCGTTGAGCCACGACAACATTCGATTGATCGAGTATTACCTGCACCAAACGCGGGTCTTTATCGACCTCAAGCGCGAGTTGCGCCGCGCGTTCACCAACTTCCACCCGATTGAGGTAGACGTAGCGGTCTTCGGCTTTCGACACCACTTTTTGCGCAATCACCAGCAAATCGCCATCCTCAAGGAACAGCGACCCGCGCGCCAGTGACGTCTGGATTATCGCAGCGAGATCGTCGCCGGGCTCTACCAAAGGAAACTCCGGCAGGGCGATTAAACGCATTTCTGTGGTCGACCGAGTCAAAGCTCGATTATCTCTTTAACTCTGACATTGGGCTATTATTCACCCAGTCCAGTGAGCGCTATGCCGGCGTGGCATTTGTATTGTTTGTTGATAAAGATCAGCACTGATGTCAAGGCCTCCGCGGCTGCGGCATTTGCAATCGAGCCAGCGTGATAGCCGCGCATGTCGCAGGCCTCAACTAAAGTGATGACCTGCGCACGCGCGTCGCGATTGTTGCCGCTAACCAGCACGTCGCAGCCGGCATTGGTGCCTTTTTGCAGGTGGTGGGCGGCAACATTTTGAAATGCCGATACCACTCGGACGCCGTCGCCGAGTAACTCTTGCGCTCGCTGTCCGGCAGAGCCGCCCTCTGGAAGTTGCACGCGGGCTACTTTGGGTGGTACCAAAGGCACGGTGACATCGATTAAAATTTTGTCTTGTAAGGCAGGAGCAACCTGTTCCAAGGTGCTTTGGTGGTGACTGAAAGGCACGGTGATGGCGACTATATCGGCGCTTTCGGCAGCCGCGAGGTTTTCAGCCGCACGCAGATTCATCTCGGCTATGCCGCGCTCCGCCAGGATGCTTTGCATAGTGGCAACCGCCGTTTCGGCTTTTTCGGCGGTCCGAGAGCCTATGATTACAGGGTATCCAGCCTCGGCCCAGCAGCGGGCCAAACCAGTACCCAGATCACCGGTACCGCCTAAAATTGCTATTACAGGTTTGTTGTCAGACATAATGGTCGCCTTAAAAGTTGTCCAAGCGGTAAACATCAACCGCTGTTTGATAAAAAAGAGATGCCCGTTCAGCATCCATGTGTTTCGCCGTTGCGTGTTTGTACGCATTCCACAGGACGGCATAAGATCCTGCCACGCGATCTACTGGAAAGTTACTTTCGAGCATACAGCGCTGTGCACCAAATAATTCGATGCAGGTATTAAAATACGGTGTTATAGCTTCTGCAAGATCTATCGACGTCGGCGGCGCCGGTTGTTTTTGCCAGTCGAAACCGGCGATCGACATATTTAGCCCACCGAGCTTAACGAATACATTGTCGCAATCTGCAATGGCAGTAAGGCTGGCGCGCCAGGCCTTAAAGACCTCGGTTCTGCAACCCCGATAGGGCCCAATCCCCAATGGACCACCGACATGGTTGAGGATAATTTTGATCTTTGGAAAGGCCTTTGCGAGCGCCACCAGCTCGTCCAACTGGGTGTGGTAAAGCCACGCATCAAAGCTCAAATTGAGTGATTCGAGTGTCGCAAAGCCGTCGAGAAATTTTCGATCAGACAGCAACTGCGGCGGCGGATTGGTATGTGAGTTGTGAATTTTGTCGCTGCTGTGGCAGGCGGCAGCGTAGCGAATGCCACGAAATCTTGTGCTGCTTTCGCAGTGCATTTTTAGTATCGGCAAGACATCTTCGCCAAGCCGTAGGTCGGCAAAGCCGACAATCCCCGCCGCCACGCGACAAGCTTTATTCGCCTGCTGGGTCGGGCGGGATAATGCATCGATGTGTTCGGTCTCGCCAACTGCGCGCAATTCAACCGCCCCGCTGGCCCAATAATGCTGCATGCACTCGACATAAACGGTTTTCACCACGCGGTGGCCGGCACTAAAATCAGCCAGTGCTTCATCCATCAAATAGCGATTATCCGGGTACTCCCAGAGGTGGTGGTGAGCATCGCAGATCTGCAACTCCGGCTCGATGATCGGCTCGGAGGTCTGGGCTAGCCACGCCTCACGTTGTTGCTGAGTATTCATCGACGACCCACTTCGCCGAATCGACCGATTGCGCCGGGCTGTGGGCCGGTGCTCGAGAGGGTGTTAAGTAACGGTATCGAGGGCGCGGTCATAGGGTTATTCGCGCTGCGCCATTGTTTAGAACGGTCAGGCCGCGCTCGACGACTTTGCAGCGAAATACCATGTCTTCGCCGCTTCGCCAGATCTCTGTGCGCAGCGTTTCACCGGGGTAAACGGGCGCTGAAAAACGCACATTGAGGCGCGTAAGGCGTGAATTTGGATGCATGGCACAGGCGTCTAAAATCGCTCTTGCGGCGATTCCGAACGTTGCTAAGCCATGTAAAATAGGGCTTTGGAAGCCGGCTTTTGCGGCAATTTTTGGGTCTGCATGTAATGGGTTGTAGTCGCCGCTAAGACGATACAGTAAGGCCGCATTGGGTGCTATTTGAATATCTTGGTGGCTGTCGGCGGCGCGTTCAGGAATGCTGGCCGCCGCCGCTGGAGCGATTTGCGGCGGGCGCTCAAAGCCGCCGTTGCCGCGCGCGAAGACTACCGCTTTTTGAGTATTTAGCAAATCGCCCGAGGCCTTGTCATAGAGTTGCCGCTGGGTGAAGATCAAGGCGCCTTTACCGGCCCCCTTGTCGAGGATGTCTAGTACTTTGGTCTGCCCAATCACGGTGCCATGAGAGGGAAGATCTCGATGAATTTCGAGATGCTGTTCACCGTGGAGCACTTTGACCATGTCGATGCCGGTTTTGGGGTTGGCTAGCCATGCGCCGGGATAGCCCAGCGTCACGGCCATGGTTGGAAAGCTCTGTAATTGCGTTTCGTACAGGTACTTTAACTGCTCTGGATCGCTCGGGTTATTGCCTAGCCCGAGCCCCAGGGCGTAGAGTATGCTGTCCTTTTCTGAATAGGTTTGTTCGACATCGTCGAAGCGCCAGTTGAGAATCGTCTGATAATCAAGTCCCATTGCAGAGCCCCCATTTAAGCACGGCTTACACCGGGTCCCAGGTGAATACATCGGCGGTGACGTCGAGGTCATACATCGACGCTTTAAAGGCGTCGAAGACTTGCGCGCTGACGGTCTCTGGCGTCCAGCCTTCGGCGGTGTGCACCGAGCGCACCGGCCGCGGTTGGCTCATTAAAAATATTTCGTTATTGCGCACGGCAAATACCTGCCCGGATACATCGGACGCTGCGTCGCTAAACAGTGCGGTAGCCAAGGGGGCAATTTTCTCTGGCGTCATTTGCTTGACTTTTTCCAAACGCGCTTGCTGCTCTTCAGTATCGGAAGGCAGGGTGCCTATTAATCGACTCCAGGCAAAGGGTGAAATGCAATTGGAACGCACGTTATACCGAGACATGTCTAGAGCGATACTTTTGGAGAGTCCGACTACGCCCAATTTAGCGGCCATGTAATTTGCCTGAGCAAGATTACCGATCAACGCTGAAGTTGAAGTCATGTGTACAAAGTTGCCGCTTTGTTGTGCGCGAAAATGCGGCGCACAGGCACGGCTCATATTAAAAGAGCCCTTGAGGTGCACTTTGATCACCAAATCAAATTGATCCTCAGACATTTTGTGAAAAATGGAGTCTCTTAAAATGCCGGCATTGTTGACCACGCCATCGACGCCACCAAAGGTATCGATGCAGGATTGTACAATGCTCTCAGCAGCCTCGCTCTCGGCGACACTCTTGTAGTTGGCGATGGCGTTGCCGCCGGCGGCAGTGATTTCATCGACTACCTGTGCCGCTGGACTCGAGTCGGCACCTTCTCCCTGCGCACTGACGCCGAGATCATTGACCACCACATTGGCCCCAGCATCGGCCAGCATAATCGCAATTGCGCGGCCGATACCACGGCCTGCACCGGTGACGATAATGGATTTTCCCTCGAGCATCTGAGACATACTAATTTCCTCTGGTGTTGCATAGTTAGGTATAAAGCCGGTTATCGGCAATCCGCCTTGAGTGATAAGCGAGCGCTATTACAGGGGCATGTGTTATTTCAATCGCCGCTAGCGCCATCAAATCCGGGCTTTTTTCAAACGTTACAAAAACACTTTGATCTATGGCTGCCCCGGGATTTTGGTCGCCGAGACGATCAGGCGCGGCGCTTGGCACCACGCCTGATTCGACGAGTTATCGCTTTAGTACGATTCCCGAATCTTCGCGATCCCAGCAGTCTTCGGTGACACCTTCAACCTTGAGCTTGTATTTTTCAACTCGTTCACTCGGCGTTTTGGGGAGACTGTCGCGGAAGGCGATGTAACGCGGAATGGCAAAATACGCCATGCGCGGCTCACACCACTCGATCAGTTCGGCCTCGGTGACCTGTTGGCCGTCTTGCATGATAACGACCGCCTTGACGTCCTCTTCACCAACATCCGACGGCACACCAACAACGCAGGATTCAAGCACCGATGGATGCGAACTGATAACCGCCTCAACCTCGAACGAGGATATGTTCTCTCCGCGGCGGCGCAGGGCCTGCTTTTTACGGTCGACAAAGTAGAAGTAACCGTCTTCATCCATGCGCCCAAGGTCGCCGGTATTGATCCACATGTTTTCGAACAGCTCGAGACTCTTTTCGGGCATTTTGTAATAGCCATTGGTACCTACGCCCATAGTTTGTGGGCGGGCAACAAATTCACCCAATTCCATCGGTGCCGCTTGGTTGTTGTTCTCGTCGATAATCTGTACATCCCAGCCGGTTATGGCCTTGCCGCAAGAGCCCGGACGGACGTTGTCGATTGGATTGGCCAGACAGCAGTAACATTCAGTCATGCCGTAGACTTCCAGCAATTTGGTGTTAAATCGCTTTTCAAAATCGTGCCAAATGTTGACTGGTGCAGCCGCACCGACCATCAGTCGAAGGGGGTTGTCGCCGTCGTCGGCACGCTCTGCAGCCTTCATCAGAATCGGAATAATGCCGCCGATGTAGTTGGCCTCGGTGCACTCCCATCGTCGGCAGTCCTCCCACAAGCTACTGGCAGAAAAGCGTTCTACAATCACCGCTTTAGCGTCTGCTAGTATCGCCGGCCCAATGGTAATCCCCTGAGCGTTGCCATGGAAAAAGGGCAGGCCGGTGTAGAGGACATCGTCCTCGGTATACTGTGAGTACTTGACCGACTGAGACCAGATATCATACCAGTAGTAGTGGCTGATCATGACGCCTTTGGAGACACCCGTGGTGCCGGACGTGAAAAGGATGGATGCCATGTCGCTAGAGTTCACGATGACGTTGGGTGAGTCTGATGAGTGATCCATTAATTCTGCGAAGCTGCTGCTCTCTATGCCTTTCCACGTCGGCAGACTTTGTTCGTCGGTGGTGTTGTAAAAAACTGTGTGGTTAACGCTCGATAGATCATCTGAAACGGGCCCTAGTCGATCTAGGAACACGGTGTCTGCAACCAATACGACGCTGTCAGATTGCACAATTTGATGAACCAAACCGGTGCCTTTTAGGGCCACATTAATCGGCACTTCAACGGCGCCAATTTTGTTGAGCCCAAACCAAGCGTACAAAAATTCTTCGCAATTGGGCAGCATGAGCGCGACCTTGTCGCCGTGCTTGACACCCATTGACGAGAAACCATTGGCGGCCTTGTTGATGTTGTGGTTGAGTTGCTCAAAGGTAATAGGCACGTCTCTGAACTGAAAGACAACGTGGTTGGGATGCTGTCTGGCCTTGTCTTCGATGATGCTCGATAAAACCCTGTCTTGTTTGGCATATTCCTGCATGTTCCAAGACTGGAGTTTCTTTTCGGCCTTGATGAATTTGTCGTCCCACTGTCCCATAATTACCTCCTCGTGAAAAAAAAGGCAGGCCAAAGCCTGCCAGATTTGATTTGTTAAACGTTACTATCGAATGTCGTATGGTTTTGACATCTCGTAAGACTCATTAAACCAGACGCCTTTCTCGTACATTTGAACCATCTTGCCAAAGTCCCAAGACGTGGGAGAGTTTTTGTTTGGGATGACCTTGATGATGGCGCGATTTGGTGTGTGTACACCCTTAAATGCTGCCGCGCGCAACTCATCGTTGCCCTTTAGGTCGAACCAATATTTGTCGATAATTGCCCAGTGAACTTTGGTCATTAACTCTTGCTCAAAAGATACTTCAGCCTTACCAATAATTTGAATCGACTTTTGGCGCTTGGCGTTTGATCCGTCGTTGCTGATGCTGACTGAGATCTTGGGATTGGCGATCAGGTGATCAATTTTCTTTCGGTACTTTTGCACGCTACTGATATAAACATTGCCATCTTCTAAAACCACGTAAAACATCGGCGTGACAATTGGGTAACCATACTGCGATACATGGGCCATATGGCAGTAGCAATTGTGCTTGTATAGGATGTCAAATTCCTCTGGCTCCATCGGATAATCTTTGTTGACATTCACTTGCTCAAGTTTGATGGGATCGAAATTGGGTTTCTTGGGGGTTTCTTCTGACATGCTGTTGCTCCGCTATGCTCTATTAAAAGTATGACAACCCTAGGGGGATGTCTGAATGGAGGCAAATAGTATTTGTATTTGCGAGTAAAAACGCCGACAATTTTTTTAAAATTGAACTTAATTCAAATCTAAAAGGGTTGGGCTTGGTTGTCAAGTCCCTGAGCAAAAAAAATGACTTTTTGGCTCACTAATATACGTGCCGCGGATAGCATATTAACAGTGGCGTTAGGTATTTGTTTTATTCACCCAATAATGTTTTGATCGAACGGCTTTCGCGATGCCTTTGGACACTGTCGCTTTAGTGGCCGCTGCCGCGGGTCAATATTCTTTGGCAGGAATGCTTGAATTTAATTCAAAAGTTCAGCACAATCCAAACTATTGGTACTTTGGCAAGGTGGGCTGAAAACCCTGTGGGTAATTCAGTATGTGGATAATAGATGAAGGAAATATGAGATGGCGGATGTAGTTGTAGAGACTAAGGGCGAGGTCACGTGGATTCGCTTGAACCGTCCTGAACGCATGAATTCTTACGATGCGGAAATGGCGCGCGAGTTGATTGCCGCGGTGCGTGGTGCAGCCGACAGTGGTGTTATTGTGATTACCGGCACAGGTCGCGCATTTTGCGCGGGAGGCTATCTGGCTAATTTACAAGATCCGGATGCCAACGCTCTGCGCAGTATGTTTTATGGGTCGCTGGATGTTTATGAGGCGATTAGAACGAGTCCTCGACCGGTGATTGCCGCGGTTAATGGAGCAGCAGCTGGTGGCGGTAACGAATTGGTGGTTGCATGCGATCTGGCTATTGCTGTCGAGAGCGCGACTTTCGGGCAGACGGGTGTGCGCATCGGTAGTGCGCCAGTGCTTGGCGGGACCAATTTTTTAAGCCTAACGATTGGAGAAAAGCGCGCTAAAGAGGTCGCTTTTATGTGCCGCCGTTACAAAGCTCGAGATGCACTGGGTATGGGCTGGATTAATGCGGTGGTCGACAACGACCAACTCGAAGCCGAAGTAACCCGTTGGGCAGATGAACTGCTGGTGATGAGTCCTCGCTATTTGGAGATTGCCAAAATCAGCTCGAATCAATGGTGGAATCAATCCCGTGACGCCTATCTCAGCGGTTTGGGTATGTTGGTGCAGGCAATTGGATCCCACGATATGATCGAGGGAGCTAGCGCTTTTATGGAAAAGCGGAAAGCACAGTTTGATGGTCGCGCAACCAAGCCCGAGGATTAACTGGAGGTGGCCTCCATGACAAGGGGCTAGCTATCATCGTCATGCAACGATCTATTTGTGTGGGCAAAGGACGTTTAATACTGCGAGCAAATTATGAACTTCAATTTAGATGAAAAATACTTAACTATCCAAGCGCGGGCGCTCGACTTGGCGCGAGAAATCGAGCCAATGGCGGTCGAAGCCGATGCCTCGAACGTGGTACACCAAGGGGTCCTCGAAGCTCTCAAGGCCAGTGGTCTGAGTCGGCTAATGGTTGCCGCTGAATATGGTGGTACTTACGAAACCATCGATCCTCTGGCGATTTGTGTCGTGCGTGAAGCGATGATGGCGACCTCGTCCCATCTCGATTCACTGTTTGCCCTGCAGGGCATCGGCAGTTACGCCATTACTGTCGCCGGCTCCCAGCAACAGCGTGAACAGTGGCTTCCAAAAGTGGCTGCGACCGAAGCGCTGGGTGCGCTGGCGTTGACTGAAGACAATTCTGGGTCAGATTTAAAATCGGTCTCCACCGAGGTCAAAGAAACCACAGGCGGTTTGGTTTTAAATGGTTCCAAGGCATATATTTCAAACGCCGGTGCCGCCGCCTATTATATTGTTTTCGCCAAGGAGGACAGTGGTTTCTCCACGGTGTTAGTACCGGCGGACAGCGATGGTGTGTCGACCAAGCAAACCACCGAACTGATCGCCCCTCACGTGCTTGGCGACGTTTATTTCGACAATGTACAACTGCCCCATAGCGCTCGCTTAGGAGCCGCTGGCGAGGGCTTACAAAACGCGCTCGCTACGCTCGGTGTGTTCCGAGTGTCAGTCGCAGGGGCCGCAGTTGGTCTAGCGCAAGCTGCGCTCGACGAAGCGGTTCGCCACACCAGTACGCGGGTCCAGTTTGGGCGCCCGCTGGCACGGCTAGGTCCCGTCGCGCAAATGTTAGCCGACAGTTGGACCGAAATAGAGATGGCGCGATTGATCACCTATCGCGCCGCTTCGATGGCCTGTGCCGATCCGTCGTCGACCTTACACCACTCATCGATGGCAAAGTTGGCCGCCAGTGAGATGGCCTCGCGCGTTGTCGATCGCTGCGTTCAGATGATGGGGCGTTATGGCCTAGAGCACCAATCGAAGATAGAGCGACTCTATCGTCAGGCTCGACCGATGCGAATTTACGAGGGATCATCCGAGGTGTTGCGCCTTGGTATCGCTAAGCAATTGGTGTTGGAGAAATCTTGATGGATTTCCAACTTGCCGGCAAGGTCGCAATCGTCACCGGCGCTAGCCGCGGCCTCGGTTATCAAATGGCCCTGGCCCTCGCTGGACAGGGCGTTAAAGTACTTGCCGTGGCGCGTTCTATCGATGACTTAAAAGACCTGCAGTTGCGAGACCCCGAGCGCATAGCGGTCAGTCAGTGCGATATGCTTGACGCTGCGGCTGTGGAGGCGCTGCCAGAGCAGGCGCGGGAGCTGTTTGGAAGCATCGATATAGTGGTTAATAACGCAGGCATCGCTCCGGCGACCCCTTTTTTACAGCAAGACTTTGATGAGTGGCAGCGGGTTTTCGCGGTCAATGTCACCGCCCCAGCGATACTTTGTCGTGCCGCAGGCGAGCATATGGTTGCCCAGGGTTCGGGTAAAATCATCAACGTGGCCTCGACCTCGGGTATTCTTGGCAAGGCCAGTCTCGCTGCCTATTCTTCGAGTAAGGGCGCGGTGTTGCAATTCACCAAAGCACTGGCCGCGGAATGGGCCAAATTTGGCGTACAGGTAAATGCGATTGCCCCTGGTGCGTTTAAAACTGACGCCCAGTCCAAAGTAATGGAATCGCCAGAAATTCTCAAGCGTCGAGTGGGTAAGATCCCAGCGAGGCGAATGGCGGAAAGCTCAGAAATAGGTGCTTTGACCTGCTATCTTGCGTCGGCTCAATCGGATTTTGTTACCGGATCGGTGATGGTTATAGACGGTGGCGAATCATCCAAATTATAGCTCGACGATTTAATTTGAGCGCGCCGTGCAAGACTATCGGCGTAGCGTCCGGCAAATGGCAGACAACTATGAAAGGGAATCAGTGTGACCAATAGAGGGATTACTTCGGTGGGTGCCTACGTACCCAGGCGGCGATTGTTGCGCAGCGCCATAGCGACGGCTCATGCTTGGGCCAAACCGGGTTTAAAAGGCCTTGGTAAGGGTTCGCGAGCCATTTGCTCGCATGATGAAGATGTTATTACCATGGCGGTAGCCGCGGCCCGCGCCTGTCTTGGTGGTGGGGACAATCGCTCGCCAGACCGGCTGTTATTGGCATCCACTAGCTTGCCGTTTGCGGATCGACAGAACGCCACGGTTGTCGGCGAGGCGCTAAATCTTCCCGAGGATCTGCAAACCGCAGATATCAGTGGCTCTCAGAGGGCCGCAACCAGTGCGTTATTACTTGGGTTGCAACACGGAGGTGCGGAATGCATGGTGGTGGGTGCCGAAAAATGTTTGACCCGAGCCGGCAGCGTCGAAGAATTCACCGTTGGTGATGCCGCGGCGGCCTTGACCACCGGCGAAGACCAACAGTTGGCGCGATTTATCGGATCGCACTCAATTTCCCGAGATATGGTCGACCACTACCGCACTGCCCAGTCCGATCATAACTACGCGCTGGAGGAGCGCTGGATCCGCGATTGTGGTTTGATGCAAATCATTCCGGAAACCGTCGCGGCCTTACTGTCAAAGCTCGACATGTCCTCCGAACAGATCGATCGCCTGCTGATTGCCGGCGTCGATGGACGGCCAGCGGCGCAGATTGCCGCTCGATGTAGTATCGATAAAATGGCGGTTCATGAAGGACTTAAAGTGCCGATTGGCCACGCCGGTAGCGCCGATGCGCTTTTGTTACTGGTCGATGCGCTGCAGGCGGCTGAACCCGGCCAGAATATTCTGCTAGTCGGCTTTGGTCAGGGTTGCGATGCATTGTTATTTCAAACCACTGAGATTGTCCATCGTGCTCGCGAAAGTCACGGCGTTACTGCGGCGATTGCGGCTGGTGTCGAGGATACTAACTACCTGCGCTACCTGTCGTTCGCTGGTTTGGTGGATATCGATTGGGGTATGCGCGCAGAACGCGATAACCGCACCTCTCAGGCTGCTTTTTATCGAGGCCGTCGAGCCATTACTGGTTTTGTTGGTGGTCTGTGCCGCGATTGCGGCGTCGCGCAATTCCCGAAAACTGCGCTTTGCGTAAATCCCAATTGCGGCAAGCAAGATACCCAGGATGACGAGGTATTCGCCAACAAGGCCGGTCAGGTGAAATCGTTTACCGAGGATTGGTTGGCGCTGTCGTTGAACCCGCCGTTAATGTACGGAAGCGTTAGATTTGATCGCCAGAGTACTATAATGATGGAGTTTACTGACTTCGACCCTGGTGAATTGAGCATTGGTAGTAAGTTGCAGATGGTCTTTCGGATCAAAGATTTTGATCCCTTGCGGGGCTATCATCGATATTTCTGGAAAGCGGCACCAGCCGCAGAATAATCCAACAAGGTAGGCGAGCATTATGGCAAGTGGAATCAAGGACAAGGTCGCGATTATTGGCATGGGATGCAGCCGATTTGGCGAGCGCTGGGACTGCGGCGCGGAGCATCTGATGCTCGAGGCGTTCGACGAGTGCCTAGCAGATGCAGGGATAGAAAAAGTCCAGATCGAGGCGGCGTGGTTGGGGCTGTGTTATCAAGAGCAAAGCTTGGGTAAATCTTCCATCTCACTGTCGCAGTCTTTGCGCCTGCCAAATGTTCCGGTCACCCGGGTGGAAAACCTCTGCGCCACCGGTACCGAGGCATTGCGCGGCGCGGCTTATGCGGTGGCCTCTGGGGCTTGCGATATTGCTCTGGCGATGGGTGTCGAAAAACTCAAGGATACTGGCTTTGGCGGCTTGCCCTCGAGAACCATGGGGACCTTTGAAGATCTGTGGTTTCCGGGGGTGTCGGCTCCGGGGTCGTTTGCGCAACTGGCCAGTGCCTACGCCCACAAACACAATATACCCATGGACCAGTTGCGCGATGCAATGGCGCACGTGTCGTGGAAAAGTCATGAGAACGGGGCCTTGAACCCGAAAGCTCATTTGAAAAACCGTATCACCAAGGAAAAAGTACTCAACGCGCCGATGATCTCTTATCCGTTGGGCTTATTCGATTGTTGCGGTGTTAGCGATGGGGCTGCTTGCGCCATTGTCACAACACCCGAAATGGCGAAAAAACTTGGCCGAGCGGCCAATCTAGTGAGTATTAAGGCGCTCCAACTGGCGGTAAGCAATGGCGCGGAGATGTTCTACGACGAGTGGGATGGCAGTCATGCTATGACCGCAGAGCTAGCGTCGAAGCGCGCTTACAGCGAGGCAGGAATCAACGACCCGAAGCGTCAACTGGACATGGTCGAGGTGCACGACTGCTTTTCGATCACCGAGTTGGTGACTATGGAGGATTTGGGTTTATCGGCGTCAGGGCAGGCTTGTCAGGATATCACCGCTGGGGTGTATGATCGGGACGGTGCTTTGCCGTGCAATGTCGACGGTGGCTTGAAGTGCTTTGGGCATCCCCTCGGAGCTACAGGGTTGCGCATGGTGTATGAAATATATCAGCAGCTTCACGGCCGTGCAGGAGAGCGCCAATTGGATGATCCAACGCTGGGATTAACGCACAACTTGGGTGGCTTTCCCAATCGCAACGTCTGCAGTATCTCGATTATCGGCTTGCACGAATAACTGGGAAGACGCGCAAACATAGTCAAACCGATTTGCACGAAGTGTCAGGTAGTAGTTGCGCGGTGGTTGTATTACCGTACGCCAATGGAAAGCTGGTTTACATCGATCGATGCTGGATGTCGCGCTGAAAAGCACTGGGCTGGATGACGGAGACATTGTTAATCGCGAAAAATACTCCGCGGCGCCGACAAAAAGAATCGGATTATCTAGATAAATAATAATAACAAGGGGCGGGTTCGGTATGCTACTTAATGATTTTTTGAAAGCCGTAAAAGTATTATTGCTTGCGACGACCTGTGCGAATTACTCTGGGTTCATTTTTGCCCAGGAAACCACCGCTGATAGCTTCCGACCCATCTATGAGCCCACCGTGTTGGTGGACACTGTGGTGTCAAAATTATCCGACGAAGACCTCGCCAACATTGTGTATTCGCCGCCAGTTGAAAATACATCGACGCGACTCCTGTGGGGCGATACCCATCTTCATACCAACTTATCGGTCGATGCCTACTTGAGAGGGACGCGCTTGACGCGTGAGATTGCCTATCGATTTGCTCAGGGCAAGGTTGTTACCGCCGACAATGGTATGAAAGCCCAACTCAGGCGGCCACTTGATTTTTTGGCGATTGCCGATCACGCGTCTCAGATGGGAATATTCCCACGGTTGGAAGCCAATGACCCGCTACTCAAAGACTGGCAGATCGGGCAGCGCTGGGCAAAAATGATGCGCGAGGGTCGTATTGTCGACGTCGGTATCGAATGGGCTGGATCGATGTCGAGCTCGCCCGATCCTAAGTATCTAAATACGCCGGACGTGCGCCGCTCTATTTGGCGAGAGATTGCCGAGGAAAGCGATAAGTACAACCTGCCAGGATATTTTACTGCGTTTATCGCACACGAGTGGACATCTGCCCCAGCGGGTGATCAGTTGCACCGCGTGGTGCTATTTAAAGACGCCGCAGACAAGGCTATTCAACAGATCCCTTTTTCCGCGCAAGACGGAGACGATCCGGAACTGCTGTGGGATCACTTAGAGAAATACCAGCAAAAAACTGGTGGCTCGGTGATGGCCATTCCGCACAATAGCAACGGCAGTGGCGGGAAAATGTTTGCTCCGGTGCGTTTAAATGGTGCACCGATGAACGCCCATTACGCGACCCAGCGTGCCAAATGGGAGCCAGTGGTGGAAGTGACACAGCTCAAGGGTGATTCGGAGACCCACCCAATCGTATCGCCGGACGATCCGTTCGCCGATTTCGAGTCGTGGGATCAAGGCAATCTCGCATTTACCAAGGTCAGCACGGCGGCGGACTTTCAATACGATTATGTCCGCCCGGCCTTGCGCGAGGGCCTTCGGCACGAATCTGCGCTCGGCGTCAATCCATTTAAGTTCGGTATGATTGGCAGCACCGATTCGCATACCGGGTTGGCAACCACGGATGAGGACAACTTTTTTGGCAAGTTCGGCGAGTCATTGCCCCAACCGAGTCGTTATGCCAACCAAATGTTTGGTGTATTGCAGGAGGGCTTTCGGTTTGGCGCCTCGGGACTGGCGGCTGTTTGGGCAAAAGAAAATACCCGAGAAGAGATATTTGCGGCGCTGAAGCGCCGCGAGGTCTATGCCACTTCGGGCCCTCGAATTAGCGTGCACTTTTTTGGCGGCTGGAATTTTAATGCGAGTGATGCAATGGCACCTGACCTGGCGGTCATCGGTTATAAAAAAGGGGTGCCGATGGGCGGTGATCTAAGCACCGCACCGAGTGGTAAATCGCCGACATTTCTGTTGTCGGCGGTCAAAGACCCGCTGGGGGCAAATCTCGATCGGATCCAGGTCATCAAAGGTTGGTTGGATAGTGCCGGAGCTACCCACGAAAAAATATACAACATTGCCCTCTCCGACGATCGCACCCCGAACCAACCGGTGGCCAGCACGGTAGATCTGAAAACCGCGTCTTATACTAATAGCATCGGCTCATCGCACTTTAACCGAGTCTGGACTGATGTCGATTTCGATCCGACGCTCAGGGCTTTTTACTATGTCCGGGTGCTGGAGATTCCGACGCCTCGGTGGACGGCTTACGATGAGTTAAAATTTAAAGTCAAAATGCCCGATCAAGTTCCTAAAATCGTTCAGGACAGAGCCTATACCTCAGCTATTTGGTATACGCCCTAAACCGCGCTGCCGCTAGCCATGGATTGATAAGCGAGTGTTGATCGAGTTTGTGCGGCAGCGGCGGCATTGCTGATTGGATTTATGGCTGGGTTGGATGGCACTTTAACTGTTGTATCACAGTGGCTAATCTTGAATATAAATCGCATGGTTGCACGTTGTAAGTGGGCATCAGTATCCCTATAATAATCGGCCTTGCTGACCACCGAGTGTGAATGAGCGTTGCCACGGGGTCGGAGGGCAATATGTCGACGATTGCTAAGCCAGCAGTCCACTCAGTCGCGAGCGCGCAATTGACGGTGCTGTTGTTAATAACCGCGGCCGCGATGCCATTCGGAGTAGAGATTGCTGGTTCGGTATGGGTTGGCGGCATGACCCACCTGATACCCCATGCTTGGTTTGCTCATATGGCATACAGGCACACGGGAGCAAGGCAAGTGAGTCGCGTTGTGCGTGGGTTTTATTTGGGTCAGGCGGGAAAGTTGATACTCACCGCTGCGCTGGTCGTGGCGGCGACGAAATTGCCCTTTAGTGTGAATTTTTTGGTGGTATTTATAACATTTATTGTTATGGTTCCATTGTATCTCGTTTTGGTGGCCAAGTTGTTTGATCGGAGCCAGTAGCAAAGCGTAAACCGACGTATCGGTTAGAGTTGAGAGAGT
>CESJ01024689.1_pt1 | contig 55400 bp, 50 predicted proteins | sample 356311 | NCBI WGS metagenome assembly CESJ01 (sample SAMEA2621487, study PRJEB7988) | marine metagenome | biome: marine biome (ENVO:00000447); feature: surface water layer (ENVO:00002042); material: "saline water (ENVO:00002010), including plankton (ENVO:xxxxxxxx)" | depth 5 m
ACTTCTACCCAACAAAACGGCGGGAACTGGGTGAAAAATTTTAATTAATTAGGCCGGTGTGTAAATTTATCCGAGTCGCGCGTTATCGATAACCGCCAGTTCTAAAACTGCGCGGGCTGACGCTCGTTTATTGGTCATTCAGTGTTGTTATAAATGTCCCCCCAAGGCCGGCCAAAAGCCAGCCGTGGTAACCATAAATCGCAGCGGCGCTCTGCCGCCGCGGCTACAACATATTGATCATCAGCGCAAATACCGCCGTCAATACGAGACTGCTGACGATGACCCCGCGCACAGAAGCGATAGGTCCTAATCGGCCTTTGATCGCATTCGCCTCGAGCACGCCAATCACCACCAACGCGGCGATAAGCCCAGCGCCGCCTACGGCAGTGCCGTAGCCATGGCCCGCATAGTGTGGGCCTGCCAACATGGCAAACAGCATGGGCGCCGACAGTAAGGTATTGGTTCGCGATGCCAGCAGTGCTTTAGCGCCAGCGGCTGGCGCATCGCCCTCGATCATGCCCAAGGCAATTTTCTGCGCTGGCCAAATAACCATCCATACATTGGCGGCCATAATAATACCCATGGTCGAGCCAATGATAATGTAGTTATTCATTTGGCCATAATGTTGTACGCCACCGAGCAATACTATTCCGGTAAGAAACGTAAACATGGCGCCCCAACGGAACCACCAGAGCGCACTGGGCGCTAATTTTTGCTTGGCATCGGCAAGCCCTTCAGGCGTCGCTTGCTTAAAATAACCGCCCTGCACAAAATTAAAATAATACAGCATCCCTATCCAGGTAATTCCGAACAGTACATGCCCCCAACGCGCGATAAAGTTAATCGTTTCAATCGTCATTACAAACTCCGAGTCATAGTGTATGCGGCGAGGTCAGCATCATTGAGTCACTGCCACACAGGCCCAACATGTGTGTTTACCGGCTACCCGTCATGGGTTCGATTTCTGTCTCGAGTATAACAGACATAAAAAAACCCCGCCTATCTCTGGCGGGGTTTTTTATTGGCTTGGCAGAGTTACATCATACCGCCCATACCGCCCATGCCACCCATACCGCCCATGCCACCCATATCCGGCATTGCTGGTGCACCTTTGTCTTCTTGAACTTCGGCGACCATCGCTTCGGTCGTTAGCATCAAGCCAGCTATCGAGGCCGCCGCTTGTAGTGCGGTCCGCGTTACTTTCGCCGGGTCGAGGATACCCATATCGATCATATCGCCATATTCACCGGATGCCGCGTTGTAGCCATGGTTGCCAGTACCCTGCTTGACTTTATCAACCACTACTGACCCTTCATCGCCGGCATTTTCGACGATCTGGCGCAGAGGGGCCTCCATGGCACGTCGGGCAATACCGACGCCTACAGTTTGATCATCGTTCTCACCGGTCAGTCCTTCGATCTTTTGCAGGACCCGAATTAGCGCAACGCCACCACCAGCAACAACACCCTCTTCAACCGCCGCACGGGTCGCGTGCAGTGCGTCTTCAACGCGTGCTTTTTTCTCTTTCATCTCGATTTCGGTGGTAGCACCTACCTTGATCACAGCAACACCGCCGGCCAATTTAGCTACGCGCTCCTGCAGTTTTTCACGATCATAATCAGAGCTAGTGTCCTCGATCTGCGCGCGAATCTGTTTGACTCGTGCTTCGATCGCAGAATGATCACCCGCCCCGTCTACCAAGGTAGTATTTTCTTTGGTCATAGCCACGCGCTTGGCAGTACCTAAGTGCTCTAAGGTCGCCGACTCGAGGTCCAGACCGACTTCCTCTGAGATTACAGTGCCGCCAGTTAAAATAGCGATATCTTCGAGCATCGCCTTGCGACGATCGCCAAAGCCTGGCGCTTTACAAGCGGCAACCTTGACAATACCGCGCAAATTATTCACCACCAAGGTCGCCAGAGCTTCGCCCTCGACATCTTCGGCAATAATCATCAACGGCTTACCTGCTTTCGCTACAGCTTCAAGCAATGGCAACAATTCACGGATGTTGGAAATTTTCTTGTCGACCAAAAGAATCAGCGGCGCGTCCTGTTCGGTACTCATATTTTCCTGGTTATTAACAAAGTACGGCGAGAGGTAACCACGATCAAACTGCATGCCCTCGACGATGTCGAGTTCGTTTTCCAAACCCGATCCCTCTTCAACGGTAATCACGCCCTCTTTACCTACCTTGCCCATCGCCTCAGCAATAATATCACCCACTTGGGTGTCACTATTTGCCGAGATAGTGGCTACCTGAGCGATTTCCTTCGACTCAGAGCAGGGTTTAGCTATCGCCGCAATCTCAGCAACCGCTGCCACTACCGCTCGGTCTATACCGCGCTTTAGATCCATCGGATTCATGCCTGCGGCGACTGATTTCAGACCTTCGTTAACAATCGTCTGCGCCAAGACAGTCGCCGTCGTGGTTCCGTCGCCGGCGTCATCAGATGCCTTAGAAGCCACCTCTTTGACCATTTGAGCGCCCATATTTTGCAATTTGTCGCTCAATTCGATCTCTTTAGCCACAGAAACGCCGTCTTTCGTCACGGTAGGTGCACCGAACGCCTTGTCCAAAATGACGTTTCGACCCTTGGGGCCGAGCGTGACCTTGACCGCATTCGCCAGTATATTTACGCCCTCGAGCATATCTTTACGGGCACTGTCACCAAATTTTACTTGTTTAGCTGCCATGATTTTTTCCTTTCCAAATAGGGTTATGACACAAATTCTTTGTTTCGTTAGGCCTGTAACACAGCCTTGATGTCGGGTTCACTGAGGATGACCAGTTCTTCACCGTCAATCTCAATGGTATCACTACCGGCGTACTTGCCAAATACCACGGTGTCGCCAACAGCGACGTCGACTGCTCGCGTCTCACCGCTGTCTAGCACGCGGCCAGATCCAACGGCAACTACCTCGCCCTGGTTGGGTTTTTCCTGTGCTGAACCTGGCAACAATATGCCGCCAGCGGTTGTTTGTTCCTCTTCTTGCCGACGAACGATGACTCGATCGTGTAATGGGCGAATTTTCATACTCTTCTTCTCCGGTTAATCTATCTGCAATAAGTAGATGGTTGCTTGCGCTCGATAGTTACTTGCAAATAATAGACATTTTGCAATCGGTATGTATGTGGAGGCAGTTGCGGAATTTTTCAAGGTTTGAGCAGATATTTTTACGATTTATTGCACATAATTTTATAAATAATGGATTACTCGCAACCCTCGTGCGCTCAGCCCCGATCATCGCGCTCTGTGTACTCGCCATCGATAACTCGATCGCGCTCATCGGCTCCGCTGTTATGCGCCTCAAAGGTTGGATTAACTCTCGACATAGATACCCCACGGACAATCATTTTACGCATTATGAAAGCCGCGAATTGATCACGTAAACCTGGGACTAGCGCAGCAAAACCGAGCGCATCGGTAACGAACCCGGGAGTCAAGAGGAGGGCACCAGAGACCGCCAAAATGATTCCCGAAAAAATTTCCCGCGCAGGCATTCGGCCCTCGGCCAATTTTCGCTGCACTGACCACAGCGTCTGCAATCCCTGGTGGCGCAACAACCCAGCGCCGATAAGCGCCGTCGTCAACACTAAACCTATGGTTGCCAATGCGCCGATCTCAGAACCGACACTGATCAACACCCACATTTCAATGATTGGCATAGCAATAAACAACAGCAGTAACAACCGCATAGGCGCATCCTTTTTAACCATAGCTTAGCCGAAGAAGGCAGTCTCGTCTATTTCGACGTAGCAATTCGCCGGTGACCCCCAGTAACGTCCGCAGCAAGGAATGCTGATACCTGCAAGGCGCGGGTATTTTGAGCGGCCAAAACCGACAGCGATAAAAACTGATATGATCGCCAAACGTCTAAGTGACTAATTCCTGCAGCATATTAACAGAGACCCCTAGATTGGAAAAACACAGTTCTCCCATGCCCAAACCGAAAGATCGGTCGTCGAACAGTTGGCTAACGGCGCTGTCCGTTTACGCGCATCGGCGCGTGGTGACAATGGTATTTTTAGGCTTTTCCGCGGGACTGCCATTTCTATTGGTATTTTCAACGCTATCCGCATGGCTCAGTGAGGCCGGCGTGGAACGTTCGGCAATTGGCTTTTTTAGTTGGGTCGGCATCACCTTTTCGATCAAAGTACTCTGGGCACCGGTGGTCGATAATCTCGCGCTTCCCGGCCTGACCCGGCACCTGGGTGCTCGCCGATCGTGGATGTTATTGGCCCAATTAGGACTGCTCATCGGATTATTGGGTATGGCGGCTACCGATCCAGCAGAATCGCTTTGGACAATGGTTGCTTGGGCCATCTGGGTAGCGTTCTGCTCTGCCACCCAAGATATTTGTATCGACGCCTACCGCATCGAGTCTGCAGAAGACGACTTGCAGGCAGCAATGGCTGCTACCTATATCTTTGGTTACCGATTCGCGCTGCTGGTCGCCGGAGCCGGCGCGCTTTTCATAGCCGACAGCGCGGACTGGGAGTCAGCCTATAACATCATGGCACTGGCGATGTTGATCGGCCTTGGTACCACCCTGCTAATCAAAGAGCCACCCCATGCATCGCAAACGCGCTGGGGCGCTCTGGAACAATCGCTGTTAGAAAACCTCAGCAGCATGCCTCAGGGGTCAGCGGCGAACAAACTGCAGCGCGCACTGATTATGGTGTATGCGCCCTTTTATGCTTTTTTTGCCGAATATGGACGACACGCCCTCGTACTACTGGTGTTTATTGGCATGTTCCGCATCAGTGACATCACTATGGGCGTGATGGCCAACCCCTTTTACCTCGAATTGGGCTTTAGCAAATCTGAGATCGCCGGCGTCGCCAAGGCATTTGGCTTTGGCATGACCATTTTCGGCTCGGCGATTGGCGGCGTGTTGGTTATAAAAATGGGCATCATGCGGCCGCTATTGTTAACCGCTGTATTGGTGGTAATGACCAACCTACTGTTTGCCTTGATGGCCCAAAAGGGCCCTGACTTAACCTGGCTAGCCTGGGTTATCAGCGCCGATAACCTTGCTGGGGGGATGTCTAATGTGGTATTCATCGCCTTTTTATCGAGTTTGGTGAATCGACAATACACCGCGACCCAATATGCATTGTTCAGCTCATTAATGACCCTACCGGGTAAATTTTTTGGAGGGTTTTCAGGTGTATTGGTCGATGCTGTCGGCTATTCTTGGTTTTTCGTGTACGCGGCGGCGACCGGGCTTCCGGCTGTATTTTTGATCTTATTTTTGATCAAATATAGGATAGTGACCCAAAAAGTCTCTTGAAGCCGCATCGCACCGCCACACTGTTTTACAGACGCGCCAAATAATGCTGCCAATCAAAGGCGTCGCCAGGATCGGTTTTGCGGCCCGGTGAAATTTCGCTGTGGCCGACAATCCGGTCGGCGGTGATCGCTGGGTAGCTCTGCTGAATAGCTCGCGTCAGACGCTCGAGTGCTCGATATTGATGCTCGGTGTAGGGGATATGGTCAGCCCCCTGCAACTCGATGCCGATGGAGTAGTCGTTGCAGGCCTCAACACCGCAAAAACTAGACACCCCAGCGTGCCAAGCACGCCGGTGGAGTGCGACGAATTGAGTCACCCGCCCGCAACGTTTAACGTACAAATGCGCCGATACACGAAGGTCAGCAATCGACAAAAAATACGGGTGTTGGTTGGCATCCAGTCGATTGGTAAACAACTGCTCGACAAAGTCGTCTTCAAATTCGTTGGGCGGCAAGCTTATATTGTGGATAACTAGCAAGTTGATCTTGGCACCGGACGGGCGCTCATCAGCATTCGGCGATTCCACCGACCGATCGACCGCCAACCATTGCGGCACCTTATCGGGCACGATAACGTCGCATGCCGAGCGATGGTAACGCCGGCCAACAAGACAATAACGGCATCCGCAATTGGTGCTGCGCAACGTGCGACGGTATTGAGGGTCTGGTCACAGTTCAATTCTCCGAAAAACAAGCATGAGTATATCGGCCATTGACCGAGCATGGAAAGTAAATGAGTTGAATGTTATCGCTCTCATCCACCCCCAACAAACCACCGGCAAGCGCATTACTGATACAATCGCGATCGCGCCGCGTTGGTAATTCGGCGCTTCATTTAGTGACTTTTAGCAGGGCCTTCACGCTATGCAAATCTCCAAATTATCCCCCGCCACCCAGCGCGACATCCCAATCTGTGTTGCGCGCGCGCTGAACGAGGATATCGGCAGCGGCGATATCACCGCGATGCTCATTCCCAAAGGCGCAATGGCTAGGGCCCAGATCATCGCGCGCGAACCAGCCGTGTTGTGCGGGCAGGCATGGGCCGATGAGGTCTTCAAACAGTTGGATCACAGCATCTGCCTGCAGTGGAATACTGACGAGGGATCACAGGTGATGACTGGACAAATTCTGGCAACCCTCACAGGAGATGCGCGGGGATTGCTCAGTGGTGAACGCACTGCGCTTAATTTTTTGCAGACGCTGTCTGCCACCGCTACTTGCGCTCGCCGCTATGCGCAGAGCGCCAGCGGTTCTGGGTTGAGGGTTTTAGATACCCGCAAAACCATACCCGGCTTGAGGCTGGCGCAAAAATATGCGGTCGCAGTCGGTGGCTGCGAAAATCACCGCATCGGGCTGTTCGACGCCTTTTTAATCAAAGAAAACCACATCGCCGCCTGTGGCGGCATTCAATCGGCCATTCGCACAGCGCGCGCCATAAGCGCGGACAAGCGCATTGAAATCGAAGTGGAAAATATCGCCGAACTGCGACTTGCCCTGAGCGCTGGCGCCGATGCGATTATGCTGGATAACTTTTCTACCGCAGATATCAGCGCCCTCAGCGAGATCGACGTGGCAGGAACAGAAATCGAAGTGTCCGGCAATCTCACCGATACTGATCTAGTAAAATATAAAAATACGGGCATCGACTTTGTGTCCTCGGGCAGCCTCACCAAACATATTGCCGCAATCGATCTGTCCATGCGAATTATTGATCCCACCTGACAGCATCGAGCGACAAAAGAAAACCGCAAACGCACTTGTTAACTGTGAAGCCATGCCGATAAAGCCAAATCTAACTGTGCTAGAGTGTGGCTTTATCAATGGCAATGATTGGACGGGTTCAATCGCCCAAAAGCCCCGCCCACGATTGCGGGATTTGCTATCATGAGACACTTTCACTACGCTGGGAAAACGCTTCAAGGTGTCAACGTCGAGGGCGCTATCGAGGCCATTGACCAGCGCGCAGCGCGCGTCGCGCTGCGCGAACAGTCAATTATAACGCTCTCGCTGACGCGCAGATTACATCCCAAATTCACCTGGCAGAGTGCGATAACACATCGACAGATGCACCACTTCATACGCCAATTGGCGACCATGATCCGCGCTGGAATTCCGCTATTGAGCTGTTTCGATATCGCCTGCACTGCCAACCGTCAATCCAACATGCGACAAATGCTGAAAAATATCCGCAGCGACCTTGCCGGCGGTGAGGCATTGTCCCGCGCTATGGCAAAATACCCCGAGCAGTTTGATCCACTATTTTGTCAACTTGTCCACAATGGCGAAATATCTGGTACTCTCGGAAGCGTGTTACAACGCTTAGCAGGCGACAGCGCCAAGCGCGAAAAACTGCGCCTCAAACTAAAAAAAGCGCTGACCTACCCGATCACAGTGATGTTTTTATCTTTCGCCGTGACCCTCTTATTACTGATCACGGTGGTGCCGAAATTCGCCGCCAACTTCGCTGATTTTGACGCGCAACTGCCGCCCGCCACAGTAGCTCTAATCGCGGCATCTGATTTTGTCATAGATTACGCAGCAACGCTGGTCGTCGCGCTCACCCTGATCATTATTATGGCGCGCCATGCGCTAAAACATAGCCAAACACTGCGCCACTTTAAAGATCGACAACTGCTGCGAATGCCACTGATCGGGCCTGTGGCAACAAAAACTGCTACGGCGCGCTTGAGCCGCACTCTCGCAACCACTATTGCGTCTCACTTGCCGATCATCGACGCGCTGCAGGGTGCGGCCCAATGCTCCGGGAATCAAGCCTACGACGCAGCGGTTAAAGTTGCAGAAAAACGTTTGATTGCCGGCGATTCTCTGAGTCGCGCGTTTGCGGATGAGCCACTATTCCCAGACGTATTACAACAATATGTCGCAATTGGAGAGCAATCTGGCGCACTAGAGGAAATGCTCAGCGCGGCAGCAACACAATTTGAAGAGGATCTAGACAGCACCATTCAACGATTTATCGATTTATTGGAGCCAACAATTATGGTAGTTTTGGCGCTATTGATTGGGGCTATAATACTGGCGCTATATATGCCGATCTTTGAAATCGGAGCGGTGATCTAGTCGAAAACGGCCTAAAATTTATTTAAACCGGAGCAATAATGGATTTATCAAACGTACAATGGATAGTTATGGCTGCTCTGTATGGACTGCTATTCGGAAGTTTTTTAAACGTGGTCATTCTTCGATTACCGCTACAGTTAGATGCGCAGTGGCAACGAGATTCCCGTGAATTTTTGGGATTACCGGCGAGCGAAGAACTCTCGACTAGTACCATAGCCTGGCCTCGATCGCGTTGTATGCAGTGCAAACAAACACTGACTGCATGGCACAACATTCCGGTTTTTAGCTACCTATTCCTCAGGGGACGCTGCGGTTATTGCTCCAGCGCCATTTCGATCCAGTATCCCCTTGTGGAAATAACCACCGCAATAGTTACTGCAGCCACCGTCTGGCACTTCGGTGCCAACCTAACGGCCGTCTACGCATTAATTTTTAGCTACGCTTTGATCGTGCTCGCCGTTATCGACCTGCGGCAACAATTGTTACCCGATCAGATAACCTTGCCGCTAATGTGGATGGGGCTTTGGGTCAACCTAGATGGCCACTTTACGCCCCTCGACGCGGCAGTGTTGGGTAGTATCGCTGGATACTTATCGCTTTGGGGCATCTTTTGGATATTCAAACTGGCGACTGGCAAAGAGGGTATGGGCTACGGCGACTTTAAATTACTCGCTGCCATGGGCGCCTGGTTGGGCTGGCAGTTACTCCCCATGTTGGTGCTTTTAGCGTCGCTCACAGCAGCGGTTATCGGTGTGACGGCAATATTACTCAAGCGCAGCAGCAGAGACCAACCGATCCCCTTCGGTCCCTTTCTGGCGGCTGCCGGCTTCGCGGCATTTTATTTTGGCGAGCAAATACAGGGCGGTTATGTGCGATTATTTAGCATTTGACAATATCGCGGTTATAATGATGTCTATGCGAACACATGTGCCCACAATAGAGTCTCGATACGTTGTCTTATGACCCCTACATCGTCGGTTTAACCGGAGGGATCGGCAGCGGTAAAAGTACCATTGCACAGGGATTCCGAGAGTTGGGTATTGAGGTGGTCGATGCCGACCAAGCATCCAGAAAAGTAGTAGAACCCGGAATGCCAGCGCTAAATATCATCGCCGACCGCTTTGGCGCAAAAATGATTAAAAACGACGGTACGCTGAACCGAGCAGCAATGCGCCAACTCATTTTCTCGCAACCACTAGAAAAGACGTGGCTAGAAAATCTGCTTCATCCCTTGATTGCCGAATGGATTGTCGACCAGCTGCAACGCGCCGAGAGTGCATATGTAATGTTAGAATCGCCACTGTTGCTGGAAACCGAACAGCATCAATTGGTCAATACCTTGCTACTGATCGATCTGCCACAGTCCCTACAGTTGTCGCGTACCGCTGAGCGAGACGGCGATCCGCAGCCGCAGATTCAATCCATAATCGACAGCCAGATGGCACGCGAAGACAAATTGCGACGCGCCGATTATGTCTTCGATAACAGCCTCGCGCTAGACACCGTAACGCCGCGTATTACGATGTTACATGAGACATTTTCACACCTTGCACTGGAATCTCCGCATGACGACTGACCCGTCCACCGAGCAGACAACCACGGTCAACTGCCCCAACTGTGCAGCCAATGTGCGCTGGGAGAGTGCCTCAGCATTCCGGCCATTTTGCTCCGCGCGGTGTCAACAATTAGATTTTGGCGAATGGGCTCGCGAGAGCTACAGCATTCCCACCAGTGCCGGTCCGGATATGCTGGACATCGATGCGGAAGCAGATTTTTAAGCAACCCGTCAATTTTTACCCCCCACACTCGTTAGGAGAACCTCGATGGGCACCCGGGTTTACCACTCAGAAGACGATTTTTTAAAGCGCACTGACCCCAGTGAAAATGGCGTCAGTGCGGCCTTTGCCGCCATCAACCCTAATTATAGCGAACAAAACCTCAATAACCGTGGCTGTTGGAATTGTCGCGATTGCAGTAATTGCATAGAGTGCCGCAACTGCGTCAACTGCCATGGTTGCAAGCTCTGTATTGCCTGCAACGACAGCAAAAATTGTCGCGATTGCCGACACTGTGAGCACTGTTATAACTGTATAAACTGCAACAGTAGTAACAATTGCAATAACTGTATTGACTGCAGCTCCTCGGTTAACTGCTACGACTGCAATAACTGCAACCATTCGATCGACTGCGTCACTTGCCTAGGCTGCGATAATTGCACTAACTGCAGCCATTGTAATTACTGCGATGAATGCAGTGATTGCAACTACACCAACAAAGGTTATCATCGCAACAGTATTTCTCTGCAGCGCGCGCTTATGCATAACAGCGACGAGGTCGAACCCGCAACACTCGAAGGATTACAGCGCGCCGGATTTGACAGTTTTACGCAACTGGCAGATGTAACTGGCGAGACGGAAACATTGCTGATCAACTGGAGTAGACAATATCCCCGACGCTTTGCGCTACTGATCGCAGGCATTGCCGCTCAGGGTCGGACTGCTAGCGCGCCCAGCGACAGGTAAAAATCGGCTCAGGCGGCCTTAAAATCATGCTAGCTTGACGGATCAATCCATGACCGTTAATTTGTCCAATATGGGTTGATTGGCCACCGGGAATGCGTAATTCGAACCTATCGCTGTGAGACTTTGTAGCGGCACCCATCGACCCTCCTGACCCTCCGCTCCGCATGGGGTTCCAGAATAATCAGAGACGGTATAAACGTGCAATACAATCTGTACATCACCATAATCATGGTCAATTTGTATGTAGGGTTGCGCGTCGATCACGCGAATGGCAAGCTCTTCGAACAGTTCTCGGTCGAGCGCTAGACGAGCGGTCTCACCGACCTCCAACTTACCTCCAGGGAATTCCCATAGACCTCCCTGATGCTGGTGAACTCCACGACGGGTTATATATACTCGACCTCTGGCATCCATCAGCACTCCGGCAGCAACAGCTATGACAGGCATGTCATCAACCTAATGAGCCGGCAATCAGGTTCGATATTCGGCATTGATGCGCACATAACCGTAACCAAGGTCGGTGGTCCAGACCGTCTCGCTGTGGCCACCGCGACCCAGTCCGATACGAATTTCTATATCTTCAGCCTGCATCGCATCGACGCCCGCCTGCTCAGTGTAGTCGGCTGATCGCTGGCCGGCGCGAACGATGTCGACACTGTTAAGCGATATCTCGACGCGGCTTATGTCTAAGTTGGCGATTGGCGCACGACCCACCGCCGCGAGTATCCGCCCCCAGTTTGGATCAGATGCGCCGACCGCGGTCTTGACTAGCGGTGATTCGGCCACCGTGTAAGCAGTCGCCAAAGCTTCTTCGTCACTAGCCGCGCTCTCTACAACAATACTGACAAACTTTTCGGCACCCTCTCCATCGCGAATGCAGGCTCGCGCTAGATCGCCACAAATCGCGGTCAGGTGAGCTAAAAACTGATCAAAATTGCCCTCGTCGATGACCACTTCACCACGCCCGGTGGCCACCAACACCAGCGAGTCGTTGGTCGATGTATCACCATCGACGGTAATTCGATTAAAGCTCTTATCAACGGCAAGACGCAGTGCCCGATGCAACAGTTCGTCGTCTATTTTGGCGTCGGTAGCGATAAAACTCAGCATGGTCGCCATATTGGGTTTAATCATCCCAGAGCCCTTGGCGATCCCTGTAAGGGTCAGGTCGGCGGTCGAAATAGTCGCTTCGGATGCACCGCTAGAATCTTTGGAAAACGGCATCGGCACCTTTACACTCGCGCCTTTTGGGCGAGTATCTGTGGTCATAATACCCAAGGCTGCATCGTTCCAACCGGATACATCAAGCGCTTCGACGGCGGCGGGAAGTCCCCCGAGCAAGCGATCCATCGGCAGGTATTCGCCGATCACGCCAGTTGAAAATGGCAGTACAGCGTTGACCTCAACACCCGTCAGAGCAGCCAATGTAGAACAGGTTTGGGTAGCATCCTCAAGCCCGCGGGACCCAGTACCTGCATTTGCATTGCCCGTATTGACCACCAAATAACGTGGCGCACAATGTTCTTGCGCCGCCTTGGCAATCACCACTGGGGCCGCGCAGAAGGTATTTTGGGTGTACAAAGCTGCAAATGTCGCTCCCTCACGCAGCGCCATTACCACCAGATCTATGCGCCCAGCCACCTTGATACCAGCTCGCGCCGTACCGAGTTCAAATCCCATCACCGGATGCATGGTCGGAAGGGTCACATCACCCGTCGCCATAGTCGCCACCTCTCTCATGATTGTTAGCGTGCGATATGCTCATCACTGGACGCGAGCACAGCCAGCCGCCAGGGCTTATATCTTACCGCAACACTGTTTGTATTTCTTACCAGACTGACAAGGACAGGGGTCATTGCGGCCAACTTTTGCCTCCAAACGTTGAATTGGCTGACGGGTTTGGGCTCGAGAGTCAGACGGCTTGTCATCCGCCGGCCCAGCGTCTGGGCTCTGTTTGTGTTGATATTCTAGATTGGACTGTTCATTTCTACGCTGTTTTTCGAGACGCGCCATATCTTGTTCAGAGGCGATTTCTACGTGGCTGAGGAAGCGAATCGTGTCGTACTTGATTTTCCCCAACAGCTCTTCAAATAGACCAAAAGACTCGCGCTTATATTCCTGTTTAGGATTTTTTTGGGCGTACGCACGAAGACCAATACTCTGACGTAACTGATCCATAGTCGCGAGGTGTTCTTTCCATAAATTATCCAATACCTGCAGCATTATTTGCCGCTCGACTTCGCGCAAATAATCACCCACGTGACCATGTCGCTGCTCATAGCCGAGTTGAACCTCATCCAAAATACGCGTTCTAAGAGCGCTCTCATCCAGTCGGTTATCGTTTTCTAGCCATGCTTGCAAGGGTACTTTGACCGCAAAATCGGTCTCTAAAGAACGTTCCAAGCCGGCTATATCCCACTGTTCATCGAGACTGTCCGGGGTTATATGGCCATCGACACATTCTGTCACTACGTCGACGCGAATCGCACTAATGATATCCGAAATATCCTCATCTTCGAGAAGATCATTGCGCTGTTGGTAGATGACTTGGCGCTGGTCATTGGCAACATCATCATATTCCAGTAAGTGCTTGCGCATATCAAAATTACGCCCCTCGACCTTGCGCTGCGCCTTGATAATGGCGTTGGTGACCATGCGATGCTCGATCGCTTCGCCCTGCTCCATACCCAGACTGCGCATCATATTTTTGACTCGGTCAGAGGCAAAAAGGCGCATCAATGGATCCTCCAGCGACAGGTAGAAACGCGATACGCCTGGATCACCCTGACGACCAGAACGGCCGCGCAATTGATTGTCAATTCGCCGAGATTCGTGGCGTTCAGTACCGATAATGTGCAGACCACCGGCAGCTATAACGGTCTGCTGTCGAACTTTCCAAGCCTCCCGCCGGGCCTCTAGTTCGGCGCTAGTCGCATCGGCGAGCGCGTTTAACTCGGCATCCAAATTACCACCGAGAACGATATCGGTTCCCCGTCCGGCCATATTGGTAGCAATCGTGATAGCCCCTGGACGACCGGCATTAACAATGATGCTCGCCTCACGCTCGTGTTGTTTGGCGTTTAAAACATTGTGCTCAATCTTATTTTTGGTCAGGATGCCGGAGAGCAGCTCCGAGGTTTCGACCGATGCCGTACCGACAAGTACCGGCGCGCCATTAGCCACGGTATCGCGAATGTCTTCGATCACCGCGTCAAATTTTTCGTCCTGGGTCAAATAGATCAAATCGTTAAGATCGTCGCGATTGACGTCGACATTGGTAGGAATCACCATTACATCGAGACCATAGATCTGCTGAAATTCAAACGCCTCGGTATCCGCAGTACCGGTCATGCCCGCCAGTTTGCTATACAGTCGAAAATAATTCTGAAAGGTCGTCGATGCCAGAGTCTGACTTTCTTGTTGAATATTGAGTTTCTCTTTGGCCTCAATGGCCTGATGTAAACCTTCGGACAACCTGCGCCCCGGCATGGTGCGGCCGGTGTGTTCGTCAATTAGCACCACCTGGCCATCCTGAACGATATATTCAACATCGTTGTGGAACAAATACTGTGCACGCAACGCCGAGGATATATGGTGTAACAGACCTAGATTCGACGCCTGATAAAGACTCTCCTGCGGATCCAGTAATTCGGCAGCGATCAGAGCCTGCTCAACCCGTTGATGGCCGTCTTCCGTCAATTCAACTTGCCGAGTCTTTTCGTCGACGCTAAAGTCGCCTGATTGGTCATCCGTTTCCTGCGTCAGGCTAACGGTCAATGCGTTGATGCTCCGGTATAATTCAGAGCTGTCCTGAGCCGCCCCCGAAATAATCAGTGGCGTGCGCGCCTCATCGATGAGGATTGAATCAACCTCATCGATGATCGCGTAGTGCAGGCCGCGCTGAGATTTTTCCTCGAGTCGAAGCGCCATGTTGTCGCGCAGGTAATCAAAACCAAATTCGTTGTTTGTGCCGTAGGTGATATCGGCTGCGTATGCTTGTTGTCGACTGCAAGGTTGCAGATTGTTGCCGTCGCCAGCGGCCACGTAAAATGAATTGGCAATCTCCGCCCCACGAAACGACTGCACCACCCCGACAGACAGCCCCAGTGCGGTATATAGAGGCGCCATCCATTGCGCATCACGTTTCGCGAGGTAATCATTGACGGTGATAACGTGCACACCCTCGGCCGGAAGAGCATTCAAATATGCGGCCAGTGTCGCCACCAGAGTTTTACCCTCACCAGTGCGCATCTCGGCGATCCGTCCCTCATGCAGAGTCACTCCACCGATGATCTGAACGTCAAAATGACGCATCCCGAGCGTTCTGTTAGCAGTCTCTCGAACCGTCGCGAAGGCCTCGGGGAGCAACATTTCAACGCTTTCACCGGTCGCCAGGCGATGTCTCAAATCGACTGTCTTGGCGGCTAATTGTGCATCATCTAACGCGTTTAGCGATTCTTCTAAGTCATTTACCTTTTTAACAATTGTATTTATTCGACGAAGATCCCGAGCATTTTTACTGCCCATCACTTTTTTCAGCATATTGGCTAACATCAGAACCTTTCCCAAGACTGTGATTAAAAAAATCTACGCGCTACATGCGCGATTCTATGAACGCTTTGGAGGTGGGACTGAGACCTAGCGGATAGTGCGATGGATATACGTGGAGGGGTCGACCGTGCGGCCATTTTTATACACTTCAAAATGCACATGGGGGCCTGTAGAGCGTCCCGTACTGCCCATTTTTGCAATCACTTCGCCTTTTTTGACGATGGCGCCGAGCTTGGCCATATTTTCTTTGTTGTGGGCATAACGGGTCACATAACCGTCACTGTGGTTAACTTCGACCATCTGCCCATAACCACTGCGGGTGCCCGACCAAGTTACCACTCCAGAGGCAACGGCAATTACAGAAGAGCCCTCCCGTCCAGCGAAATCGACCCCGTTGTGCCAGCGTTGCTTACCGTGAAACGGATCGGTTCGCATACCGTATTCAGACGACAGCCAGCCCTTCAATATCGGCCGTCCAGCAACCGTACTCTCAGTTTTGAGTCGGTTATCCGCCATCATTGACTGCAACACATTGAGTTGCGCCTCGCGGTCGCTCAGGCTGTTGTCCATCGACGCAAAGAGCATTTTTAACTCGTCCTGGGACGACATCGAGCGAGTCACTTCAGCATCCAGTCGTTCATCGGGACCCCCAAGCCCAGCAGACCGAGAAAAGTCAAACTCGCCCTCTTGCAAACTGGCGATCTGAGTCAACTGTTCGCCCAACGCATCGAGTCTGACTAGCCGCGAGCGCATCTGCGCCAGCTTGACCGTCATCGCCGACAGCGTCGCCTCAACTTGGTCGCGGCCGGCATCGACCTCAGAGCGCTGAACAACGATTTGCTCGCGCATTTCACCAACGGTATTTTCAAACAACAATTCCCAGCGACCATCGGCGATTTTAACCCCTAACAAGGTTCCCGCCGCCACTGGAATCCCCAACAATAACACCGACAACAACCCCTTTGCCCAACTGTTCAAAGTGATCGAGCGCGTTTTATCCGCGCGGTTATTAATGATGATAATTTTCACAAAAAAATCAGACCCTTGGTATTTTAATTAGCCGCGCTATAGGCAATGGGAACATCCTCTGGGTTGTCTACAAAGGTGACGTACTCCCAAGCATCCTCCTGAGCCATCAACGCGCGTATCGACGCGTTATTGAGACCATGCCCTGATTTGTGTGCGTCGAATTCACAGATCAAACTGTTGCCCAGCAAATACAGGTCGCCAATCGCGTCGAGAATCTTATGCTTTACGAATTCATCATGGTAACGCAAACCACCCTTATTGAGGATTGCATGTTCATCGACCACGATGGCATTCTCTAAGCTACCGCCGCGCGCCAAGCCCATAGACTTCATTTGTTCGTATTCATGCATAAACCCGAAGGTTCGAGCACGACTAACCTCTTTAACAAAGGAAGCGCTTGAAAAATTGACCGTGGCATTCATAGTTTGCTGCGCAAACACAGGGTGATCAAAGTCGATCGAAAAATTGACCTTAAAACCATCGAAGGGTTTGAAGCACGCCCGCTTACCCTCTTGCTCGACGGTCACCGTTTTTTTCACACGGACAAACTTCTTCGCAGCGTCCTGCTCTCGGATACCGGCGGACTGCATTAGAAAAACAAAGGGCGCGGCACTGCCATCCATAATCGGGATCTCCGCTGCGGACACATCGACGCGAGCGTTATCAATTCCAAGGCCCGCCAACGCCGACAACAAATGTTCGACCGTCGACACCCGAACGTTGCCGTTAAGGAGCGTTGTTGAGAGCATGGTATCACCAACATTTTCAGCCTGCGCACGCACTTCCACACAGGGATCGAGGTCGGTTCGCACAAATACGATGCCTGTATCTGGCTGTGCAGGATGCAAAGTCAAATAGACCTTGTCTCCGGTGTGCATGCCAACGCCAGAGGCGTGTATGGTATTATTGAGCGTTCGCTGCCTGATCATGCTGTGAAAACCGTAAGTACCTTTTTAGAAGTTTATCAGACCTGCACTCGGCCGCCAAGGTGTTTAAATAAGGGGCGGCGGCGGCCGAGGGCACTAGGCGTTTTCGTCTACGGGGTTAATCGGCCTGCTTTCTAAGGAACGCCGGAACATCCAAAAAATCCATTTCAGGATCAACTTGGACGTCCAATTTTTGCGCTGCGGAACCATTTTTGACCGAGGTTTTACGGCGCGTTATTGCCGGTTGATTGTCGAGGCTTTTGTAATCAATGGCGCCATTATTTTTACGCGCCGTGTTATCAATCACACTACGTGGCCCAGTTTTTACCGATTGATTTTGCAAACCAGTCGCCACTACAGTCACCCGCAGTTGATCGGCCATTTCAGCGTCAAACACACTGCCGACGATAATCGTCGCATTTTCATCGGAAAACTCTCGAATGGTGTCACCCACCTCCGCAAATTCGCCGAGGGTCAAGTCATAACCACTGGTGATATTGACCAGTATGCCTTTGGCGCCCTGCAGATTAATATCCTCTAGCAGCGGGCAGCGAATCGCCCCCTCAGCAGCAATCAAGGCGCGACCTTCGCCCGTGCCTTCACCAGTGCCCATCATCGCCATACCCATTTCCGCCATAATGGTTCGAACATCGGCAAAATCGACATTGATCAGACCGTCCAACAAAATCAAATCGGTAATCCCCTGCACCGCGCCAAATAAGACGTCATTCGCCTGTTTAAAGGCATTGATCACGGTCATATCTTTACCCAGCACCTGCAATAGTTTTTCGTTGGGCACGATAATTAACGAATCCACACGATCCTTTAACTGCGCAATTCCCTCATCGGCAATTGCCATCCGTTTTTTACCCTCAAACGAAAAGGGTCGAGTCACCACACCTACCGTCAAAATCCCCATCTGTTTGGCAACTTCGGCAATCACTGGTGCGCCGCCAGTACCGGTGCCACCACCCATTCCTGCAGTAATAAACACCATGTCGGCACCTTCGAGAGCGTGAGCGATCCGATCCTTGTCCTCCAATGCAGCCTGTCGACCCACTTCCGGGTTGGCACCTGCACCCAACCCTTTAGTTAAGGTCTGGCCGAGCTGCAGAATTGTTGCATCCTCCAACCCACTCAGTGATTGGGCGTCAGTATTGGCGCAGATAAAATCGACGCCATCGATATTGCTCTGCATCATATGTCGCACCGCATTACCGCCACCGCCGCCCACGCCGACCACCTTGATTTCCGCATTTTTCGGAATACTATCAACCAATTCAAACATAACTATCCCCTTTTCACGCCGCTAAATTAAAATACTTTGTTGTGATCTGAATCACTACAGACCACCCTGAAACCATCCCTTGATATTGTCGATCAACCCCTTGCTAACGACTTCGCCAGCTTGGGCCTCCTGCAATTTGATGAGCTCGAGCCGACCAAAATGTAGCAACCCGACGCCCGTTGAATAAATTGGGTTGTTGACGATATCTGACAACCCCTTAACATTGACCGGAGAACCCACACGAACTGGCACATGGAAAATTTCTTCGGCTAATTCGATAACACCCTCCATCTTCGAAGTCCCCCCGGTCAAGACAATGCCGGCGGCTAAGAGCTCTTCAAAACCGCTGCGCCGTAAATCCTCCTGAACCAGCGTAAACAATTCCTCGTAGCGCGGTTCGACAACCTCAGCCAGCAATTGACGCGACATATCACGGGGCTGCCGATCGCCAACGCTGGGCACCTTGACGGTTTCTTCCGGCCTCGCCAATTTCGCCAGAGCACAGGCATATTTAACTTTTAATTCCTCGGCATGCGCGGTCGGTGTGCGCAACGCCATAGCAATATCATTGGTTACCTGGTCGCCGGCAATTGGAATGACGCCGGTATGGCGAATCGCACCCTCGGTAAATACTGCAATGTCGGATGTGCCACCGCCAATATCTACCAGCGCCACACCGAGATGTTTTTCGTCTTCGGTCAGCACTGCGTAGCTTGATGCCAATTGTTCTAAAATGACGTCGTCGACTTCTAGGCTACAACGGCGAATACATTTTTTTATGTTTTGACCCGCATTTGCGGCGCAAGTAACGAGATGCACCTTGGCCTCCAGACGAACGCCCGACATGCCTTTTGGCTGCTGCACACCCTCTTGATCATCAATAATAAATTCCTGCGGTAGCACGTGCAGAATTTCTTGATCGGCGGGAATCGCAACGGCACGCGCTGCATCCATAACACGCTCTACATCCAGGTGTTGCACTTCGCGGTCGCGTATGGCGACAATGCCATGGGAATTAAGACTGCGTATGTGATTACCCGCGATACCGACGTAAACCGAATGAATCGAACAACCTGCCATCAATTCAGCTTCTTCGATAGCACGCTGTATGGCGTTCACCGTCGACTCGATATTGACCACAACGCCCTTCTTAAGCCCAGTCGAGGGGTGCATACCAGTACCAATAATTTCCAGATCACCATTGCTGGCAATGGCACCTACGATGGCGACGACTTTTGAGGTGCCAATATCTAAACCGACAATCATATTTTGTTCGTTAGCGCTTGTCATAACCTGCCCTCTCTATATACCGTCATCCGCGTCTATTACTAGCGGTTACGCTAATAACCGCCGGCTGTTGTGCCGACGCTGTTTGATCTTTCCAAGCCACTGCAAACCCGTTCGGATATCGCAAGTCTACGTTCTCGATCAAGCTCGACTGATCACGTAAACCCAATGTCCAAACCTGCCCAAAACGGCGTAACTTCGGCAATAACTGATCGCGCCCTAAAAACAACCTGAAGTTAGCTGTAGTCTGAAGTTGCCAAGCGCCGGCAGCGTCGTATTCGAGGCTGACAATGCGCAAGCCAGTTGCCGATAACTGCTGATTAAAGCGTTGATAGTGACCCATCATCTTTTCCGATGTCGCCAAGTTCGATTGCAATACCGGCAGCGTTTCTAGGCGTATTCCGCTCGGATTGTCTAACTGTTTACCACGATGATTCAAAAATCCGCTATCGCCCCATCGGGCGATAGGGATTTCTTCGATGACATCGACCTGCAGGGTGGTTGGCCATTGACGCCATATACTGACCTGATCGACCCAAGGATGACCTTCAATTTCGCGCTGCAACCCCTTGAGGTCGACCGACAAAAATCCAACTTGTAAATGGTCACGCAACAGCTCAGTCAACTCGCGTTTGTGCAAGTATTGAAAGTCACCACTGATCATGACGTTAGTCAGTGGGCGATCAAAACTGTGGTATATGAAGCCACCCAGAACCAAACTAGCCACTCCGGCAGTTGCCAGTAAACCCCGCTTCAAACGCCGAGCAATCAGCTGCGCTGGACCACTTACGATTGCGGCTTTTGATTTAGCCCCGCGCCGCCGAGTAATGGTCATGACAGCGATGCCTGTAAAATGTTGACGATGAGTTGGTCAAAACTGACACCCGCCGCCGCCGCCGCCTTGGGTACTAGGCTTTGGTCAGTCATCCCAGGTACGGTATTAACCTCTAACAACTGGAATTCACCGCGCTTATCGGCCATCACATCAACCCGCCCCCAACCGCGACAATCGAGACTGGTAAAAGCCGCCAAACAGAGTTCGCCAAGGCGTTGTTCACGCGCGCTGGATAGGCCGCTGGGGCAAAAATATTCGGTCTCAGTGGAATTGTATTTGGCTTGATAGTCATAAAACACGCCACCGGTGGTGATGCGAATTGCAGGGAGTATGCTGCCGGCTACGATGGCCACTGTATACTCCGCGCCGACTAATCTTCGCTCGGCGATGACCTCGCTATCCAAATCTGCCGCGCGACGCCATGCGCTCTCGAGTTGGTCGACGCTGTCGACCCGACTCATGCCGATACTCGAGCCCTCCCGCGAGGGTTTAACCATCACACTGCCGCCGAGTGACGACAACACTGCGAACCAATCCGAATGCGCGTCCAAGGCGACAAAATCGGCGGTAGGCAAGCCCAACCCACGCCATAGACGCTTACAGCGCAATTTATCCATCGCCAACGCAGACGCCAAGACACCGCTGCCCGTGTAAGGCAAGCGTAAATATTCCAGTGCCCCTTGAAGGGTGCCATCCTCGCCTCCCGGGCCATGCAGCGCAATAAACACTCGGTCGAGCTGGTGGCGCTGCAACTGTTCGATGAGATCATCACCGGCATCGATCGGGCAGCTGTCAATCGACAAGCGCTGCAGTGCATTGGCAATAGCCAAGCCACTCGCCAATGACACCTCTCGCTCAGACGATTGGCCGCCGTAAAGCAGCCCGACTCGACCCATTGTGCTGACGTCAGAACTCATGACTTGAACCCGCCTGTCGATTGCAACATGGCGACCAACTGGCTCACGCTCCCCGCTCCCTGAGTCAGCACCATGTCGTCATCGCGAACCAAATCATTGAGCAAAATAGGTACAATCTCGATGTGCTCGACATAAATTGGCTTTAGGGTGCTGCAATTATCGATACTGATACACAGGTTTTGGCTGCTAATACCCGGAATTTCAGCCTCCCCCGCAGGATACACATCCAGCAATAACAACTCGTCGACTTGGGATAACACCTGCACGAAATCGTCATAAAAATCCCGCGTACGGCTGAAGCGATGAGGTTGAAAAACCATCACCAGCCGCTTGCCCGGCCAACCATCACGTACTGCCTGAATGGTGGCTCTTACCTCGGTTGGGTGATGGCCATAATCGTCGACCAACAGGGCCTTACCCGCCTTGACCGCATAGTTGCCGAGCATTTCAAAACGTCTACTAACCCCGGTAAATTTCTTTAAACCATCGACAATCGAGGCGTCGGCGACGCCTTCGTCGGTTGCCACGGCAACCGCTGCCGCTGCATTTAAGGCGTTGTGGCGGCCCGGAATATGCATTTCAATCGCCAGTGGATCATGGCCGTCCGGCCGATCGACGACAAATGAGCAGTGTTCGTGACAGGTCACTAGTTCACGTATTCGATATCCGGCATCGACGTTAAAACCATAGGTCAATAGCGGGCGCGACACCTCCGTCAACATGCTTCGAATGACCAGATCATCGAGACATAGCACCGCCAGACCATAAAATGGCAGGTTGTGTAAAAATTCGATATAAGTCTTTTTCAATTTTTCGAAGTCGTAATCATAGGTCTCCATATGATCCGCTTCGATATTCGTTACGACTGCTACCATAGGTTGCAAATGCAAAAACGACGCATCGCTCTCATCGGCCTCGGCAACCAAATATTTACTCGCTCCCAATTTAGCATTGGTGTCGGCGCTATTCACTCGCCCACCGATAACGAAAGTTGGATCGCGCCCATCCTCGGCAAAGATAGCTGTAATCAAACTGGTGGTCGTGGTTTTACCGTGAGTTCCTGCGACGGCGATACCATGCCGGTAACGCATCAACTCAGCGAGCATTTCAGCGCGCCTTACCACCGGGATTCCGGTGGCATGGGCGCGCTTGATTTCAACGTTATCAACACCGACTGCCGACGAATTAACGACCACATCTGCGCCATCGATATTGCTTTCACTGTGACCGTAAAAAATTTCAACGCCGCCCGCAGCCAACCGCGTAATGCTGGAATTATGTCCGATGTCGGAACCTGAAATGGTATACCCCTGATTGAGCAGCACCTCGGCAATCCCACACATACCGCTGCCGCCAATACCGACAAAGTGAATACGTTTGATGCGCCGCATATCAGGCGGCTGGAGAAAATCATGTTGCGGCATGAAAGTACTCCATACAGGTGTCTGCAACGGTTTCTGCCGCTCGACTTTGGCCCAGTGAGCGCGCTGCAATAGCCATGGCCATGCACTTTTTAGGATCGCCAGTCAACTCACCGATCAACGCGCTCAGCGCCTCGGCATTAAGGTCTGCTTGCTGATAGAGCAAGGCACCACCGCGATCAACTAGCCATTTTGCATTGGCGGTTTGGTGGTCGTCGATCGCGTGCGGATAAGGAATGAGAATCGCGCCGAGGCCCGCGCTGGTCAATTCGGCCACTGTCAGCGCGCCGGCGCGACAAATCACTAAGTCAGCCGCTCCATAGGCCTCTTTCATGCTGTCGATAAACGGTACCACACGCGCCTCGACATCGAGCGAGGCATAAATCGTTCGGGTGAGTTCATCATGTGCACGTCCGGCCTGATGAATCACTTGGGGACGCTGCTGCTGGGGCAAAAGCGCGAGCGCTTCTGGAACCAGTTCGTTGATCGCTTGTGCTCCGCGACTGCCGCCTAGCACAAGTAGTTTAGCCGGCCCAGAGGACGTTGCCAGACGCTGTTGCGGAATCTCCAAATCAATGATTTCTCGGCGCACCGGATTGCCGCACCAAAGCGCTCCGGGTAAGGTATCTGCAAATCCTTCCATCACCCGACTGGCAAATCGACTGACAATACGATTGGTGGTGCCAGCGATAGCATTTTGTTCGTGCACCACGATGGGAATACCTTTAATCCGGGCCGCAACAGCGCCGGGACCCGACGCAAAACCGCCCATACCGAGCACCACGCGGGGTTTAAACTCATCGATCACTCGCAGTGCTTGGGCGATTGATCGCCACAGCAACATCGGTGCGCGGAACACAGCTGTCAAACCGCGACCACGAACTCCCTCGATATCGATAAAGTGCAAAGTAATTTTTTGCGCCGGCACCAATTCGGCTTCTATTCCCTTGCGAGTACCGAGCCACGCGACAGAGGCACCAGAGGCCCGCAGGCACTCGGCCACCGCCAGCGCAGGGAATACGTGACCACCCGTGCCACCGGCCATTATGAGCACGCGGGCTGCGGCGTTATTTGGCACCATAACGGCCTCCTTTTGACACTCGATCAGACGCGCGATCGCTATGCAATTGGTGACTCAAACGCAGCAAAAGGCCCATCGCACCACAGCAGCAGATCAGGCTGCTACCGCCATAACTGACAAACGGCAGGGTCAAACCTTTGGTTGGTAATAACCCGGCATTGACGCCGAGGTTGATAAACACCTGCCCGCTGAGTAAAACGCCAAAACCGATAAACACGTAGCAGGCATACCAATTATTTTTCGCCATCGCCCGGCGACTGAGTACAAAGATCCTCGACACCAGCGCTATAAATACCGCCATCAAGAGCATTACACCGATGAATCCAAATTCTTCCGCATACACTGCGAACACAAAATCGGTATGAGCCTCCGGTAGATAACTCATTTTTTGGATAGAGTGACCAAGACCGACGCCCCACCACTCACCGCGACCGAAGGCAATCAATGACTGGGTCAGTTGATAACCCGCCCTAAACGGATCCGACCAGGGATCGAGAAAGGTGCTCAGTCTAGCTACCCGATAGGGAGCCGCCTCGGCTCCCCACCAGAGGCCGGCGGCACCCAGCGCAACGACCACAGAATAATCCCGCAAGTTGACGCCGCCAACAAACAGCAAAGCCATAAAAATCCCGCAGACAACAACCACGGAGCCGAAATCAGGCTCCAATATTAACAAACCGATTAACGTCAACATCAAACCCAGAACCACACCCAATGGGCGTTTGTCGGTGGCCATATGCTCTCGATGCTTTTGCAGATAGGAGGCCAAAAAGACGATTGTTGCCAGCTTGACTAATTCGGACACCTGAATCGTCATCCCCCCCAAACCAAGCCAGCGACGACTGCCATTAAACTCCCGGCCGATACCAGGCACCAGCACCAGCATCAATAGAGCAATCGATAACAACATCCAAACACGGCTATATTTAGCCCACCAGTCTGCCGGCATTAAAAAGCCAATCGCCATGGCCGCCGCACCGATGATGGCGTAGACAGCATGGCGTTTTAAGAAATACAATTCATTGTCCAAACGATGCTCGGCATAACTAAAAGAGGCCGAGGCAACCATCACAAAACCTAACGAGATCAATGCCAAAGTGGGAATTAAAAGGTAGGGATCTAGATACCCTCGACGCAACAACGCCAGACTATCTGGACACGCGACAATACTATTCACGGAGCCTCCGAATCTGTGAGTCGGACGTTAATAGACTCCACCGCAGTCCGAAAACAACGGCCTCGGTCGGCAAAGTCGGCAAACATGTCAAAACTCGCGCAGGCGGGTGACAACAGCACCACATCGCCCGGATGCGATTGGGCGTGGGCGACACCTACCGCCGCCGACAGATCGGCGCAAATATGGGTGGGCACTCGGTCATCGAGTAATTTGGCGAGTTCTTGGGACGCCTCACCGATTAGCAAACAGAGCCTGACAGATGCTGCTGCTCGCACAACTAGATCAGAAAAATCCTGACCCTTGGTGCGTCCACCGGCAATCAGTACAACATTTTTTTCAGTCGCGTTGGAAAAACCGTCGATAGCGGCGCAGGCTGCGCCTACATTGGTCGCCTTTGAATCATCGATGTACAGCACCTCGTCGATCGACGCGATCTTTTCACATCGATGTGGCAGGCCTTTAAATTCTTTGAGCGTCGCCAACATCGCCTTCATCGGCAATCCGGCAGAGTGTCCCAGCGCAAGCGCAGCGAGCGCGTTGGCGATGTTGTGCCGGCCCTGCATGGCCAATTGAGATTGCAACACAAGGTGCTCACCGCCCCCGACTAACCAGGTTTCACCGTTCTCGGTGAGCAGCCCAAAATTGTCGCCACTGGGTACGTCTGTACCAAAGCTGATGATCGCCAATTCACTATTGGCATGAGGATAGGTCAGAGGATCCTGTCGATTGACGACCGCGCACGCAGCATCCTTAAAGATGCGCTGTTTAGCCGCATGATACTCATCGATATCTGGGTATCGATCTAGATGATCGGGCGAGATATTTAACAGCCCACTGACCGCCCCTTTACTGCTTTGAAACAACTCCAGTTGAAAGCTCGACATCTCAAGAACGTATAGGCGTCGCTCGGCAGACAATAAATTCAGCATCGGCGTACCCAAATTACCACCAACGCCCGCATTTAAACCACTTCGCCGGGCCATTTCACCAACCAGCGTCGTCACGGTGCTCTTGCCATTCGACCCTGTAATAGCGATCACCGGGGCATTCACCTGTTCAAAAAATAGCTCTGCGTCGCCGATCAAACGGATATCTTTAGCTCGCGCAGCCTGCAACATTGGCTCGCCCAGAGCCACGCCCGGGCTAACCACAACAGTCTCGAGCATCTCGTAAGCACGGTCGTCAAATTCACCCAACATGGTGCGGACATCCGGATACCGTTGTCTAACGACATCGAGCCCCGGGGGGGCACTGCGGGTGTCGGCAAACATAAAATCTATTCCCCGACGAGTTAAGAAATCTGCCACGGAGAGGCCGGTCGCTCCCATACCGAGAATAGCAACTGCGCTATAGTCCGACCCTGATTGATTCATTGCTGCGCACCCCATCGCCGTCAACGCAACTTCAGTGTTGCTAGGCCAAACAGCACTAGCACGAGAGTAATTATCCAAAACCGGACGATCACGCGCGGTTCTGGCCAGCCTTTTAATTCAAAGTGATGGTGCAGCGGCGCCATACGAAAAATGCGCTTGCCGGTCAATTTGAACGACGCCACCTGCATAATCACCGAGATGGTCTCCATAACGAACACGCCGCCCATAATAAACAGCACAATCTCCTGTCGCACAATCACCGCAATAACACCAAGAGCGGCGCCCAATGCGAGCGCGCCAACATCGCCCATAAAGACCATCGCCGGATAGGTGTTAAACCATAAAAACCCTAGTCCGGCCCCGCACAGCGCCGCCGTGAAGATCAGCATTTCGCCGGCACCGCTGATAAATGGAATGTTCAGATAATTGGCAAACTGATAATTACCGCTGAGGTAAGCAAAAATACCTAGCGCGCCGCTCACCAACACCGTGGGCATTATCGCTAAGCCATCTAAGCCATCGGTTAAATTCACCGCGTTGCTAGTGCCAACGATGACAAAATAAGTCAAGACCACAAAGAACGGACCTAAATTAAGCGCAAATGATTTAAAAAACGGTACGATTAATTCGGTTTCAGCTGGTGACTGAGCGGTGTAGTAAAGCGTTAGGGCCGCCGCCAATCCAAACACCGATTGCCAAAAGTATTTCCAGCGAGCCGGCAGACCCCGGGGATTTTTTTCTACTACCTTGCGATAATCGTCGACCCAACCCACCAACCCAAAACTAAAAGTCACCGCCAGCACAATCCATACATAACGATTATCCAAATCGGCCCACAACAGGGTACTCACAAATAGCGCCAAAAGAATAAGCGCGCCGCCCATGGTCGGTGTACCTGCCTTGGCGAGATGTGACTGTGGTCCATCGCTGCGAATTGCCTGACCAATCTGCAAATAATTGAGCCTGCGAATCACCGCCGGGCCAAACACCCAACTAATAATGAGCGCGGTCAAGACCGCTAATATGCCGCGCAGCGTAAGGTACTGAAATACCGACATCGGACTGTAATATTGACTCAGATATTCACTTAACCACACTAGCATTGGACATTCCCTCGCCTAGACAGTACTTCGATCACGCGTTCCATCGCCGAACTGCGCGATCCTTTAACCATAAAAGTCGTTGTCGATGTATCGCCCAAGGTATTTAAATAATTGCCTAGATCGGCTAATTGCACGAAGTGTTTACCGCCAAAAGCGTCACTCGCGGCAACGCTTTGCGACCCCAACGTCAGTAATTCGTCGACCCCTGAGCGGCGGGCATAATCTCCGACGCTGCGGTGTAATTGTGCCGATTGACTCCCCAACTCTGCCATGTCTCCCAGCACCAAAATGCGCCGGCCCGCGCACCGCACCAAGACATCAATGGCCGCCATACTCGACTCGGGACTCGCGTTATAGGTATCGTCAAACGCCCGCCCACCGCCATCCAAAGCTATTTCGTGCAGACGACCAGCAAGCGCCTTCTGAGTATTAAGGCCCGTTGCAATATCGTTTTTAGTAGCACCCGCGGCGAGAGCGCAAGCTGCTGCAGCCAGCGCATTGGCCACCGCGTGTCGACCCGGAATTAGCAAACTGATCGAGCATCTAATCGTCGCGTCGGTATGCCCCATATTGATCAGCAAATCGAAGTCATAACACCCGTTATCATTAATCTTTAGATCGACCGCGCATAGATCGGCCTGTCTGTCGGAAACAGAAAATGTCAGGCAACGGCGCGCGCCAATCAATTCGCGCCAGTCATCGCTATAATCCGAATCGAGATTAAGAATGGCTATGCCGTCGGTTGGCAAGCCACTATAAACCTCAGCTTTTGCGGACGCAGTACCGGTTAAACTACCAAATCCCGCCATATGCGCGCTCTGGATGTTGTTCACCAGCGCGATGCTCGGCCGTCCCACGGTGCATAAATAGGCGATATCTCCAGCCCCACTGGCACCCATTTCAAGTACCAGAAAATCGCTTTCGGGGGGCAGATCTAACAACGTTAACGGTAAACCGATGTGGTTGTTATAGTTGCCGACGGTGGCGTGAACCGCTCCGCTGTTGGTCAAGATTGCCGCGACATACTCCTTCACAGACGTCTTGCCACTACTTCCCGTGATGGCAATCACCGGACCAGAAAAACGCTCGCGGCGCATCTTAGCTAGATTGCCAAGGGCGCGCTCGGTGTCATCGACAACCCACTGCGTGATATCGACCTCGGCGCATCGACGAGTGACCACGGCTGCGGATATTTTATCGGCAATTTGCCCAATAAAGTCATGCCCATCGTGGTGTTGGCCGGGCAGAGCAACGAACAAATCTCCGCCCTCGACCTTACGACTATCAATACATACACGCTCGAATGACGCGTCGGGATTCAACAAGGTGCCACCGAAACGCATTGCCGCATCGCTAATAGAAAGTGCGTTCATGTTGCGCCACTCCCACGGTCGCGCAGCGCAAGACGCGCCTGCACCTGATCGCTGAATGGCAACCGATGGTCGGCGATCTGCTGATAGTCTTCGTGCCCTTTGCCGGCAATTAACACCAGATCTTCCGGTGCAGCGCTCAAAACCGCATGGCGTATCGCCATACGGCGATCTAGCTCAACGCTACAATCACCTACAATGCCGCGCTCTATATGAGCGATGATGGCCTGCGGTGATTCACCTCGCGGGTTATCATTGGTGAGTACAATTTTGTCGGCATAACGATTGGCGATGGCGCCCATTTTTGCGCGCTTGCCAATGTCCCGTTCACCGCCGCAACCGAACACCACCCAAAGTTTACCCTGACTGTGGGCACGTAGCGTTATAAGAACTTTTTCTAGTGCGTCAGGGGTGTGCGCGTAATCGACGATTACACCCGGACTCGCCGTTGCATCGATCAACTCCATACGGCCAGATGCGGCCTGCAAATCTGGTATCGCCGTCAATATGTCGGCAAGCGAATAGCGCTGCGCGGCGACCGCGATCACTGCCAGTAAATTGGCCAAATTAAATTGTCCGACCAGCGGCGAGTAAAGTCGTCCGCTACCCCAACGACCCTCTAACACCGCGTGTATACCACTGGCATCAAGCTGAATTGATCGGCAATAGAGATCGGCAGATGGATTATCCAAACTGTAGGTCACAACCGTCGTCGACTGGGCCACTCTGCCGAGCAACTTAGGTGCCCAATTATCGTCTAGATTGATTACCGCATGTTTCAAGCCAGGCACTTCAAACAGGCTCGCCTTGGCGTCGCCATAGGCCTGCATATTCCGATGGTAGTCTAGATGATCTCGACTCAAATTAGTGAATACCGCCGTATCCACTTGCACCGCGGCGATACGCCCTTGAGTCAGCGCATGCGAGGAGGCCTCCATTGCTACCGAGGTGGCTCCAGCGCTCACAAGGTCGGCGAGGATCTCTTGACTGGCAATCGCATCGGGGGTTGTAAGCGTCGATCGGTGGGCCGCTGACAACGACGCCTGGTCGCCGCGAACGCCGGAGAAACCATAGCCAAGTGTGCCGAGGTAAGCAGATGACTCGCCGAGTCGATCGAGTAGCCCCGACAATAACCAACAACAAGATGTCTTGCCATTGGTTCCAGTCACCGCGGTGACCGTCATCTGTGCCGATGGGTCGCCATAGAAGTTAGCTGCTATATGCGAAACAACGTCGCTCAGACGCTCGACCGGAACGACCGGCACAGAGAGTTCTGACATCTGACCAGCAACTTCGCGATCAACGGCCACAGCAACTGCACCGCGGGATATCGCCTGGTCAACATAGTCTAGGCCATCGGCTTGGGATCCGGGCAATGCTATAAAGAGGTCGCCGGGACTGACGTCGCGACTATCGAGACACAGACCGGTCACCCGCAGATTCGCAGCAGCGTCGCAACAATCGCTATTGACGAGTAAGCTACCGATCGTAATGCCTTGAGAAAAGCTTTGCTCGATCATGACTTTTCTCGCTTGCCAGTGGCAACTAAAGCGCTCATCCGTGCCGAGTATTCGCCCTGTATGTCCGGGGTTACTTGCAAAAGTCGCAACGCATTACCGGTGACTTCAGAGAACACTGGCGCCGCGACTAGACCACCGAAATAAACACCGGGATCCGGCTCATCAATAATGACCACCGTCACTAATCGCGGATTTTCTGCCGGGGCGAATCCAGCAAAACTTGCGGTGTAACGATGGTCGTCATAACCACCGCTAGATTTTACTTTATGCAAGGTCCCGGTTTTACCAGCGACCGTGTAGCCTTTAATCATCGCCTTCTGGCCGGTTCCTTGCTTGCTGGTTACTGCCTTTAACATGGTGCGCACATCGCCGACCTGCCCAGCGTCAAAAATACTGTTAGTCTCTAACTGGTCATCATTTGCCACCAGCGAGACCTCACGGCGCAATCCGCCGTTCGCAAGTACCGCATAAGCCCGCGCCAACTGCAGAGACGTCACGCTAAATCCATAACCGAACGCAAATGTCGCTTGCGTCACCTGATCCCAACTGCGATGGGCTGGCAGATTGCCGGCCGCCTCGGCGGGAAAACCACTGCCGGTACTCTCGCCGAGACCGACCCGCTCAAATAGTTCTCGGGTGCTATCTGGATTGAGTTGCAGAGCAATTTTTGTGGTACCCACCTGACTCGACTTGGCTAAAATTTGAGTCAAATTGAGTCGCCCATAGTCTTGCGGATCGAAAAAGGTTTTATAATCCACCACTAGCCAACCGGGACTGGTATCAATCTCCGAGTTAACTTCGAACAAACCGCTCTCCAGCGCAGCCAACATAGTGAACGGTTTGACCGTGGACCCCGGTTCGATCAAGTCGAGCATGGCGCGGTTACGAATAGACCCAGGCTCGACAACTGAGCGATCATTTGGGTTAAACGAGGGTTGGTTGGCCATCGCCAACACCTCGCCCGACTCGACATCCAACACCACCACCGAGCCAGATTTGGCACCATGTTTGTGCACCGCTGCCTTAAGTGCCCGGTAAGCAACATATTGAACGCGAAGATCAATACTGAGACGCAGCTCGCGGCCAGGCCTCGCGGCCTTGATCAGAGAGATATCCTTTATCACCCGGCGCGACGGATCCTGCAACACCTTGCGCACGCCTGACTCGCCGCCCAGCCAAGCGTCGTAAGCCAGTTCAATGCCCTCTTGACCGACATCATCTATGTCGGTAATTCCGACCAGTTGCGCGGTGACCTCACCGGCAGGGTAAAAGCGCTTATATTCCTGCCGAGCATCGACCCCAGGCACCTGCATTTCGAGTATAGCTTCGGCCTGGTTCGTGGGTAGCTGACGCGACAAATACATAAACGACTTGTTACGATACAGCTCAAGCCGGCGCTGCAAGTCACTCGACGATATATCGAGGGCTGCAGCCAGTTGATTGATCTGCGCGGCGGTCGCCGCGATCATCTGCTGAGGATTCGCGATCACCGTAGTAACTGGTGTACTGACCGCGAGAGGCTGGCCATTGCGATCGGTAATCAATCCACGATAAGCGGGTATAACCTGCATGCGCAATGCCCTCGAATCGCCCTCATTGCGCAAAAAATCACTGCCTCTATATTCACTGGGGAGTATCTGCAACTGGGCAATTTTCCATAACAAAATCACCGGCAACGCGATAATAAACGCCAATATGACGGCGAATCGCCAGCGGGGTATCGGGGTATGAACGACACTCTTGGCCATATCTATAGGGCCCCCAACCAATCTTGATCGACAATCAGCATGTCGCTTGCCGACGGATTATGCATATTCAATCGATCGGTCGCCATGCTCTCGACCCGCTGCAGCGAACCCCAGGTGCTCTGCTCCAAAATAAAGCGCCCATAATCCGCTTTTAGTTGATTCTCGAGGCGCTCTGCAGCGGCCAGTTTGGCGTACTGCTGCCGGCAGAGGTGGCTAACAAAGGCGACCGATACGGCGCTGATGACCACCACTAACCACAACACTATCACCTGTAATAAACGCACTTCACGTCCATCTAGCGCCGCAACGAATTTCATGCGACACGCTCCGCAACGCGCATCACGGCGCTCCGAGCTCGCGTATTGCGATCAATTTCTTCATCCGATGGTTTGATCGCCCGACCCACTTTGACCAGGCGCACACCTCGATCGACTTCCATTAACGGAATATTTTTGGGTAGCACTAGCCCACGCTGCTCATCGCGAATAAAGCGCTTTACGCGACGATCCTCCAACGAGTGAAAACTAATGACCACCAGTCGCCCACCAATTTCAAGCGCGTCGATGACTTCGCTCAAAAAACGATCTAGGTCCTGCATTTCATTGTTGATGTGGATTCGAATTGCCTGGAATGATTTGGTCGCCGGGTGCCGTCCGCGCTCCCAAGAGGGATGGGCAGTTGCGACAATTTTCGCCAATCGACCAGTGCTTTCAATCGACTCTATGCTGCGTTCGCGAACGATCGCAGCGGCGATACGCCGAGCGTAACGCTCGTCGCCGTAGTTCTTTAGTACGGCGGCGATATCGGCCTCAGCTGCCATATTTAACCATTCGGCTGCAGACACTCCGCAACTGCTATCCATGCGCATATCCAAAGGCCCATCGCGCAAAAAACTAAAACCGCGCTCGGCACGGTCTAACTGCGGCGAAGACACCCCCAAGTCGAGCAAGATACCCGCGGCTCCGACACCCCCAAACGCCGCACCGGCCTCTTTTTTGATAGCTGCAAAAGATGCATGGCGAAAAGCCACTCGCAATTCGCCTTCAAATCGCGAACGACCGTCTGCGATAGCCTCCGGATCTTTGTCGATGGCCAACAATTTGCCGCGCGCCGACAACTGCTCAAGTATCGCCATGGAGTGACCGCCGCGCCCATAAGTACCATCGATGTAATAACCGTCGGGGTCTACCACCAGACTTTTAACAGCCTCGCTGAGCAATACTGCACTGTGCTCAATCATTGCTAGCCACCCCTACCAAGACAGATTTTTTAAGGCGTCCGACATGCTGTCGCGAGCGCCCAACATAGAGCGGTAGTCGCTTTGCGACCGCTCTCTCTCAGCATTCCAGTTCTCTTCGGACCAAACCTCTAAACGTTGAGTGCGACCCACCAATACCAACTTTTTGTCCAGTTGCGCATAGTCGCGCAACTCCGGTGGAATAAGAACGCGGCCACTGCTATCGACTTGCAAATCTTTAGCCTGACCGACCACGAACCGGCTAAGCATTTCGCCGAGATCGTCGAGCGCAGGAAGCGCAGCCACTTTTTCTTCAAATTTTTGCCATTCGGGCAGCGGCGACAGGGTCAAACAGGTAGACTTCATATCCACGGTCATCACCAATTCGCCGTGGCAAATATTGTCGAGCACCGGGCGGTAGCGAGTCGGAATTGCCATCCGACCCTTGGCGTCCATATTGATTGGATCACTACCTCTGAACACACTAAACCCCAAAAACAAACGATGATCAGGAAAAATACCCACAAATCGCCACTTTTCCCCATATATGCACACTATGCATACTAAAGATCAATGTCAAGTGCAAAGCTGAGGTGAAAAACCCAGTAAAATCAGAGAGTTCTGCATCGAGTACTGTGTGCGTTATCGCCACCACCCGGCACTATAAAAATTAGCAATGTAAAACATGCAGGTGGGAAAATAACTTAATGTAGATTATAGGTAATGCGGAATTTGAATGATTTTTTGGAATAAAAAATATTTTCTATTCCTTTCGACGTCTTTCATCGGAAGAATAAACTGATCGCTTGGCTCGTTATCCACCCGCGGTCTGAAATCGGTATCTCGTCCGCTCGGGATTGGCGTTAAAACCAATCCCGAGCGTCCGGACACCCTTTAGTGAGTCGACCGATAAGCCGGGTTCTGTCGTGGACAGTCATTCATCTGGGACAGACGTCACCGCCTGCCTCTTGCGACCTACCCGTTTCCAGCGCGGGACACGCCAGTGGAAACCTATTTGGTCTTGCTCCGAGTGGGGTTTACCCTGCCACTGCTGTTGCCAGCAGCGCGGTGCGCTCTTACCGCACCCTTTCACCCTTACCTGATTCGCGAACGAACCATCGGCGGTCTGCTCTCTGCGGCACTTTCCGTAGGCTTGCGCCCCCCAGGCGTTACCTGGCACTCTTCCCTGCGGAGCCCGGACTTTCCTCTGCACCAAACCCGACAACACACAAGTGAATTATCGAGAAAACGGCACAGCGACTGCCTAGTCAACTCGCTGATAAGTTTAGCACAAATCGCCCTACTGATTGCCAACCGCGCGCACGTAGAGTCATAACTATTCTTTGAGTGGATGATTGTCGGGCAGTTTTTTGTTTACCCACAATGCTAATTTATGGCGCATTGATGGATCGCTTATTTGATCTTTAGCCAGCGGTTGTATCAGCTTGTCTTCGACCAGCACACGATACAAGAACTCCACCTTAAGCTTTGCGCCATCGTGACTTTCAAGTTCACCATAGCCACGCTTATTGGCGTATACCGCACCGATTTGTAGTGCTTTTTTTAACAACTGCGCTTCATTTTGCAGCTTGCCCATGCCCATACACCTCCACTTTTTACCCTATCCAACAAATTTCCGGGCGTTATAAAATAACCGCATCCAGCCGCCATCCTCACCCCAATCTCCGGGATGCCAGGAATTCAGTACCGTTCTAAATACCCGTTCTGGGTGAGGCATCATCAAGGTAACCCGACCATCGCGACTACTGATTCCAGTGATGCCGTTCGGCGAGCCATTCGGATTAGCCGGATAATTCAGCGCCGTATGTAATTGATTGTCTATATAACGCATGCCAACCAATCCCGCAGCCTCTAATTGCTCTGCGCCCTGCGGTGCTGCAAACGCGGCCCGACCCTCACCATGAGAGATAGCGATAGGCAAGTGAGATCCATGCATACCGCGCAGCAATACCGAGGGCCCAGGTTCGACCTTGACCAGTGAAAATCGCGCTTCGAACTGCTCCGAAAGATTGCGTTCAAACCGTGGCCATAGATCTGCACCGGGGATCAATCCAGCCAATTGCGAGAGCATCTGGCAGCCGTTGCAAACACCCAGCGTAAAGGTCTCAGGACGCGCAAAGAACTGCTCGAATTGATCGCGCACACGGTGATTAAAAAGAATCGTCTTAGCCCAGCCTTGACCGGCACCCAGCACATCGCCATAGGAAAAACCGCCACATGCCACCAAGCCGACAAAATCGGCCAACTGAGAGCGGCCAGTCAGCAGATCACTCATATGCACGTCTACCGCAGCGAATTTAGCGCGATCGAAGGCTGCCGCCATTTCCACCTGACTATTGACGCCCTGCTCGCGCAGTATCGCCACTCGCGGGCGAACACCAATATTTAGCATCGGTGCCGAGAGCGTCTCGCGCGGATTAAACGTGAGTTGCACCGACAAGCCAGGATCGACGGTATTGAGGCTGGCAAATTCACGCTCCGCGCACTCGCTGTTGTCACGCAACGCGGTAATTCGGTACGACGTTTCGGTCCAGACACGCTGCAAATCAACGCGAGTCCGGCAAAAGATTTGCTCGCCGGCACGATCGATCCTCACTCGATCGTCCGCATTCAGGCTTCCGATATCGCAACAGGCCACATCGACATCCGCGAAACGCTCAACAACCGCCGCACTGACCTCCGCGCGCACCTGAATAACAGCACCCAATTCTTCATTAAATAGTGCCGCCAACGGATCTTCCCCGAGAGCGCTAATATCAACATCAACGCCAACATGCCCAGCGAACGACATCTCCGCGAGCGTGGCCGCTAAACCGCCGTCCGAGCGATCGTGGTACGCCAGTATGTCGCCCGCGCCGCTCAGCGCCTGCAGCGTAGCGAAAAAACTGCTCAACACCTGCGGGTCGTCAACATCAGGCACCCGGTCGCCGAGTTGCCGATTAATTTGAGCGAGAATAGAACCACCCAAGCGATTGGCACCAGCGCCGAGATCGAGTAGTAACAATCTAGTTTCACCGGCATCTGTTCGTAATTGCGGCGTCAGCGTTGCCCCAACATCGACCACTGGACTAAAGGCAGTGATAATTAGCGATAGCGGCGATGTCACGACTTTGTCCTGATCACCATCGCGCCAAGCGGTGCGCATCGACATTGAATCCTTGCCGACCGGCACGCAGATTCCCAATGCTGGACACAACTCCATACCCACTGCCTCCACCGTGCGGTAGAGCTTTTCGTCTTCTCCGGGCGACCCGGCAGCACTCATCCAATTTGCCGACAACCGCACGTCAGCCAATTTGGCAATGCGTGCGGCGGCGATATTGGTAATCGCTTCACCAATCGCCATGCGACCCGACGCTGGCGCATCCAAAAGCGCCAGCGGAGAGCGCTCACCCATCGCCATCGCCTCGCCAGCATTGCTGTCATAGGTCACCGTGGTCACGGCACAGTCGGCCACCGGCACTTGCCAGGGACCGACCATTTGATCGCGTGCCACCATACCGCCCACCGTGCGATCGCCGATGGTTATTAAAAACTGTTTACTGGCCACCGTGGGATGCCGCAAAACCTGCAGATAACTCGATTCCAGATCCAACTCTCGGGTATCAAAGGCGTGGCGGGCCTCCGGCAGACGGTTGGCGATGCGATGCATCTTGGGTGCCTTACCAAACAGTACCGACATCGGCAGATCCACCGGGCGATCGCCAAAATGTCCATCATCGAGGCGCACCTCAAGCGCCGCGGTGGCCTCACCGACTACCGCAAACGGACAGCGCTCGCGAGCGCAGATCGCCTCGAACTGCTCGAGATTGGTATCGTCGATAGCCAGTACATAGCGCTCCTGCGCCTCGTTGCACCATATTTCAAGCGGCGACATACCGGGTTCGACGCTCGGCACGCGGCGCAAATCAAAGTGCCCGCCGGTGCCGCCATCCTTAACCAATTCGGGCAGTGCATTGGACAGCCCGCCGGCGCCGACATCATGAATAAAGGCTATCGGATTGGCATCGCCCAACTGCCAGCACCGGTCTATTACTTCCTGACACCGGCGTTCAATTTCTGGATTCTGTCGCTGTACTGAGGCGAAATCCAAATCCTCCGAACTGCTGCCAGTTGCCATAGAGGATGCGGCGCCGCCGCCAAGACCGATTAACATCGCCGGCCCACCGAGCACGACGAGACGAGCTCCGGGCTGGAAAGTTGGCTTGTCGACATGCTGTTGACAAATATTACCGTAACCACCAGCAATCATAATCGGCTTGTGATAGCCCCTACGTTGGCCGTTTTGATCCATCTCAAAGCTTCTAAAGTAACCACAAATATTCGGCCGACCGAATTCGTTGTTAAATGCCGCCCCGCCAATCGGCCCCTCCAGCATAATATCCAGCGCCGAGACAATCCGCTCCGGCTTGCCATAATACTCCTCCCATGGCTGCGCATAATCGGGAATATGCAGGTTTGAAACACTAAATCCGACCAACCCAACCTTGGGTTTTGAGCCTCGACCAACGGCACCTTCATCGCGAATCTCACCCCCCGAACCAGTGCCAGCGCCGGCAAAAGGCGCTATTGCCGTGGGGTGGTTATGGGTTTCAACTTTCATCAGCATATGCACCGGCTCCCGCTGATAGCGATACTCTCGGCTATCGGGATCGGGAGAGAAACGCCCGCCATCGGAACCACAAATCACTGCGGCGTTGTCCGAGTAGGCAGACAATACGCCTGCACCGTTCATTTGATGGGTATAGCGAATCATATCAAACAGGGATCGCTGCTGCTCGGTGCCATCGACCGTCCACGAGGCGTTAAATATCTTGTGGCGACAGTGTTCAGAATTGGCTTGGGCAAACATCATCAACTCGGTATCCGTGGGATTTCTCCGCAAACCCACAAAGGCCTCGACTAAATAATCAATTTCGTCGTCGGCAAGGGCCAAACCAAGGTCGATATTCGCCTGCCCGAGCGCCTCTGCGCCGCCATCCAACACATCGATATGGGTGAGCGGCCGCGGTTTTTGATGAGAGAAAAGCGCCGCCGCATCCTCGGTATTATCGAGTATCGTCTCAACCATGCGATCGTGCAATAGATCCTCTATTTGTCCGCGCTGGGCGGCGTCAGATGCACCGGGCCCGGCAAGCCTAAAGGCCACGCCACGCTCTATGCGCTGAATCTGCTTAAGGCCGCAGTTATGGGCAATATCGGTGGCTTTGCTCGACCACGGCGAAATCGTGCCAACTCTCGGCACGACTAAAAAGAGTTCGCTACCAGAGGTCTCTAGGTCGCTCTCTAGACCACTCTCAGGCCCACAGGTTAGTAGGGACTCCAAGACCTCCCGCGCGCCTTGATCGAGAGGTTCTCGAGCTTCAATAAAGTATATATAACGGGCATCGACTGCATCCACGCCACACTTCGCGGCGTGTAAACGCGCCAAAAGTCGACTGCAACGAAACGCAGAAAAACAGGGTTCACCGGACAGGATCATCATACTGTGGAGGCTCTCGAACATCACTATAATCGGCACTATTCTAGCCGAAAAAGCCGTTCTCGGGCAGATTCAATTGACGAAATTGGCTATAATCGAGAGAAGCGTGGAGCCACGCCCTTGGTGGTGCTCTCAACGCTGGCATAGAGGAATACGAACTGATCATGAGTGGGCTGCCGAAAACCGTTCGGAGACAGCGTAACCGTCTACTTTTAGCGGGACTTGGCGGGCTATTGCTAGTCTACCTGACCAGTAGCCACCAAATCAGCGACCTCGAGCGCGTGCGCGAGCGCGGCAGCTTAGTGATGCTGACCATAGAGAGTCCGACCACCTACTTCCACGATGGTCGCGGTGAAAATGGTTTTGACTTTTTACTCGCCAAGGCGTTTGCCGACAGTCTCGGTGTCGAACTCGAGGTGGTGCCTAAATTAACTTTGCGCGGCCTATTCTTGTCGATTGGCGGTCTACGCGGTGATTTTGGCGCAGCAAATCTCGCTCAGACTGAATCGCGGCAGCGCTCGCTAGCCTTTTCCATCCCTTACTACCAAATGACTCAGCAGTTGATATACCGGATCGGCACGCAGCGCCCGCGCGACCTCAATCAACTCAGCGGAACCCTGGCAGTCATAAGCGACTCGGCGCATAGCGAGCTTTTGCAGAACCTGCAACGCAGCAACCCAGAACTGACCTGGTCCGAAACTGACCAGGCGACCATGGCCGATCTAATCAGGCGTGTGCACCATGGCGACGTCGATTATGCGGTGGTCGATTCGCTGGCCTACACGGTCAATCGCCACATCTACCAAAAAGCCGCCCTGGGCATGATTATCTCTGAACCGCAACCGATCGCCTGGGCTTTTGCCAACCATGGGGACGGTAGTTTGCTGACCGCGGCCAACCAATTTCTCGAGCATTTCATTTCCAGTGGTCAGCTCAACCAGCTAAAACTGCGGTTGTTCTCGCAGTCGAGCCATTTTTCGGTGGCAAATTCAAAACTTTTGGAGCTCATGGTAAAGCGACGCCTGCCGGCCTATCGTCAGATGTTCGAACGCGCTGCAGTAGCCACCGCGTTCGATTGGCAACTGCTCGCCGCGGTGGGCTATCAAGAGTCGCACTGGAATCCGATTGCGCGGTCCCCAACCGGCGTCCGTGGGCTGATGATGCTAACCCGTAATACCGCACGAGAAATGCGCGTCGAGAACCGCCTCGATCCGCAACAGAGTATTACCGGCGGGAGTCGCTACTTGGCAAAACTAAAATCCCGTCTCCCCGACAGGATTATCGAGCCAGACCGCACCTGGCTGACGCTTGCCGCGTACAACATCGGCTACGGTCATATGGAGGACGCGCGAATTCTCGCTCAGCGCGACAAAAAGAACCCAGATAGCTGGGCAGACGTCCGCGCGCAACTGCCTAAACTTGCAGATAAAAGCGTCTACCGCACGCTCAAATACGGCTATGCCCGCGGCGATGAAGCGGTGCGCTACGTCGACAATATCCGCTACTACCAGAGCTATTTAAATTTACACTCGCTGTCAACACTGCGGAGAGCGCCGGTAGATCGAAAAAATTCGTGGCTGCGAAAGCGTCAGGTTCCGGCACCGGCGTCGCTCTAAAAGCAATAAATTTGGCGACTTGGGCCGGACCTAAGGCGTAGCGCCAGCGGCGCGCCTAGCGCGGAAAAACGTGCGCATTAAATGTCCGCAATCGCGCTCTAAAACACCGCCGCGCCAATCGATGCGATGGTTATAATGGTCCATATCCAATAGCTGAAGTTGGCTCTGCAATGCCCCTGCTCGAGGTTCCAAAGCGCCAAAAACGACCCGCCGCACCCGCGCATGGAGCATCGCCCCAACGCACATAACACAAGGCTCTATGGTCACGTATAGATCGCACCCTGGCAGGCGGTAGTTGGCCTCGGCAAGCGCGCCGCGACGCAACGCCACCATCTCTGCATGGGCGCTTGGATCACAACTGCCGATCGGCTGATTATGTCCCTCGGCAATGATCTGGCCGTCCTTCACCAGCACCGCCCCCACCGGCACCTCGCCCATCGCGGCGGCGCGCTCGGCCATCTCCAGCGCACGGCGCATAAAGACTTGATCGCTATCAATGGCCATGGTGTTGTCTCCCAGTATGCAAATTCATCTATACTGCCCGCTTCGACATTATGGCAGCTAGCGATGCGCGATCAAACGCAAATACTCAATATTCCCAGTAATTGGAAGACCGAGTTAAGCCAATCACTGAAATCGGTAGACGAGTTACTCGACTGTCTACATCTGGACGCATCGCTGCTTAGCGGCGCGCAACGAGCGGCCATACAATTCCCACTACAGGTGCCAAGGCCTTATTTAGCGCGGATTCGCCACGGCGACCCACAAGATCCACTACTCACTCAAGTACTGCCGGTACAGCAGGAACTGGACACCGTTGAGGGCTTCGATGACGACCCCCTCGACGAAACCGCACACAATCCCCACCCCGGCATCGTCCATAAATACCGCAATCGGCTGTTACTCATCGTCAGTCCAGCCTGCGCGATTAATTGCCGATATTGCTTTAGGCGGCATTTCCCGTACCAGCAACAGCGCCAAAATCGTCAGCAGTGGCAGTCTGCTCTAGACTATATCCGGCAACACCAAGAACTTAACGAGATCATCTATAGCGGCGGCGATCCGCTGGCCGCCAATGATAAATTCCTCGGCTGGCTGACCGAGCAAATTAGCCAGATTTCGCACATCAAACGTCTGCGCGTGCACAGCCGGTTGCCGATCGTCATTCCCTCCCGTATCGATGATGAACTACTGCAATGGATGACCGCTTCGCGCTTGCAACCCACGCTGGTGGTGCACATCAACCACCCCAACGAAATTGATGATGCGGTCGAGGCCGGTCTGCATCGCCTACAAACAAATCATATTCGAGTCTTCAACCAATCGGTTTTACTCAAGGGGGTCAACGATTGTGCCGAGACTCTGGTGACCCTTAGCGAGCGCCTCTATGACTGCCGAGTCAACCCCTACTACCTGCACCTTCTCGACCCGGTCAAGGGCGCCGCACACTTTGACGTTTGCGAATCCCGCGCAACGCAGATCTATGCCGAAATGCAAGCGGCTCTACCCGGTTTTTTGCTGCCGCGCCTGGTGCGCGAAGTTCCCGGAAAAGCGGCCAAGACGATCGTCGAAACGACCCTCTAAAAAATCGCTCAAGACTGATTGACTGGAGAACGCACGGCGAGCCGTTGATGGGCACACACAAGCGCTATTGCGCTAAGATTAAAGACCGCATGAAGGCCTAAAATTTGCATCACTAAAGGGTCAAAATACGACTGCGGCAGAACAATAAATACCATGAATAATGCGGTAGATCGAACAATCTCCAACCCTACAGCACGGCCTCGTCCCTGCAAAATTCCAGCCGTAATCGCAGCAGACAGTAGCACCAAAATGCTCAACGCGGCGCGCTCATCCAGCGCCATTTGATGGATATCCAACAACACCCACAGGGTCGTCAGCGCAAGCATAAAAAACTGCACCACAGCAAACGCTCGATACGCGCGCGGCACGTTCGTTGCATACTTTTCATGGCCAGCATCTGCGGCTTTCCAGCCATTGGAGCGCGCTGCGACATCGACCGGGCGCCAGCCTGTTCTGGATGTCCATACCCGCCACTTATTGGAGATTTTTGGGGTCTGCCAAGTATCTCTCAGTATTTGCGCGTAGACCTCGAGATTGGCCCACAGCGGATTCCAACTGCGCAGAGGCGTACGGGTGCCATACACCGGCGGCAGATCGGCCCGCTCGGCCCGATAAGTGCCGAAAATACGATCCCATACAATGAATACGCCGCCGTAGTTGGCATCGATATATTCGGCGTTGCGCGCATGGTGAACGCGATGATTGGACGGCGTAACTAAGATCCTGTCAAGCACGCCCAGGCTACCGATGTGCTCGGTATGCACCCAAAATTGATAAAGCAGGTTGACCGCGGCTACGGCGATGAAAACATCTGCAGGTATACCGATAGCAAACATCGGAATGTAAAACACCCACGACAGCAAAAAGGATGAACTCGTCTGTCGCAACGCGGTACCAAGATTGTAATCCTCGCTCTGGTGATGAACCACATGACTAGCCCACAGCAAGGTGCGCTCATGGCATAACCGATGCTTCCAATAGTAGCTAAAATCGTAGAGCAAAAAAGCCAGTACCCAGGTACTCCAGACCTCAGATGACAGCGCAGCAACGCCGAAAAAATCGCCCACAGCCACGTATACCAGCCCACTGATACCGAGCTTGAACGCTGGCGGAAAGCGGCTGATCAATCCCAGCGTCAAGCTGCAAAAGGTGTCATTTAAGCGGTATGTATTGCGCCCTAGAGACATTCCATAGACCCACTCGACTGCTATCAGCAGCACAAATACAGGCACCGAATAAAGAATAAGCTGCGAGGTTTGCACGCCGACCTAGACCGCGCGCCCAGCCGACGGCGGAGGGTGCTGTAAACACCTTACACAGCGGTTGCAATGGCGGTTAATCGACATCAAAACTGTTCTCCAACTCGATCAATGGGCGTATATTGATGGTCCACAGCCCGGTAAAGGGGTGATCGAGATCGGCGATCACTGAATACAGTAAATGCACGCAAGCGGTGATCGAACCCACCATAAAACACTGCACCCAGAGTACCGGCGTGGTATTAATCATAAAGGCAATCACCAGCACCGCCGACATGAACAACAGTAGATGCTTCAGTTGCGGCGGCAAGCTGTGGTTGGCAATGCTTATACGCTGAGTGCGCAAAGTGGTGATGCTGGACAGTTCATTAATCAAGAAATGTAGCGCTGATCGGTCACTCTCATTGTTGATGTCGAGTTCGTTGACCGCGTACATGATGTCGTAAAGCTCTTTTGAGGTGTCGGAGTTGAGCGACGCTCGGTCATCATTCATATCGTGCCACTCTACCGTGGCAACCGAATGCACATATTCTTGCAACTCGCGATTAACGGTTTTTTTCTTATCCTCCTGCCCGTCCATGTAGATCAGAAAATCGCGCACATCGCCAATCGCATTCAGTTCAGATTCAACCACTTCGGATAAATTATTGAACCGATTGAGGACCTCTACCAATAGAAAACCCGAGACGATCGCATAGATCATGCCAAATACCGAGTAAAACTCTTCCCAGGGGGCCTTGCTTCCAGACACGTTTTCGGTAATACCGACGTTGCTGATTAACACGGTCGCCACCACAGCCGCCGTGGTCGAACCCAAAAGCGGCAGCAGCGTGCTTAAAATGTTGGGCCCCGACGCAGGCAACGAAAGTACCTCTATATTATCCTGATTGTCTGTTTGATTGTCTGTCTGATTGTCTGTTTGATTGTCTATTTGATATCTATATTTCATCTCAAATAATACCCTAACAAGCCGTAAAGTGTAAATTCAGACTACTAAATTCAAGCGTCTTGAATCGCGACGCGCGTTGTGTCGACTAAACCATTGCTGCCGGAATCATCATGCATCCTAACCCTGAATCAAACGGAATACGACAAGGAGTTGTACTTGTCTAATCAACGAATGGATTGATCTCTCCAAGAATGGGTGTGATAAAAAAATCTACCGCCCGCCCGGCATCGTTAAGCGCCTCGCGCAATCGCAACTGCGGTTCCTCGATCGGTTCATCGGTGAGTATAAATGTGCCCCAATGCATCGCAAATGCCCTGCCAGCCCCAACATCCTCGGCAATCTGCAGTGCTTCATCGGGGTCGACGTGCGAAGCGGCCATAAACCAGCGGGGTGCATAGGCACCAATCGGAATAAAAGCATAGTCTGGCGCGCCCAGTCGCTGGCGGATGTCGCTAAAATCCGACGAATAACCGGTGTCGCCAGCATGGTACAAGGTTCGTTCTGGCGCGGCCATATACCAGCCACCCCAGAGGCTTCGATTACGGTCTAATAGACCTCTAGCCGACCAGTGGTGGGCCGGTGTGAAGGTGAAGACCGTCCGTTCAACCTGCCGACTCTGCCACCAGTCATACTCCTCCACTCGTTCAATACCGACGGATTTCAGCAGCGCGAGATCCCCCTTTGGCACCAAGAACAGCGCCCTTGGATGATTCGCCTGCAACGCCAACAAGCTTGGAATATCCAGATGGTCGTAATGATTATGACTCACCAGCACCACGTCAATTGGCGGCAGCGAGGTCAACGCAATCGCTGGCTCCACCATCCGCTCGGGCCCTGCCCAAGAGACCGGCGACGCACGACGAGAAAAAATTGGATCGGTAATAATCGTCAGGTCGCCATTGTTGAGCAGGTAGGTGGCATGACCAATCCACACCGCATATTGGGTACTCTGGCCGCTCAAACCTTTCCAATCATCAGATCTTGGCAATTCAATCGGCGCTGGTTGCTGGCGCGCCACACGCCACTGCAACAAATCCACCAGCGATTTATTGATCGCTTGACCATCGCTATTGGTGAACCGATCGCCACCCGCACAAGCGATAAGCCATTGACTGAGCGCAATCCAAAGTATCGTTTGAATGATCGAACGTGACACAAAATAACCTTTTAACAATAGTGAGCCATGGGAATGCAAGGGCGCTCTAACCGCCGACTAACACGCCCGCCATCCGAGGGCCACCAGTGCGCTTTGCTCGCGTCGTTCACCGGCAGTCACTCCGCGCATGCGTCGCATAATGAAGCAATCCACGCGATAAACAAAAGGCCATCTGGCGTTCAGTTTGCGCGTCTAAGTCCAATCAATAAATTAACCGCTTTTTGAATATTTGTCCATGCTCATCTACTACAATAGCCTGCCATAGCAGTCTGGCTAATTTCGCAAAACCGTCAATAACCACTCTGTGGAGATTTGGCCAAACCGCCTAGCCATCGATCGGACTATTGATTAATCGACCTATTCACAACAACTCAACACAGGATACTGACATGTCTCAATTTAACAACGTAACGGTCGACATCGCCGCCAACGTCTATTTCGACGGCGGCGTCATCAGCCGCTCGATCCACTTCGCCGATGGTAGCCATAAGACGCTGGGCGTCGCACTGCCCGGTGAATACCAATTCACTACCGCGGTTGAGGAGTTGATGGAATTTTCGTCCGGTGAGGTTGAGGTTTTATTACCCGCAGAATCGGCGTGGCAAACTATCACCGCTGGCATGTCGTTTTCGGTGCCCGCTGGAGCGACCTTCCACTTGAGAGTTCACAGCATCAGCGATTATTGCTGCTCCTACGCGCGGTCATAACCGCCAGGTCGCAGTAATGGCAGATGCTCGAGATGATAAGGGTATCGACACGCGAGCTCGCCAAGATGAGCCATTACTGCGAGTCGAATAGGCTCGGCATTCGGGATTCTGATCTCAATAGCGCCGATGAGGCGCGCTTGGCATTGATGCTGTGGCGAATAAAAACCAGAATAAAGACTACCGTCATCAACACCACAATCGTCGGGGCTGGTGCGCTGTCGATATAAAAACTCAGATAAACCCCAGCGAATGAGGTCGATAGGGAAATGCTCACCGATGCGATCACCATCGATTGGAATTTTTCGGTGAGCAGATGCGCCGTCGCTCCCGGCGTGATCAACATCGCTATCACCAAGATCATACCGACGGCCTTTAGCGCACCCACAATCGTCAACGACAAAAGCGACAAAAGGCCGTAGTGCAACATCACCACCGGCAGGCCAATGGCCTTTGCATGCTGATGATCAAACACGAAGGCCAACAGGTCGCGGCCTTTTAATATCAACGCCGTGACCACCAGTAGGGTGATCGCGCCAGCCTCGGCAACATCTCGCCAACTCAGTCCAAGCACGTCGCCAAACAGCACGTGGTCGAGGTGCACCGCAGATTCTATTTTGGTCATCAGCACTAGACCCAGGGCGAACATACTGGAAAAAACCACCCCCATGACGGTGTCCTCTTTGAGCCGACTGTTTTCTTTCAAAAAGCCGGTCGATAGCGCGCATAGCATCCCCGCAGCAAACGCACCGATGGCGTAGGGGAACCCCACCACGTAAGCAATCACCACCCCCGGCAACACCGAGTGTGAAATCGCATCGCCCATCAGTGACCAGCCCTTTAAGACCAAAAAACAAGACAACACCGCGGTCGGAACAGCGACCAAAAGAACAATGTAAAACGCCTGTTGCATAAAGGTGTAGGTAAAGGGTTCCAGTAATGGGTTTAGCCAATCGGTTATATTCATTTAATCAGTCCGGCCGGTTCTGCTGGGTTACCAGCAGCGGACAAAGATCATAGGCCAAATCAATATTCTTGCGGATGTTTGCGCGCTTTCGCGCTGCCAAATAGCCGTGCTTGGGCGCCAGTAAAAACACTAAGATAAAAATGATAGCTTGTAGTACGACGATAATTCCTCCGGTCGCGCCATCGATAAAAAAGCTCAGATAAGCGCCCAAAAACGAAGTGCTGGTGCCGATCAACATGCTCAACACCACCACCTTGCCGAATCGATCGGCGAGTAAATACGCAGTGGCGCCCGGCGTCACCACCAGGGCGATCACCAAAAACGCGCCCACCGTTTGTAGCGCCGCCACCGTCGATGCACTGAGTAACGCGAAAAAAATGATTTTTAAGCGGTGGGGGTTTAAACCAATGCTTCGGGCGTGGTTTTCATCGAAAAAGACTACCAACAGATCGCGCCACTTGGTCGCCAACACCAGCAGTGACACAACGCTAATAATCAATAATTGCAGTGAGTCTGCCGGCGTGATGGCCAAAATATTACCCAGCACTATGGTCTGGATATTGACCGAAGCCGGCGATATCGAGATCATAAATAACCCGAGGCCAAAAAAGGAACTAAAGATCAATCCGATAATCGCATCTTCTTTTAATTTCGAGCGACGACTCAGAAACAACATGGTACTGGCGGCCAATCCCCCAGCGAAGAAAGCCCCCAACGCAAATGGCAAACCAAGCATATAGGCGCCCGCAACCCCCGGAACAATCGAGTGCGACAGCGCATCGCCGATCAGCGACCATCCCTTGAGCATCAGATAGGCGCTCAAAAAGCCACAGACCCCACCGACCAGCGAACTGATAACCATGGCGTTGACCATGTAACGATATTCAAAGGGCGTCGTCCAATCCACTATTTTACCTATTCCGCCCGTGTTTGGGCCGATGAATCATCGTCACCGTAGAGCACCACAGGGCGTTCGTCGTCAGATAGCACCGTTACCTGGCGCCGATCATCATCGTCATGAAGTTGTTTTCCAGTAAGGACAAAGCGACGAAGTACGCCACCAAAGGCTCGCTGTAAGTTTTCCTGGGTAAATACCTCGCGGGTCTCGCCCGACGCCAACACCGTTCGGTCAATCAACACCGCTCGATCGCAAAACTCCGGCACACTGCCCAGATTGTGCGTCGACACCAATATCACCTTGCCTTCGTCGCGCAGATCTCGCAATAGCGCCATGATCTGTTCCTCGGTCTTGACATCAACTCCGGTAAAGGGCTCGTCGAGTAGCACCACCTGACTCTCCTGAGCCAGCGCACGAGCCAGAAATACGCGTTTTTTCTGGCCTCCAGATAGCTCGCCAATCTGTCGATAGCGCAGTTCTTCCAGACCGACACGCTCGAGCGCGATGGACACCTTTTCTCGGTCAATTTGGCGCGCCATGCGCAGCATGTTCATATGACCATAACGCCCCATCATCACGACGTCTTCAACCAGCACCGGAAAATCCCAATCGATCTCTTCGGACTGGGGCACATAGGCCACTCGGTTGCTTTTTAGCGCCTGAGGAACAGACAGGCCGAGGATTTCCACCGATCCCTTAGCCAGCGTGACAAACCCCATAATGGATTTAAACAACGTCGATTTACCGCTGCCATTGACCCCAACTAGCGCAGTAATCGAACCCACCGGCAGCGTAAAACTGGCATTGTGCAGCGCAGTGTGACCATTTTTATAGGTCACCGTGATATCGTTGATAACGAGTCCGATCACTATTCCAGGCCCGCAGCGATCGTGCTCAAAGTAGTGGTCAAGAGATCTATGTAAGTCGGCACTGGGCCGTCGACTGCGCTCAACGAATCGACATAGAGTACTCCCGCGTAGCGCGCGCCGGTCTCTCTTGCCACTTGCTGCGCTGGTTTAGCCGACACCGTGCTCTCGCTAAACACACTCGCTATACGATGCTTGCGGACGCTGTCTATGACCTTGCGAACCTGCTGCGGCGTACCCTGCCCATCGGCGTTGATCGGCCACAGATACAGTTCTTTTAAATCGTAGTCGCGCGCCAGATAACTAAATGCGCCCTCGCTGGTCACCAGCCAACGACGCTGTTCCGCGATATTTGCGATTCTCTCCCTAAACGGTTCGACTGCCGCCAGTACCTCGCCGGCGTAGCGTGCGGCATTTGCATTGTAGGCATCCGCATTAACGCTATCGTAACGCACCAGCGCACGTCGGATATTGTCGATGTAAATTAGCGCATTGGGTGCCGACATCCAGGCATGCGGGTTTGGCTTACCCGAGTAAGGCCCATCGGAGATGCCCATCGGCTGGATACTATCGGTCACCACCACCCGCGGTAAATCGCGCAAATTTTGAAAAAATTTATCGAACCATAACTCCAGATTTAAGCCATTGTAGAGTATCAGCTGGGCGCCCTGCCCGCGTCGAATATCGCCCGGCGTGGTTTGATAATTATGAATTTCTGCATCGGGTTTGGTAATCGACTCAACCACCGCGGCATCGCCAGCGACGTTGCGCGCCATATCAGCGATCACCGTGAACGTGGTCAGTACCTTAAATTTTTTATGGGTGACTTTTTCAGCTTCTACAGCATCATCTTGTTCAGCAAAAACATCACCACAGCAAAACGCACACAGGCATACAATCAATCGTGCCCACCGAGCTGAACCGCACATATTAATCCTTATTGGGTATTCCGTTGACGTGGCAAAGATGATTTCCAAACTGCATGTATGCAGAAAAGATTAGGTTCGCAGAACCACGGTAATATCAGCAAACTAGTATACAACAAAGGACTCGCCAGCTACTAGTTGTGGGAGGTTAAAAGCCGCCGTCAAATCTCACCCATTTTTTGCATCAATTAGCCTGCTCAGCATATTTTTTATCGAACCATGCAACGAAAATAGCGCCAAGCGAATCGCAAGTTAAATGACTAGCCCCACCAGCACTGCATGATAGTACCCAACGCATACAATCCTCGCAAAAGCACCAAAGGTCTTTGCACGGAATAGCCAACACCTCGATCAACGCGGTGTATGGTCGGTTTTACGCTATTCCTACGCCTGAGTATAACATGGGGATCACATGCGGCTCGGGGTTAGTATGGATTTGGTTCAAAGTCAAAATACGCATCCGATTGTCGGCGGGGCGGTTTACCGGCTATGCTAGGCTGTCAATATGCTATTCGATTTGCCAAACCATAATGAGCTTTATCAGGCGTTGCTAAACCGTGATCCTAGATTTGATGGCCAAACCTATATGGCGGTTTTAACCACAGGAATGTTTTGCCGACTGACCTGCCCGGCGCGCAAACCAAAATCCGAAAACTGTAGTTTTTAGAGCACCGTTGCCGAGTGAATCGAGGTCGGGTTTCGACCCTGCAAGCGATGTTATCCGGTGCCCCCAACGCCTCGCCGAACCTGTCGATTAGAACGTTGTTGCAGGCGCTGGGGGCATGATCACAATCTGTAGAGCATCCCAACTGCACCTGCTGGAGTTTGTCGAGCGCAAGGCGCCGCGTCGCGAAGTGGCGGCGCTTGCAAAACGATGCAAGGGTGATCTGGGCGTCGGTAAAACCCCCAGTAGTATGCAAACTCAAGGAGAATTAAACGCCTTGTTCAACGACACCTCGGCAAATTTTAAAACGCCTTTGGTTTTTGGCGGCACACCGTTTTATCGCCAAGTCTGGGAGGCCTTGCATGACATTTCCTCAGGCACAACGCAGAGCTATTCCGAGTTCGCCAAAACCATTGACCGACCGACCGCGATGCGCGCCTTGGCCCGAGCCAACGGTTCGCTGACCAGATATGGCGGCGGTTTATGGCGTAAGCAACGGCCACTGGAGATTGATCGGCTCTACAGACCACCTAAACCAGCGAAAATATCTTGCTACCTTGGGTGAGGTTATCAGCCAACATAATATCGCCCGCACGCTCTGCCCCTGAGGAGCCGATTAGTTCGCCGCATCCGCTTGCAGTTGGTTGTGTGTCCACTGCGATGCGAAGGCAAAACTGAGGGCAAAGATATTTGCCACACTGGCAAACACAATGAGTTTTTGCATGGTCACCTGAGTGACCATCGCCGCTTCACTTTCCATCGCATTGGTGGCCGACAGTTGAAAGATCACATAGCCGACCACAGCGCACAGATACATCAGGGTCACCAGAGCATATTTTTTTTCGATTGGGCTACGCAAAATCACGATAAAATACAGCAGCGTCGCCGGCACCATCAACCGAAAGGCGTTCAACGCGAAAAATAAATGTGGATCGATGTACAGATCCCTCGGCGTCAACCCAACGCTGGCAAAGAACAGTGTTCCAATCAGGAAAAAGATTGAGCCGAGCCAGGCCAGGCGGAAGTTGATGGCGTCGGCGCGGAACAGTCGCGGCACAAACAGAAAACTGACGCCCACCCCAATAAACAAAAACAGGCCACCGTTAAAGAAAAACGCCGAAAAAAAATTTAGCGCACCAGAGTGCGCGGTATAACCGCCGAGGTCGCTAAAAAAATTGTGCGTGAAAGAGTAGCCTATTTGATCAGGGTTGTGAATGTTGCCGCCCGGATAGCAGAGCATAGCAATCATCACCGCCACCACGAAGGCGATCGCCACCGCGCGCAATACGCTTACCGTCCAAAAGTACCGACGGAAATCATCCGCCGACACCGTGCGCGCGCCACCTTGCTGAGGGGTCATTGGCGTCGACGTTAACATACTCGCTATCGACCCGCCGCGGCAGTCGTCATGGTATTAATAAAAGTCTCGGCGCAGGCAAAAATCATGCTCTTGCGCTCTGGGTTCAACTTGCTTAAGGCTCGCGGCATGATCGACAGGCGCGGATTACTCTTAAAGAATTCGAGGTTGTCTTGCATAAACCGCCAGTACAGACCATCGACAACATCGCACCATGGCCCCTTCTTATAATTGCTCATTTTGAGCAGGTAATTGGACCCGCACAGATACGGCTTGGTGGCGAACAATCCACCATCGGCAAAGCTTCCCATGCCATACACATTCGGCACCATCACCCAGTCGGAGGAATCGACAAACATCTCCATAAACCAGCGATAGATCTCATCCGGGTGAATCCGCGACAAGGTCATCAAATTGGCTATCACCATCAAACGTGGAATATGGTGCGTATAGCCGTCGTCGCGACAGGCGATGATCGCATCGTCCAGCGGCGGAATTCCGGTGGTACCCGAATACCAGTGATCGGTTAGGCGATTCTCGTGGCCCCAAAAATTTGACAGCGCCTGCGTATCTCCATGGCAGTGATAAACGCCGCGAATAAATTCACGCCAGCCAATAATTTGCCGCACAAATCCCTCCACCGAATTGATCGGTACCGCCTGCTCGTCAGCGTAGGCGAGCGCCCGGTCAACCACTTCGCGCGGGGTCAACAAACCCATGTTCATCAGCGGGCTCAGGGCGCTGTGAAATAAAAACTGATCGCCACTGTGTATAGCGTCTTCGTAAGGCCCAAACTGGACAAATTTCACTGCTAAAAAGTGCTCCAACCACGCCAGAGCCTGCCCGCGCGTGGTCGGCATCCATAGATTTTCCATCGACCCCGGATGATCCGCGAACTGCTGCTCAATCTGGTGTTTTAGGGCGCCATTGGCGCTCTCGGTTGGCGGCGGAAGGGTTGGCAACGAGATGTCTTTAGGCAGTTTTTTGCGGTTGTCTTCATCAAACGACCACCTACCTCCGAGGGGTTTACCGTCACCGTCCAAAAGAATCGCTAAATCGGTGCGCATCAGCTGATAAAAACTCGCCATCCGCAGGGACTTTTTACCCTCGGCGAAGGCGGCAAATTTATCCCGCGAACAGAGAAACATCGGACTGCTGTGCTGCCGATGCAGGAACTCTCCGGCGGCCAAAAATTGGCCGATTTTTTCGGCAAAAAAGTGGTCTTCAATCTCAAAGTACGCGACCCGGGTGATGTTTTCTGCGGCTAGAACACTGGCCAACTTAGCGGTGTAGTCGTGGCTAAAATCGTCGTCGTCGATGGATCGATAAAAGACCTGATAGCCAAGCGCCCTGAGGTCATCGCGATAGGCGCGCATGGCGGTAAAGAACATTAGAATCTTTAACTTATGATGTCGATGCTCTCGGCATAGGCCTAGATCTTCGGCCATAAATACTCGTCGACACTCAGTTTTTAATAGCTCGTCCGGCGGGAACAGTTGGTTGCCTAGAATGAGCAGTAAAGTCTGATCGCTGGTTTTCTCTATCAAGGCAATTCTCTATGCTAAGTAGTTTTTGCGGCATCTTTATTGGCCCGCTTTGGGAGTCTATGGTGACGTACTGCAATCGGTATTACCATCGTAGGTCACAACATTGCGTCTATATCTACGCTTTATAGCAAGCATTTTGATCAAATCACCGTCCAAAGCAGTCAAGCAGCAACCCTCCGCTTAGCGAATCATGCCCAAAGTCCCAAACAGCAGCAATGCACCTCTGCCACTGCGGCAACCGCGACACCAGAGGCCGGGACCACACAATAGCGTGCGCTGACGCAAAGGGCAGTCTAAAGCAGATATGCCCCCGCAAGGTCACTCGCCTAAAATTCCAGTAGCCATTTTATGCCGAAATTTTCACCCGGCAATGGGACTCTGTCCTTCACAAACGAGGCATGATTCCGCGATGTCTCGTCGAGCAAGTTGTTGCCAAAAACCACAATCGACATATTTACTTGAGCGCTTAAAGCCACAGACTTGCGAATGTTCAAGTCCAACATGCTGTAGCCATCGGTGGCGGTTTCATTTAACCCTAGATCGGCCTGTCGCTCGACATCCTTCCACGACAAAAGCGCTTTAAGTGTTTCGTTTTGATAGCTTAAAGTGAAGATATTTTTCTCGGGAACCATTCGCGGTAAGTAGCCACCATCGGCAAATTCTGCAGATACCGAATCGCGACCAAAGGACATCGATAGCTCACCGCTTTTAAGCTGAAAAACCTTACCGAACTCCAATTCATACCCTTCGAAGTCAGCATCGTGCTGCACATAATTAGCCAAGATCAAACCACCATGGTCTTCGCCTGCGTGCTCATCGTGCTCTTCGCCGCTCTCGTCCATCAGGTACACGTAGTTCTGTAGATCATTTTTAAACAGTGTTAATGAGCCAAACAAGCCGTCTCTTTCATAGCTCAACCGCAGATCGATGTTTTTCGACTTTTCGGTTTTCAGTTGATCGTTGCCGACCTCAAATCTACCGGTTGCCAGATGCGGTCCATTCATAAACATCTCTACCACCGATGGCGCCCGCTCTACTTGCGCATAACCCAGAGTCAGCTCAAGCGTCTCGCTAATATCTCTACCCAGGCTAAAAGAAAAACTGAGGTTATTCCTGTCTTGATCTACTCGCTCAACCTCGCCCGCGTGCTCGTCTTCGTGATTAATAGAGCCCTGCCGGTTGATGTGATCGTATCTGACGCCAAAATCGACATGCAAAAGATCAAAGTCTTTACTCATAAAATAACCAAAAGTCAGTTCTTCACTCGCGGTTGGATTCATAAATATTTCGCTGCCGATAATCGATACGTCTTCTTCAACAAAATTGACCACCACTTTCTGGGCCAGTGACTCATGGGTAAAGTCGAAGATTGCGCCGTATTCTTTTGCGATATTTTTAAACAAGGTGGGCCCTTCGGCCTGATGCCCGTCCCCATGGTCTTCGCCTTCGTGTTCTTCGCCTTGGTGATGCTCGCCCTCGGCATGTTGCTCAGTGAGGGAATAATCGGAATCCCTAAAGTAGTAATTGACGCGTTTTAACCAGCGATTGTTGAAGAGGTAGGCGCCCTCCAGATTGAAGACATCAGATTCAGTGCTGGAAAATATCCGCTCTCCCTCATGAGACTCTTGTTTTCCGTGCTCGTCT